>Ga0310695_10015654_pt1 | contig 10062 bp, 9 predicted proteins | sample RumenRJG_04DNA_FD_203882 | JGI IMG/M metagenome (GOLD analysis project Ga0310695, IMG submission 203882) | Bovine rumen microbial communities from Lethbridge, Alberta, Canada - RJG_04 (v2) (version 2) | ecosystem: Host-associated > Mammals > Digestive system > Stomach > Rumen | place: Canada... | reverse complement strand
ATGCTGAAGGTCAAGGAGCGCTACGGCGTAGGCGTTCTTGACAATGGCAAGGGCATCACGGTTGCACGCAACCTCGCAGTTGCTCCGACCTATCCGGTTCCCCCGAAGGTCACGATCGACACCAACCTTGCTGCTGGCACTGTCGTAGGACCCTGATATGACTGACGCGAGGCGGCTTTTCTTGAGCCGCCTCTTTTTGATGATAGCAACCATTTTATAAGGAGAGACAATTATGAGCAAAGTTATCGCAACTATTCGCTTGGCCCCTGGCCGCGTAGGATTCTTTGACCCGCTTTCCCGTATTCATCTGACGCTTGGTCGCCCGGAGGCTCAGGTCTTTTCCGGTACGAACTGCGCATCGCTTCGCCGGAATGTCAAAGCCGGTGTTATTCGACTCGTGGAAGGCACTCTCGGTGAAGAGGTTCCACCGTTCAAGGTCGTTGAAGTAAATGGCAAGTACAAACTTGCTTCCAACATTGCCGCAGAGATGGCTCCTGTGTACGCCAAGGAAGAGACTGTGGTGAAAGCAGAAGAAAACAAGCAGGACACGGAAGATACGAAGAAAAAGATTGCTGATGCGGTGGCCGAGGTAAAAGGTGCCAAGGTCGAGGATGGCGGAGATGTCAAGGAAGCCAAGGCAGAAGCGATCAAGTCTGATAAGGCCGGCGACACAGAAAATGCTGGTGATGAGAACAAAGAGGACAAGAAAGCTCCGGCAAAGAAAAAGGCCGCGGCGAAGAAGAAAGCAGCAGCAGAGGATTAACGGAGGAGCCTGTATATGGCAGAGTACAGATTTCAGGTTCTTGACATCGATACAGATCTGGAAAACAAGACAGTCTGCATAGAGTGTTCCCTTGACGTTGACGAGGATACGGTAGTATCCAATGTGTACTTGATGCAGGACAGCCCAAGAGCTATCATGCCTTGTACCATTTCCGTGGATGGCAAGGAGATAACTCTTGTGTTACAGGAATGGCCTGTCCCGAACTGTCCGTATACACTGATTATTGACGATGGTATCCGTTCCATTGTCGGCGATGAGATTGAATCGGCCCTTCCTTTTCATATCACGTTCAGCAGCGCAGTTCTTTCAAAGGTCAAACTCCTTTCCCCTTCAAACTTCTCTGATATTGAAGATGGGGATCTCGCCTTTTCTTGGCAAGAGACTGGCACTCCATGCACGGGCAAGTTCTATGTCGAAGTTGGCACGGAGAATGTATTCAACAATATCGTATTCAAAAGCGTCATCGACAAGAGCTCCGACATGACAGCGGATGGCATATACGATGCCATTATCCCGGAAAAGAAGATTGCTGATCCGGGCCAGTACTATATGAGAATCCGGGCAGAAGGTTCGGACGGCTACGGCGAGTGGTCTGAAATCATCACATTCGTACGGGCAAAAGAAAAGCCCGTTGTTCCGAACCCGCAACCGAAAGAGGAAAAAATCCGTCCGGAGCTCCCTGTCGTAGAGGATCTCACCAAGGAAGTTTCGTCGGGTGTTTCACGTGAAACGAAAAAGAACCCGATAGTATCGCCACAAAGGACAGTTTTTGATGATGTTGCTCCGGAGAGTTTCGTTATTGAATTCGACGAGCCGATAGACACTACCAATGCGACTTACCGGGTGGAGAGGAGGAGCAGCTGATGGCAGATGTGCTTGATCCAGAGAATGACTATGTCGTCTCCGTAGGAATTGACGGCAAGTCTATTATCATCACGCCGACTGGCAAAGTGCTGGACAATTCCATATACACTGTCACGGTATCACATGCTACTTATCAGTCGAGCGGGGAAGAACTTCCTATTATTAGTACTGAGTTCCGTACCCCCTACTCCCCTCTTTATTGTTCCCTAGACAGCCTGAAGCTTGTCGTGGATTCCTTCGGAATACCCGACGAGAACATGCTCAGCTATATCAGGCAGGCATCGAAAGAAGCCGACTTTATCGCTGGCGGAACCGCTGTCAAGAGCGGACAAGCGGTTCCGTTTGCCGTAGAACAGTTCGTAAGAACAAAGTCCACATATGATTGCCTTTCTAGAGGATATATGGAAAGAGCATATTCCGGAGCCGGTTCTGAGTATACGCTCGATGTAGCCACATTCAAGGACAGCATGAACGCTGGTGCCTTTAAGGATCTCCTGGATCGCCTCGGTAAGGAGCTACAAAAATGGCAGGATGCCATACGCGGCTACTACAATGAAGGTCGTGTCAAGCCGAAAGCAACGAGAATCGGCATCAAGAGTAGCCAGAACTCTGATGTTTCTTGGACAACCTTTGACTCAATCATCCAGGACGCCACGCGTAACATGCCTCAATGGAGCTGATAATGTATGGAATGGTTTGACAAGAATATACGAAAACCTATCGAACTTTTTCAGCATCCTGTTTGGTTCGTGCTTCGGGACCAGGGTGTTTCATGCACTTGTGTTGATTTCGTATCGAAGCAGAGTGATAAGGAATGCATCTACTGCCTCGGCACCGGGAACAAGGTATCGTTAGCCCGGGTCAATGCGGCTCATCAAAATAATCGTTTAGCATTGCGTGGCGCAGGATTAGGGTTTAGCGAAAAAGACATCGTGAATGTTTACTACACCTTCGCCAAGACTTCTATAAAGAATGGCGATATTGTCGTAGACGGTGAAGATGTGGATGTTGTTCAGGATGTGTACTACGAGCACTCTGATGAGCAAAAGACGGTCTATTGGCGCATAGAGACATCCCCCTACAAGTACGATAGGGACAAGTTCAAGAAAACGATGGCCAGTCTCCTGAAGGAGGTAGGCTTCGATGGTTAAACGAACCGCCCTCGTGGATATCAACACAAACCTTCTTATTATAGGAAAAGGCGGATCCGATAACGGACGCCGTGAAATCTCGTACGCAGTTGATGAGGACAAGGTGAACGAATTTTACGGTGAAGAGAGCGATCTTGCCATAGCCTACAGATCTGCTACAGAAATTGGGGCAAAGGATATCTTTCTCATGAATCTCCGGCAGGATCAAGATTACTTCGATGTCATAGAGGCACTGAAGCAAAACGAATTCGCATACGTAGCATTCGCCTCGCTTCTTCTCTCTGATACATTTCAAGATGTTTTAAATGGAAACAAAGTTCATTCCATGCTTGCATACTTACTTGGTTATATCGGGCCGAATTACAATTCTACTTTCGTAATTACGGACAAGCACGCATCCCTCTATGAGGGGATTGATGACTTCATTTCATCCATGCGTCTTATTCAAACGAAGTTTCTCGGAAGATGTTCTGGACGAGCAAATCTCGAGAACGTCATCTTCGTAGCAAACAATCTTAAGGATTATAAGGCGGCAAGTATACCGTTGGCCGCATCCCTTTGCGCTACGGAGCCGAATGTATATTCTACGGCAAACTTCGGGGATGCTATTTTTCACATAGACCAGTGGGACCAGCCAGGAGATATGGCCTATTTCCGGCGCCACGTTGACGGAACGACAACCATAGAGAACGGTCTCAATATGCTCCAAAAAGCTGATGCTCCAGAGAAGATTATTTTTATCGACCGCATCCTGAAGATCTTGCGACGTGACATGGATTTCACGGAGTTCAAAGGTCGGCAGTATACGAAGTATCAAAAGCTGCTTTTCCGACAGAAACTCGAGAAGTACCTGAACAGTGTAAAAGGCTATCTCATCGTCTGGTACAAGATTATAAGTGTCGAAGCATACCGTGACCAGCCAGGTACGGTTGTCATGGTGGCAAGGATAGAGGTCCAACCAGTCAATTGCCTAGAAGTATGTACGTTGAAAGTCGAGGTGGAAGTATAAGATGTCAGCCCCCAAAAAAATTGATGATCTTGAGCGGCTGCTTAAGATGAAACAGGAAGAACTGAAAGTTGTAGATGCGGACTATGTTCCGGCGTTCTTCCAACACTCGTCCCCGGATCGTCTCGTGGCCGAGAAAAATGCTTCCTTCGATGATTTCATCGAAATGCTCGCGGATATTATTTCGAAGACAATGAAAAAGGATAACGTGGAATTCAAGCCAGATGAGGGAATACGTCTTCGTGTTGATCAGTCTGAAGATATTGATCATCCATACATCTTCTTCAAGCTCGTTTCTTGTGATCCCATGATGGAAATCAAACCCAGGATACGTGAGATGGGAGTCAAAGGCATGGAAGGCCCAAACGTGAAGTCTTCCCGAACCGCCGAAATATCTGGGCAGTGGTTCCACGTGCGAGTGCAATTTGATATCTTCGCCAAGGGATATAAAGAAGCCACGAAGGTAATGAATATTTTTGAAGATGTTGTTTATACATACACAGCACATTTCATGCGAAAAGGTGTCAAGGGCATCCGTTTTGTACGGCGCCTTACGGACAGCAACTACGATGAGTACCGGCAGAAATGCTCCGTAAGGAGCTTCCAGTATGATGTCGATGTCGAGAAGCTGTTCTCACGGTTCGACACGGAAATCCAAGGCGTCCTTATCCGCTGACCAAAAAACAAGGAGGAAAAAATATGAGTATTTTCGACGAAGACCTGACTCTGCCAGGCGTAGTGACTCATGTTGAAGCGGACTATGCTTACGGTTTTGACAGCTCACTGTTTGGATCGACCGACTCAGAGGTTGTCATCGGCAGTGCCTTCAACGGTCCTGTCGGCCAGATTGTCCCTGTCTACAGTGTGGAGCATGCCGTCTATATCTTCGGCGAGGCCTATGACAGCAAGAAGCGCCAGGAAGTCTCTCTGGTCGCCGGCGTACAGGACGCCTGGAACCGCGGCTGTCGCACCATCTACTGCGTCCGTATCGGCGGGCGGGAGATGTATAAGGACTTCAAGCTGAAGATCGACTCGGAGTATAAGCTCCGCGTGTCTTCGATGTTCCCGTCCAATCTCGGCAAGGAGTGCTACTTCCGCTATGACGACACGAAGGGGCTGGAAGAAGTTACCTTCTATAAGCCAATCGACAGGGCGACGATTTCAGAGAAGAAGCGCGGCTTGGCATCGACGAATGGCAAGGTCATGCTGACCACGATCAAGCTGGCCTTGGATCGCGGCATGACTCGCGATGACCGGATGGTCGACTTCATCAATGAGTTCAATGGCAATGCATTCAACAATGTGATCAAGCTCGCGATCGTTGACCGCGACGGAAACGATGTTACCACTTCGCCCGACGTGTTCGACCTTCCGATGGGAGCGCTCTATCCAGGCGTTTATTTCATCGGGCGTGACAGCACCAGCGACAAGGTCATGGCGGTCACTGAGACCAAGTTCAAGCTCGTCGACGAGACGACGCTGGACAAGCCCTATACGGACTTCCGTGAGCCGTATTATCGTGAGCTCATCATCAATACGGATGTCTCCCTTGAGTATCCGATCTACGCGAAGAACATGTCGAACCTTCGCACGTATCTCATTCCGGCTGGCATCTCCATGATTGAGCCTTGGGATTTCCTCGACACGGCTTCGCTCACGGATCGCGCTTTCCTTCAGAATTCCGAGGATTACGAGGAAACGAACCTTTCCAAGTTCGAAATCTACAAGCGCCTCGGCATGGGCTTCGCGATTACCGCGCAGTGTCTGCGTCGCGTAAACAGTGCTGGTGTTGAGCTCAAGCCTCGCGTCAAGGAGACAGCTCCGGATGATCCGAACCGCTTCCAGCCTCTCGTGGATGGCATCTACTCCATGATGGAGAACTCCAACGTGAAGTATCGTGCGCTCGTCTGCGTGAACGCGGAGGACGAGATCAACGGCAAGCTCCCCCGCTCCACGGACTTTAAGATTGCATCCCCGAATGAAATCGAGGTTATGGAGGGCAAGATCAAACTTCGTTTCAAAGTAGACAAGAAGGATCTCACGCCTCCCATCCATTACGCAATCTCTTTCCAGAATATCGAGGAAGGCGGCGCCACCGGCGATCTGGTTCCTGAAGATATGATTGACGCCTCAGCCATTGCCAAGGTTGTCGGCAAGGTCGATACTGTCGCAGACATTATTCCGGAAGACTACGACAATGGTACGATGATTCTCGTTGGTGATACCCTTTACAGGGTTGGCGCGAAGACAGCCATACCGATGACTGGCGCGGGTCTCGCTGGTATGCGTATTATCGCGGAGGGCTCTGGCCCGAACGAGGTGCTCGAAGCTGATGGCACTGGCAAGTTTGCCGCATTTACGCCAGATCCTTCGAAACCCTATATTCTTGGTGACATTCTTGAGCATGTGTTCATTTACGACACCGCTGATAACAACAAGAATGTGGGCGACTTCAAGACGCTTGTTTCCGATGATGATGACAAGATTATTGTTGCGGCTGACAGGGTTTCTACGCCAGGACATACCAATCATATCGTCATTCGCTCCAATCTCTTCGATACGACCACGTTCGAAGAGTTCTGTGAAGAACTCAATAGGAATGAGCTTTTCGGCCGCATGATTGAGGCATCTCTCACTACGGAAGGATCTGTCGTAAAGGATATGTTCATCTATGATCCCACGGACACGGAGCATGCTATCACCATGGCATCTTTCGGTACGGAAATAGAGAGTGATGACAGAATCCTTACCTACGACTACAACCTTTATATTCCGTACCGCACGATCGACAATTTCGCTCGCCATCTTGCGCAGCACTGCACGTACACCGAACTCAAGACCGCACCGTGCCACGGCATGATCGGTACGAAGGTTCTGACGAACACCGGGCTCGTTTCGGTTGCCAATAAAGTGAGTGAGATTGCTTCAAAGGACTTCGACTTGTATGCGAAGACTTCTACCGGGCGCCTGATGCTCGACAACAACAATCTCCCCTACCCCATCGGAAAGAACATCTCTCTCGTCAACGTCCAGTATCCGGTCGTTATGACCACGAGCAATTACCAGTATCTTTCCAATGGCGCTGCAGGCTACGCGGGCTTCGTTACGACATTGCCAGCCGACCAGAGCTCCACGGGACAAGCAATTCCAGTCGACGAGCTGGGTTACGAGCTGACGAACAGCCAGATCGCACGTCTTACGGCAGCTGGTATCGTCACCTTGAAGCATTCCTACACGAGCGGCATCGTTGTTACGGATGGCATCACGATGGCTCCAGCAGAGTCCATATTCCGCCGTCTTTCCACGAGCCGCATCGTCAATGTTTGCGAAGAGCTTATCCGCGCGGCATGCGAGCCATTCATTGGCAAGGAGAACCATCAGGCTAATCGTAACGCGCTCAATACGGCTATCAAGGCAAATCTTGACAAGATCAAGAACAAGCTCATCAACGACTACGAATTCAAGATGGATGCCGATCCGCGTATCGCGAAGCTCTCCCGTATCGACATCTCGTATCGTATCATTCCGATCTACGAGATTCGCGAGGTGCGCAATTCGATCAAGATGGTCGACTCTATCTCAACGACTACCACGACGAGCGAGTAACCAAGACAACATAACTAAGGCAGGAATATATGTTCCTGCCTAGTTACGAAATTGAAAAAGGAGTGAAGAATATGTCAGTTTCGTCCGAGTATACCAAGACATACACCTCGTTCTCAGGCTGTGACATTGTGCCGATGTTTGGGGATACGGTCATTGGCGAGCTTCAGGCCATTACCTATTCCGTACAAAGAGAAACCTCTCGGTAAGTTTTCTTTTTAACCTTGTATTTAATTGCCTTCTATTCTATAATTAAAAAAATACAAGGTATATAAAAGAGCTTATCGAGACTATATTCTCCGTCATACGGGAAACCGTGTGAGGACAGGACGTGAAACCCAGTAAATCCTTAAGAGCCTTACCTCCACAATAAGAGATAGGAAGAAACTCTTGTGACGGCAGGGAAACCTAGAAACAACGGTAAGGATGAGTCATGCTGAAATAAAAGCTGGTCATACCGGTGCTAAAACTCAAAACAAGGGATGTTTGGGCTCCTAACCAGAAATGGCAAGGTCAAACGACTATGTGGCTGAAAAGCCCGTAGGGAGGAAGTCCTCCCGAAGTGCGTCCCCCTAAGTCCTTCTGTTAAGAAGGATATGGTGAAGAAATAGTCTCCTCACCAGGATTGAAACCCTGGGCAGAGTTAAAAGCTCGGTGTGGAATAACGCCCCACACGAAGGCAAGGAAAAAGCCCCGATTAACGTATAGGTCGGTTCAGCTGTAAAGTATGGATAGCAGTTGATAAGGAGTGCGGAAAAAATCTGGAACGCTAAGTCCCTAGGGATATGCAAATCAGAGGTGAAGGCGCAAGCCAGCCGCAACGCATAGGAGATGAAATAATTCTCCCACGAGGCCGCACTAGACACCATACATCAGTCTAAAAAGGTATGCTGAACTTATGGGAAACCATAAGAAGCCCAGGATAAAAAGCCTGGACGATAACAAATGCTATACAATGGGTTCACCGGAAGTACGTTCCTTTTCGAGAGGAAAACGGGGGATCGCAGGCTCGATGGTCTTTACCATTTTCGACAGGGACGCTTTGATCGCAGCATTGAAGGAACACGTGAAGCGCGAGAAATCGTTCTACCGTATCGGCACGCAGGATCTCGAGTATCGACGCATCTCCATCGACGAGTGGGATAAGCAGATGACAGATATCGCGCTCAAGGGCGCGAATGGTACTGGCGGAGAAGCCACCAATGTCGCATCCAGCGATCCGGAACAGGTAGCGAAAAATATCTCCGTTGCGGCAGAACCTGTCTATGCTGACGAAATTCCGCCATTTGATGTGACCATCAGTTTTGCCAACGAGTACGGCCAAAAGGCTGTTATCGTACTCTATGCTTGCGAAATTCTCAACGAATCGTCCGGCTTCTCCATTGACAATGTCATCTCGGAGAAAGCTTGCACGTTCGTCGCGAGAAAGGTCGAGTATATGAAACCCGTTGATCGTGATGGTTCGCCCGATGTCTATACAAGCTGGAGTGGCAACGGAGGAACTACCGTATAACAGCGAATACAGACAGTAATAGGGAAGATAGAGGAAAGCCTCTTTCTTCCCTATTTTTATTACTAAGGAGAAAATATCCATGACAGAAATAGAAATACGAAAAGAAATGGCAGAAATAACAAAACGTATGAGAGAACGTGGCACTCTGACTCAAGAAGAAACAACAGGAGAGGCTACAACAGTATGGAGCAATAATCCAACTTATGATGGCCCTGATTACAATATTATACAACCAGATGACTCCCTAAGTGTTCAGGAAGCAAAAGCAAAAGCACAGAAGCAGTGGATTGAGCAAAGAAACAATTCATCATCTTCTCCCGTCAAAACTGGTTTGCCTGATGTCGTACGTGTTGATTCAACAGGTACGACACCTCCATCAAGGGACAATACTTGGACGAAAAGAAATAATTTCTTTTCTGGCGAGAATACCGGCTCATCATCCATTGAACCGTCCCCATATATCCATCGGCAAACAACTTCGGACTATATTCGGACATACACCAGCTATTCCGGGCATGATATGGTATGCACCTTCGAGATACCTCTTCAAAATGGCGGGGCAATTTCCAGTGTAATCGGTGCCGTTCAGACCATCACCTACTCTATTCATAACGAAAAAATGCCTGTTCGCGTCCTTGGCGACATGAATATGAAGGGAATGGTATTCGGCAATCGTACAATTGCCGGCTCCATGGTATTCACGGTATTCGACAGGCATTGGGCGCAGCAAATGACCCAGGAGTACCTGAAAGCAATAGGAAGCAGTGCCCATGCATTGATGGATGAGATGCCAGGGTTCAATATAACGATTTCTATGGCTAATGAATATGGAGATGTTTCCAGGCTCGCCATTTATGGAGTATCTTTCGTCAATGAAGGACAAGTCATGAGTATACAGGATATCTATACCGAGAACACGTACCAGTTCTACGCGAAAGACCTTGATTACCTTACGAATGTCGTTACCTATAATAGATCAAGTACAAAGAACAGAGCAAATGAGCTTCGTGCGAGGCCACAGGAAATGCCGGATGATCCGTCCGTCGTTGCCCCGATCGATGTGCCTACGCCATACGATTCGCCAGCAAAAACTGGCAATGAGGATCCATACAGTGATATAGATCGCGAAACTTTTAATATC
>Ga0310695_10015653_pt1 | contig 10062 bp, 10 predicted proteins | sample RumenRJG_04DNA_FD_203882 | JGI IMG/M metagenome (GOLD analysis project Ga0310695, IMG submission 203882) | Bovine rumen microbial communities from Lethbridge, Alberta, Canada - RJG_04 (v2) (version 2) | ecosystem: Host-associated > Mammals > Digestive system > Stomach > Rumen | place: Canada... | reverse complement strand
ATAATATGTCGCTGTTGTCTGCAAAGACTGTCATATTGCCGAATATCAGCGTGAACGCAATCAGGGCTGAAATAAAAATTCTTTTTTTCATCTGAAAAAGTAACCTCCCCCGAAGATAATGCCTGCAACGGCAAGACCTGCCGTAAGACAGCCTATGATAAGTTTAGTGAAAGAAACGGGAAGTTGCCCTGCAATTTTTCCTGTCTGACCGTTGATTGCATATTCCCAAACTTTGCCCTCGTAGTTGAACGTCATGAACCATACAGGCAAAAGCATATATCTCCAGCTTAATGTATTTACTTTGTCATTTTGATGTAAGCTTTTTACAGCCTGATAGTGAATAGTGCCGTTTGCAACTTCTTTGTTGTTGGAAAACATTCTTTCTTTGATTCTTGGGAGCATACGTTCTTTGTCAACGTCATATTTATCGGCAAAAAATCCGCTTAAATATGCCATGTTAAAGGGTTTTGCCTGTTTATAGTCAAAAGGCTCGATTGACTCCATGAGAGCGTCTTCAATTTTTTTTGAGCCGTCTGCAGGAATGCCCTCATAATTGACGGTTATATCTCTTTCTACTTTATACCGGCTTGTTTCGGTATATCTGTAATCGCCCTGAGTCCAGTGGCGGTAGTTTTCGCAGTAAGCCTCTACATGAGAAGATGTCGAGGAGTTTGCCACCCAGAAAGGCACATACAAGCCTGTCAATTTTTCTATCTGCATAGAGGAAGTGAGATTGTTGGGAGCAAATAATTTGCCTTTTGCCCAGGTTTTGAAGATGTCAACAGCCTTGTCCCTGTTGAAAGCGAAGGGCAGAACCATAGAGGGTTTATATTGACCGTCAACACGTCCTTTTAAAATAACGGGGTTATGGCAGTAATAGCAGAAAGAGGCAGCGGTATTTTCGTCACTGACGATTTCCGCACCGCAGCTTGGACAGGAATAAAGTCTTGATTCTTCTTCAAAGGCAGTACGCTCATTGATTTCTTCTTGTGACAATTCATCTTCGGGTGGGATATGGTCTGCACCCTGGAAATATTCATCATAAATTTCCTGCTGTTTTTTCATATAGTCGTTGACTTGTTTTTCCGTAAATTCACTGCGGCAGTATTCACAGGTGAATTTCTGCACATCGGGCGAGAATTTCAGGTCAGCGTTACAGTTCGGGCAGTGAAATTGTTTAGCCGAATTGCTCATAAAAACATTCCTCCATCAATCTTATGATTAAATGATACTACAAATATACATATATTGTCAATCAAAAAAAAGCCGCTTTTCCGAGAAAAAAGTATCGGAAAAGCAGCTTTTTGAAGAAATTAGTCGCAGTCGGAGGTGCATTTTACAATATAGAGCATGGATACAAGCATGAATACAAAGAAGAAGAATACAAGTCCGACTATGACAGCGGATAAAACAGAACCTGCCGTAAGGGTGACGGAAACAGCGATAATGGAAGAAAGGACAGTTCCCAAAACTCCGAAAAACAATCCGCCCTTATTGCATTTGATACAGGTTTTGATTTTTGAACCGCACGGTGATACAGCCGATGCGATGATGATTGTAAATAAAAATACAGTGGAGGTTATGAGTGCGGCAAGTGCGGCAGTAAAGGGAGCAGTCAATATCTCATTGACGAAAAGCAACACTCCCGCAGCAGCGGCAACAATACCGCTTATGATGCCGATAAGCACCATTATTCCCGACATACATTGGGGACATTCGTTATTTTTTTCATTCGGGCATTTGTCGTAATTGCATAACATAAAATTCAACTCCATAAAAAATTTATATTTCTGTCAGACTATCCACGAAAATTATTTTTTCTTCCCTTAGCATTATATGAATGGAATTGAAGAATGTTACAATTTTTTTTACAAAGCCCCTGCAATAGCGACAGCAATGCATATAATATTATCTGCACCGTTTTCACGGAGTACACGACAGCATTCCGCCAAAGTATTGCCCGTTGTAGCGATGTCGTCAACAAGCAGGATATTTTTCCCTTTTATGTATTCTGTATTTTGGGGCATATAAATGCCTTTTACATTTTCCACTCTTTCGGCAAAATCAAGGTCATGCTGATTTTTATTTTGACGTATTTTTATAAGCAAAGGCATGACGGGTTTATCAAGGCTTTCACCGACAAGTTTGGCAACAGTTTCCGACTGGTTGAAGCCACGTTCATTTTTTCTTATTTTGGAGAGAGGCACAAATGTTATTGTATCGAATTTATCGGAAATGCCATAATACTCTATTGTACGGCAGAGGGCTTTGGCATAGCTTTTTGCGTTGAAAGAGATACCCTTGAATTTGAAATCAATCATAGAATTTCTTATTTTAGACTCATAGGCGAAAGGTGCAATACACCGAATGCCGACAGAGGTCACGACATTTTTCGGCACTTTTGGCATTCTTTCAAAGCACTCCCGACATTCCGTCATATCGGGAGTTATGATTGTTTTGCAGTAGGGGCATTGATTGGGAAAAAATGCCGACACCATAAAATCAATGAATTTACTTTTCATATTTTGATTTCTCATACGGTTCTTTAATGTCCGTTCTGTTGAGCAGATAGTCAACACTTGTATTGTAAATATCGGCTATTCTGCACAAAGTTTCGGGTGTCATTGAATTAACACCGTTTTCATAGGCGGAATAGGTACGCCTGTTGATATGGAGTATGTCTGCAATTTGCTGTTGTGTCATATCTTTATCTTCCCGAAGGTCTTTTATTCTGCGGTATGTCATGTTAATCACCGAATATATATAGTAAACGTCACTGAAAATTTCCTTTTGTCATTCTGAGGAACGAAGTGACGAAGAATCTTTCAAAGATTCCTCGCTTCGCTCGGAATGACATAGGGCGATTTATTTTGTCGTTTACTAGTAAAATTTATTTTACTTTGAAAGTTGTTTCACCGTCAACGACAGGAATTGTTTTGCAGTTCATGTTTTCGATATTGACATAAGTCCCTCTTTGTATGGCAATAATTACTTTATCTATCTGCTGTTCCGTTCCCTGTATTTCCATGGACACAGAGCCGTCATAATTATTTTTCACCCAGCCTGTTGCACCGAAAGAGTTGGCTGCATGATATGCACGATAACGAAAACCCACGCCCTGCACCCAGCCGTAAAATACGATTTTTTTTCTTATGACAGTTTCATTCATTTTTGATACTCCCTGCAATTTTTTTATCAAAAAAAGACGGACTGTTTTATTAAAAACAGACAGTCTTTTTTTTCATTCAAATTTGTCATGCCATTCGGGACAGGAAATTTTGGCAATTTCCTCAATGGTGTGGTGCAGTTTATCGACCATAGGGGTATTGGCTGCACGGTAATACATTTCTTTGCCGTGACGGGTTGCGGAAATGAGTTTGGCATTTTTCAGCAGGCGGAGATGATGTGACACGGCAGGACTGGACATTTCCGTGGCAGAGGCTATGTTGATAACGCATTCTTCGCAATGGCACAAAAGCCAGAATATACGCAAACGGCTTGGGTCACCGAGCTGTTTGAGAGCGTCTGCAACGGTTTGTACGGTTTCGCCCGAAGGCATTTTTTTCATTATTTCATTTTCGTTCATATTTTTCTCCGTATATTATTTTTTGCTTGTATGAAGACGGAGAGAAGTCACGCTTGTATCATGGGGGGTAACTATATCAGCGGAAAGTAAAGCATTATCTCCCGTCTGAACGGAATTGATTGTTAATATATCGTTCCATTCATTGTCATCATCAAGCATTTTGACAGTTTTATTTTCAAGCTTGAACTTGCCTTTCTGCTCAAAGAGTTTTTTGCTTTTATCGGCACATTCCGCATAGAAAACTATATCGCCGTTCAAGCCGAGTTTTAAATAATATACAGCGTCACTTTTACCGCATTCCGTACAGTGCAGGCTGTCACTCTGCCACACGGCATATTTATCTTTTTCGGCAGTGCCGAGCATATCGGCAAGCATATTGATATTATCAAGAATTTTTTTCACGTCGTCATAATCGGGAATGGAAAGATATTTTTCAATGGCAGTCCCGTATTGATATTTATTGTAATAGGCATTTCCGAGAAGATAGATGCATTTATCAAGAAGTTCGGCAGATTTTTTGTAATTGCCTATATAAGTGAGCTGTTCATAGGCTTTTTGAAGGCTTTCCAATGTATTTTGAACAAGATTTCCCTGAGCCGCCCTGTAAATACGGCTGAAACACTGTTTTTCAGCCTTGGCGGAGTCGCTGTAATCACCGAGAGAGTGGAATATATCTGCCGCTTCGATATATTTTTCTTCATAGTATTTTTTTTCGGCAGATTTATATTTTGCCTCCAAAAGCTTTTCGGGAGAGTCGTTGTAATTTCCCAGACTTTCAAAAAGTTCGGCAGCTTTTTCGGGATCATTTGAATTCAGCAGGGAAAAAGCATAGCCGTATATGGATTTAAGGCGAAAGTCCTTACTGTCGGCAAAGTCACCCAGAGAGGTAAATTTTTCTATTGCGTCATCATACCTGTACATTTCATAGTCATTCATGGCACTTTTATATTTGATAAGAGGTAAAATATAAAATATCACTCCAAACGCTATCGCAGCCAGCAATACAAGTATAAGTACGGTAATTACTATGCCTTTTGAGCCTTTTTTTAATTTCTGTTTTTTAAGCTGTTTTTGATAGTCGGTACTTCTTTTTTCAAATTCTTCCTGTTGAGCCTGTACTCTATGCTCGTACTTTTCAAATTCGGCATATTGCTCGCTCAATTCATTTCTCTGTTGTTCCGCAAAGCCCGATTGTTTTTGCAGGACTTCGAGATTGGAATTTCTTTCAAGCCAACGCCTGCCCACACCGCAGCTTACACAAACTTCTTCATTTGCCCAGTTGAAGCAGCCGCAGCCGCACAGCCAGAATTTTTCATTGAAAACAGGCTGTAAAGAAAAAAGCGTTCCGTCAATATTGCCACGGGTGCATATCTCAATAAATTGTTTATTAAGGTCACCCTGCACTTTAAAAATACTTTCCTGTTCAAGAGCGGTGTCAAATCTTTTCGAATCAAGGTTCAGCCATGTCTGTCCGCTGGAACTAAGCACGCTTTTCAACACAAATTCAACACTTCTTGTCTGCTGATTGGGAATAGGCACTCTTCTGCCGAAACCGAATTCTATATTTCTTACAACATCAAACCCTGTATATGAAACATCATAAACAGTGTCAATCAAATTTCTCAGGCTGTCATAGCACAGAATATCAAAAGTGATATTTTTAAGATTATCGGGCTGAAGATTCACCAATTTAAAGCTTGCAAAAAGTTCGGCTTTATCAATATCCAATGCAAGCCTTTGCGTATATACGGATACGGGCGAGCCGTCAAACCATAAATGCGAGTTTTTTTCTTCGAGAACTTTTATTTTTTCCTCAGGCATAAATTCACCCCTGCTTTTCATATATCCTAATGTTATTGTAATACTTAATCAAAATGATGTCAAGTAAAGAATATTTGTTAATAAAAAATTAACAAAAAATTAGCTTTATTTTAAAACCAAAGATTTGTTAATTGTTGAAAAAAAAATTAGGGTTTGGTATAATATTGTACATGGGGAGGGGTTGTTGATGGAATCGTGTTCACAGATATATACCAAAAAAATTGTTGATTCAATCACACACAGCTTGGAGCAAAAACACAGCAGTATCCTTTTTGTAAAGCATTATAATACATTGAATGTTCCCGTTGAGAATATACAAACCGCTGTTGCAAACAGCAGGAGTAAAATTGAATTGCTTTATCATGAGTTCAGTTCCAATCGTATGCAGGAAGCGTATGAGCCGTTTCTGGGCTGGGTAAAGCAGCTTTATTTCAAGTTTTATGTGAAAATACCCGTATATGAGTTTCTTGAAAGAGCAGATGTTTATTACCAGAGCCGTTCCGCCATTGCAAGTTATATCATGACAGGGGAATGTGAGAGAACGGAAGAAGTAATTGCAGTTGAAGCGGATTATGAGAAAAAACAGTTTGCTTTATCTCTTACAAAGATATTTTCATATATATCAAAAAGGCATACACTTTTGTTTGTGCTGAACAGGCTGCACCTTGCGGAAAATTCCACTCTTAATTTTCTTATCGAGTTCATAAGAAAGCCGTATGAAAATATATCTTTTCTTGCGAATTATAACGAGGCATATACAGTGCCGCCCTATATGGCTGAAACATGGAAAACGCTTGTCAGAAACGTTGAAGAAATGAATTATATGCTTGACTGGAATATGCAGGACGCTCAGACTGCCGCCAATATCAACGAAAGCTTTGAATCGTCTATATCCAATTTTCAAAATTATCTTGTTCTCATCAATAATATGATACAGACTCTTGCCATAAAGCAGGCTTTGCACTATCTTAAAACGATTTATAATAAAATCGTTACGGATAAAGCGAATATCAGTGCAAGGAATAAGGCGAGGTTTTATATATTATATGCGACTGCCGCATTTTATGATATGAATATCACGACGGCACTGATGATGTGTGAAAAGCTTAAAAACGTCAATAACAAGCACCCAAATATTATATATACTTTTAAGTATCATTATCTTTTGACATTGTGCGAGGTGTATGGAGGTCAGCCGAACCTTGCCAAGAAAAATTCCGACAAGTGCATGAAAATCGCTCAGAAAAGCGAATCCGACAGGTATATATTTTCTGCCAGATTACTGAAATATATATGCAAACTTGACGGCTGGACCAACTCCTACAGGTGGGACAGAACGATTGAAGATGATGAACTTGACGACTTTATAGAAAAGGCTCTTGAATACAAGATGTATAATCATCTTGCACATATATTGTTTTTCGGGTGCTGCAACTCAAAGGAAAATTTTGTTGATGACAGCAAGATGTGCGAGGAACAGGAGAGCTTTAAAAAAGCAATGTCCATTGCCAAAATGCTTAAAAATGACAGGCTTATCATTTCGGCATGGATGAAAAACGTCTTTCTTGCACAGGGCTACGGCTGTTTTGCATACGTTGACTACTATTACAGAAAGTGCCTTGAAATAATCGAAGGACAAAATGATATATTTCAGGAAGCCTCTATTTATAACGGTCTCGGATTTAACAGAATTGTAAGTGAACAGTTTACAAGGGCTAACAGCTATTTCAATGACGCTCTTGAACTTTTCTATAAACAGAAAGATACATATTATGTAGCGGAAACGCTCTATAATATGGCAATCAATGCCATTCTTGCGGATAAATACGAAACCGCTTATAACTATCTGATTTACTGCATAAAGCTGTTAAAGTCAATAAAACTGCAAAGAATGAGAGTCTGCAATATGTCAAAACTCTATGGAATGATAGTTTATTGCAGTTATAAAATGGGCATAGAGTACAATGCACATTTTTACCTTAATAAAATGGATTATGTGCTTTATCATGTCATGCATTCCGATGACGAAAACAGGTTTTTCCTTTGGGACGACGATATGTTTTTCTATTATTTTTGCAGCGGTCTGCTTGAAAAATCCGACAATCCCGAAAAGGCTCAGGAATTTTTTGATAAAGCAAAATATCATATGCTCAGAACAGAGGGCTTATGGTTTTTTGTATATACCATGTTTGCAATAGAACAGGCGGATTTGTATGAACAGTGCGGAAAGCCCGAAAAAGCTCAGCAGATATTGGAAGAATGTATGGAGTTCTGCAATAAGAACGGCTATAAGCATAAAGAAGAACTTCTTTTTGCCAAACTGCATAAACACCCGCTTATGCCCCCAAAAAATAACGACCTTGTACTTGAAAAAGTTTCAAAATATCAGATAGAGGACCTTGTGCAGCATTCCGAAATGAAAATGGCTCTTGCGGACAGGACAAAAGGCATAGACTTTCTTGTTGCATGGCAGGAACTTTTGAATAAAGAAAATGCCACCTACAATGATATTATAGAAAACTCTATGGCGACATTGCAGAACAACTATAATATAGACAGCATACTATATGTTGATGTTATTGACGGGAAGCCTATTATCAGATATAACAGCGGTGAACTGCAAATCAATGATGAAATGCTTGAAGATATTACAAGATATTTTTCAAAGCATAAAAAAGAAGTCGTTGCATCACGCTTTGACAGGGAGTTTTATGAATATACAGCGATACTTTCACTTTACGGTGTTAATAATATCGTATCTTTTGCAAGCATTCCGCTTTCTCAGGGCGACGAATTGACAGGCTTTATGATAGCTGCCATAGAACTCCATGAAAACATGACAGGCGGAATTATTTTCCTTGACAGAAACGACTTGACTATATTTAAATTTGCCCTCCGTCAAGTGCCCGATACCCTTTACAGGCTCAGGGCAAGAGATGAAATAAGCCAGATGAATAAAAAGCTTCAGCAGAGTGCGGTGACAGACCTGCTTACAGGACTTCTCAACAGACAGGGCTTTGCAAAGAAAATTGATGACTATACCCGTCTTGTCGATGAAGGCAAAAGAAAAAATGTATGTGTTACCCTCCTATACATTGACCTTGACAATTTCAAATTCTGTAATGATACATTCGGACATGATGTGGGAGATGAAATTCTCATAGCATTTTCAAGGCTGTTTGAGCGTGTTACAAAGAGTAACGGCTATATAGTGAGATATGGGGGAGATGAATTTCTTATCGTCATGCCGAACCATGAAATTGATGACGGAATAGAGATTGCAAAATCCATATATAAAGCGATTGATAAAAGCAATCATTTTATCCCCGTAATACAGTCAGCGTTGGGGGAGAAGATAGATATACCCGAAAATCACCGTGTATCGTGTTCGATAGGCATAGCCTCCGAAAAAATTTACAATCACGAAAACATGAATATTGCCCTCAAACATGCCGATAAAAAGCTTTATGCCGTAAAGAAAAATCAGAAATCCAATTACAGCGTATGGCAGGACGACGAAAATTGAAAATTGAAAATGGAAAATGGAAAATTAGTTTTCCGACCTGTCGAAAAAAGAACATATATTTTCAAAAATTTCCACAAGCCTGAATTTTATTTCATACTGTTCGGAATGGGATATGACATCAATTTCCGAGCTGTCAAGGGATAATTCGGGTTTGTTTTTTTGTGCGGAGGGAATGCACAAAGACGGATATATCATGCACCACCAGTTGTGTCCTTGACCGTTTCCTATCACTATGCGTAAAGCGTCATATTTTCCCGCAGGCAGAGTGAAATTTTCATATACCCTTGTGTTGAAATCCATATTGGTAATATAAGCGTCAATTTTATAGTCAAAGCCGTTTTCGTTTATGACAGTCTGACATTTTTCTTTTATTTTATCAAGATTTTTTTCGGCAGTCCGAATGGCTTGTTCACGGTTTTCACAGTTTCCGAAAATTTCCTTTGTATATTCAAGTATGCCGTCACGGACTTTTAATTTAAGCTGTTGGTCGGTTTCGGTATCGGAGTTGGCTAAGATGTGCAGGCGGAAAACATCTTTTTGGAGATTTTCGCATACACCGCAAAATCCCGTGAAAGAAATCAGACACGATATAATAAAACTGCATATAAAGCTTTTCAAAAACAATTTCATATCTATGTAACCGCCTTTCCAATTAGCAATGAGCAATGTGCAATCAGCAATTTTTCCGATAACAGAAATATTGACGGCAGTAAATCATTTTATGCAAAAAAAATAAACTCCGTTTCAAATTTTTCCGAACGGAGTTTATTTCTGTCATAGGCTTTGGGATTTTTTTCACGTCTTGTAACGGGGTTTATTTCCCAAGCATTTCTTTTGGATTTGTTAAGTTCTTTTTGTTTTTTCTTTGAGAGTTTCTCAAAGGGTACAAATTTTTTCATATACAACACCTCTTAAAATATATTTTAATATTATAAATGAGCAAATTTGAAAAGCTGTACAAATAAAATGTCACGAAATAACTTTCAAATAATTTCAAGTTTTGTTGCCGCCCTCGTGACCCCTCCGTCATTTCATCACTGGCGTGATGAAATGCCACCTCCCCTTTCAGGGGAGGCGAGCCGAGTTTTGGGCTTACAATCCGTTTTTTATGAGTTCACATTTGTAAAAT
>Ga0310695_10015650_pt1 | contig 10064 bp, 10 predicted proteins | sample RumenRJG_04DNA_FD_203882 | JGI IMG/M metagenome (GOLD analysis project Ga0310695, IMG submission 203882) | Bovine rumen microbial communities from Lethbridge, Alberta, Canada - RJG_04 (v2) (version 2) | ecosystem: Host-associated > Mammals > Digestive system > Stomach > Rumen | place: Canada... | reverse complement strand
GGACCAGGGAAAAGAACTTGTCGTAGTAGGGCGGTTTTTCCCATCAAGCAGGATGTGCAGCAGATGCGGGCATGTGAAGAAAGAGCTGCGCCTCGACGAGCGGATATATCGCTGCGGATGCGGGAATTGTATGGACCGGGATGTGAATGCAGCAGTGAATATCCGGGAGGAAGGGTGCAGGATCCTGATGTCAGCGTAAAAAGAAAAACAGCCCGTTTCCGGGCTGGAAAGAACCGCGGGACACGCGGGGATAGCCTGCTTATGCTCAGCCCATCAGGGCTGTCGAACAGGAAGCCCCCACTTCTTTGCGACAGCGAAAGGGGTGGGAGTATGTCACCGATTACGCCAACTATCTGAAAGCGTTCAAAAGGGAATTCGGATGCAATCCCGGAGTATATGCCGGTTCCGGCTGGCATGCAGAGTGAAAGAGTGGAGGAAGCGTCTTGGAAAAACTGACTATCTATGATATCTCCAGGCTGTCTGGAGTCTCGATCACAACTGTGTCAAGGGTCCTGAACGGAGCGGAAAATGTGAATCCTTCCACAAGGGAGCGCGTAGAACAAGTCATCCGCGAATATAGGTTTGTACCGAAACAAAAAGCACGTAATTTTGTCCGTCGGAAAATAGGTACAGTCGGTCTGCTCATGGATGATGTACGGCATGCTTATATGAGTGAACTCGCATACAACATTATCCAGCAGCTAAGTTCCCATGACATTGACACGCTGATCCGCAACATTTATGATGCTGACCGTGATTTTATAGAAGCTGTAGATCACCTGATTGGAAAAAAGGTAGACGGGATCATACTTCTCGGGTCTATTTTTGAAGGCAAAATCTGCAGGATCTCCATGGAACGCCGTTACTCGGAAATGATTTTTGTCTCAGTCAACGCAAATCTCGCTCTTCCAAATGTACATGAGGTACTTCAGGATCAGGAGAGTGGTATTGCAAAAGCCGTTCGCCATCTCCACAGCAGACATCGAAAGCACATTGCTTATATTTACCGTCTGCGCTCCAGTTCTGATATGCACAAACTTCAGGGGTTTCAAAACTGCATGCGGGAACTGTCACTGAAACCATCCTTCATGTCAGAAGTCTCCGAGGCTTCCCTTGACGCCGGCAGAGACGCTGCACTTGCCGGGATGCGTATCTGTCCAGAAACGGATGCAATTGTGTTCTCTGGTGACAGTCTGGCCGTCGGAGGTGTGCATGCCCTGAATTCCCTGCAGATCCGCATCCCGGAAGAAGTATCTTTGATCGGCTTTAACAACTCCCGACTCTCTGTGGAATGCTACCCGCCGCTTACAACAATAGACAACAGAATCGAGGAAAGCGGGAAAGCAGCCGCTGAACTGATGCTGAAGCTTCTGCAGAAAAAACCGACCGAAAACATATTGCTGCCCTGCAAGCTTAAAATAAGACAAAGCTCCTGATCAGCCTGGGCAGTCGACCTTAACAGATGCTCTCCATACCTTCCGGACAGCATCTGTTTTTTTGCTTTTTTACGTATGAAAGAAAGAACGGCGTTGCTTTCATGAAAGCGGTTCTTTTATACTGAAGTCACAAGGAATTCAGGGCTGCAGCCGAAGACCTTCTTCAGAAAACAAAGCCAATTGATACCTTTGAAAGGAATCAGCAGCATGAAACCAAACATCATTTTTCTAATTCAGGATCAGATGCAGCAGGCTGTTATCCATTCGGAGTCCGGATGCCTTATGCCGAATCTGAACCGGCTTCTGGAAGACAGCGCTGAATTCGTGCATACACACACAAGCAATGCAATCTGTTCCCCTGCCCGGGCATCCTTTCTGACTGGAACTCTTCCCCATATCCACGGTATGGTAGACTGTACCCATACTGTTCCGCCCTACCGTGCAGAGTATGACGAAACTCTTGATACTGTTACCAGAGCCCTGCACGATGAAGGATACCACGTATCATACTATGGGAAATGGCACATTGAACGGACGCACGCACTTGAAAAATATGGAATTGATGAATATGAAACAGAACTCCATATCCCGGGTTTTCAGGTTTCAATGCTGAAGCGTGTCATGATAAAGACACCGGGATATTCCGACAAGACCGTCTGCGGAGTGTTCAAAGAAGGCCCGGAACAGACCGAAGAGTTTTACGTTTATCAAAGGGCGATCGAAAATATTGAAAAGCATAAGAATGACGGGCGCCCCTTCTGTACATTCATCTCTACCTATGCGCCTCATGACCCTTATGTTGTCCCGGAAGAGATCTACCGGATGTATGACAGCTGTGAGCCGGATCTGCCGGAAAGCTATTACGACTCAATGCAGGACAAGCCCGGTATCTACCGCAGAATGCGGTCGGCACTTGATTCTCTGAGTGAATCTGATTTCCGGATGGCCCGGCGCTGCTATTTCAGCTATTGCACTCTGGTCGATCTGCAGATGGGACGGTTGTTTAAATACCTGAAAGACAATGATCTTTATGACAACACGATCATTGTCTGCCTCTCAGACCACGGAGACATGATGGGGGCTCATCGGATGATGATGAAGAGCGTGGAGAGCTTTGAAGAAATCTACCACATTCCCTTCGTACTGAAACTCCCGGGCCAGCAATATTCAGGAAAAAAGGTCGATGCCGACGTTTCGATCTGTGAGATCGGCCCGACAGTCCTTGATCTTGCCGGTTGCCGCTCTCTTAACAGTCCTTATGCCGCAAAGTCTGTCCTACCCTGGCTGCAGGGAACCCGGAAGGAAGGGCGGGTTACTATGGCGGAATTTTTCGGGCAGCGCTTCGCATACACCCAGCGGATCGTCTGGATGGACAACCTTAAATATGTTTTTAACGCCTTTGATGAAGATGAATTCTACGATCTTTCAAAAGATCCTCATGAGTTTCATAACCTGAACCATCACCCGGACTACAAGGAACAGCAGAAAGCTCTGTGCACCAAAATGTGGGACATCATTAAAGAGACAGATGATACGACCATGGCAGATGCGGAATACTTCCTGATGCGCTTTGCTCCCGTCGGGCCAGGTAAAAAAAAGAGCAGCGGCTCTTACTCCATATACAATAAATCATTCTGACATACAGCATATAAACAACATATTCTGGAGGTAGTTATAATGAAAAAGAGAATCCTTTCTGTCATTTGCGCAGCAGCCCTTTCCATGACCCTGTTCGGGTGCGGAGGTTCGTCCGCTCCTGCAGCTCCGGCATCGACCCAGGCCCAGGAAACTGCAAAGCCTGCAGAATCCGCCGGCAGTACTGCCCAGGCAGAGAATGCGGATGCTGCTTATATCCCGGAAGGCACCTTCAACATCCGTGTTTTCGCAGCAGCAGGCGGAATTGCGGATACAGTGACCAGACTTACCGCACAGAGCCTTCAGGAAGTCTATGGTGTCACCCCCATCATCAATAACCTGACCGGCGCTAACGGTGCGATCGCAGTCGCAGATATGGATTCCTACGATCCGGATATTCATGAAGTATCCCTTGTGAGCATGTCTCTGTTCACCATGGCCCCGATAATGAATCCGGATCTGAATGTCAGCATTGACAATTACGCCCTTATCGGCTCACTTGTTAAAGACCAGTTTGTCCTTCTCACCGCCGCAAACAGCGGGATCAACAGCTGGGAAGACCTGGTAGAGTATGGGAAAAACAACAAGATCATCTATGGTTCGAATGCGCCCGGCGGCAGCACCCATGTGATCCAGTGCGCTCTGTTCGGAGAGGCAGGCATGAACGCGGAAGCCCTGACTTCAGACGGAAGCAATAAGGATATCCTGGCTGTGCAGTCCGGCGACGCTATCGTGACAGCCGCAACCACTACTCTCGCCCAGCCTTTTGTTGAAAGCGGAGATCTGATCCCGATCGCGGTTTTCGCAGAGGAAGATTACACCGGATTTGAAGGAAAGACTGTTCCTGCTCTTCCCGGACTTGGATATGATGTCACAATGCCTTCCTATAATTTCCTGCTTACCCGCGCTGGTGTTGATGCCTCTGAGGTCAAAGGTCTTTATGCAGCGATCGAAGCCGTCCGCGATACGGATGCCTTCCGGGCTGCGGCAGAAGCTGCTTCTTATAAGCCGGACAGCACGGACGGTGAAGCCTTGAAGGCAGAGATTGAAAAATACGCTGCGTTCTGCAAGGAAGTGCATGACAAATATTATTGATTACCAGATTCTCTGAGACAAAGAGGTCAAGACATGAAAATCAGATATAAGGATAACCTTACAGCAGGGATACTCTCGATCATATTCGGAATTGTTCTGTACCTTCTCATACCGATACAGATCAAGGCAGAGGCATCCTCCACTTACGGGATCACTTCCCGTTCCATCCCCTACGCGCTCAGCGTGCTGGTAATGATCTGCGGCGCAGGACTGATAATTCAGAGCCTTCTGCTGAAAAACGATGAAGTAAAAGAACTGGAAGTGGGAAAGGAACTGAAAGGATTCCTGTATATGATGCTCCTGCTTGGATACGGGATCGGCGTATCAAAGAATTTCATGGTTTCCACGATTATTCTCGGTACAGCAACGCTTGCTTTTGTCCGGTGCCGTAAACCCCTGTACTACGGAATTGCTGCAGCAGTTGTTGTCCTGATCTACTACATCTTCACTCAGCTTCTGCATGTGAGACTTCCATAACGAGGTGGTATCGTATGAATCTGATGGTTGAAGCATTACAAAATCTATTCACAATCCAGAGCCTCTTTTTCATGGTCCTCGGGATCTTCATCGGCATTATCTTCGGTGCTATCCCCGGTATGAGCGGAAATCTTGGCGTTACGGTATTTCTTCCCTTTACCTTTACGCTTCCGACAGTACCTGCGCTTCTCCTTCTCTGCGGTATCTTTTACGGGTCCAATTTCGGCGGTTCCATCAGTGCCATCCTGATCAACACCCCCGGAACCAACGGCGCTACGGCAACCCTTCTGGACGGGTATCCGCTTGCGAAAAAAGGGCATCCCATGAAGGCTCTCGATATGGCCCTGGTCGCCTCTACCTTCGGCGGCATTGTAAGTGCCCTTTCACTGCTCTTTTTCTCCCCGCAGATCAGTAAGGTCGCCCTGAAATTCGGTGCACCGGAGTACTTCGCCCTGGCACTGTTCGGACTTTCCATCATTGCTTCTGTCAGCGGCAAAAGTATCCTGAAAGGTCTGGTCAGCGGCTCTCTGGGTATGGTCCTTGCAACGGTAGGCATTGACAAGATCAGCGGAATCAACCGCTTTACTTTCGGCAACGTCAAGATGTACAACGGGATCAACATGATCGGCGTACTTCTGGGAGTGTACGCGATCAATCAGATGATCCGCAGGGTCAACGGGACAGAACCCGAAGGCGAAGCAAGCAGCCTCAAAGGCATAGACCCGAAATCCGACAGACTGACTGTCGGAGAGGCCCTGACTACGGTTCCCACTATGGTCAAGTCTTCCCTCATCGGAGCAATCATCGGGGCAATTCCAGGCGCCGGATCTGCCATCGCGGCTTATCTGGCCTACAATGAGGCGAAACGATGCGCAAAACCCGGAGAAGTATTCGGGGAGGGTGAATTGAAAGGAATAGCGGCTCCTGAATCAGGAAATAACGGAGCAACCGCCTCCTGCCTGATCCCACTCCTTACACTGGGAATCCCTGGCGATGCGGTCGCCGCCACCTTGATGGGTGCGTTTACCATGCACGGCCTCGTCGTAGGGCCGAAACTGTTCCAGACGTCGGGTCCCCTGGTCTATGCAGTCATGATCGGCAGCCTTCTTGCGCAGCTGGTCATGTACGCAGAAGGCCGCTACCTCATGCCGGTATTCGTCAAAATCACCCATGTCCCGCAGAAGCTTCTGACTTCTCTTCTGATGATAGTATGCTGCGCCGGCGCTTTCGCCATTGCGAACTCCGTCTTTGATGTCCGTATCATGCTGATCTTCGGTGTTGTCGCCTATTTTATGAACAAGGTCGGCTTTCCTCCGGTCCCGATCGTACTCGGCATGGTGCTGGGTCCCATCGCGGAATCCAATTTAAGGAACTCTCTGACTTTATCCGGCGGCAGCTGGCTGATCTTTATACAGCGGCCGATCTGCCTCTTCTTTATCCTGCTGACTGTCGTTCTTACCATAATGTTGAGAAAGGCCCAGCGCGCTTCAGGCGCTGCATGATACAAATTAACAGGCTGCGGTACCGCCTGCTGAAGGCGGTCTCGCAGCCTGTTCGGGATTTTCCCGATCGCCCCTGGATGTATACATAGGAAAAGGACAATGAAAGAATTATCACTGCTTATCAAACCAGCTTCCAGCTTGTGTAATATGCGCTGTCGTTACTGTTTTTATGCCGATGTTGCAGACAGCCGCGCTATTCGTTCCTATGGCATAATGTCCCTGGAGACGGCTGAAAAAATACTGAATTCCGTTCGGGCTGATATGTCTCCCGGAGATCGGCTTTCTATCGCTTTTCAAGGCGGCGAGCCCACCCTGGCGGGAATTGATTTTTTTTCCGGGTTTTTCTCTCTTGCCGACAGAATCCTCAAGGGGATCCGGGTCAGCTATGCTTTTCAAACCAACGGTCTGCTCCTGAACGAAGCCTGGTGCAGACTGCTGAAAGAGCGGCATGTCCTGACCGGACTCTCCATGGATGGCCCTCCGGATATACATAATTCCCAGCGTCCGGACGCGGCCTCAAAGGGCAGCTACAACAGGATTCTTGCTTCTATGAATCTGCTGCGGCGTCATGGAGTAATGTTCAATGTTCTGATCGTCCTGACCTCCTCCGCTGCAAGACATCCGGATTCCATGTGGAACTGGATCCTGAAAGAAAATATTAAATATGTCCAGTTTATCCCCTGTCTTGACGGTCTGGAAACAAACAACGATTCCTGTTTTTCCCTTTCACCTTCGGAATTCCGGGATTTTTATCTCCGGATATTCTCTCTGTGGGAACGGGCTGTCAGAAACGGACAGTTTATAAGCATCAAACTGTATGACGACCTTGTGAATCTTTTTCTTGCAGGAAACACAACGGCCTGCGGCATATCCGGAAAATGCACAGTACAGTATATCGTAGAAGCAAACGGTGATGTGTTCCCCTGTGATTTTTATGTTCTGGATCAATATAAAATGGGATCCATCATTCTGAACAGGCCCTCAGAACTAAAATCCGCAGGAACGTTTTTTCTGGATGAAATGAGGGGATACACCAGAAGCTCCCCCTGCATCTCCTGTAGTTATTATTCTGCCTGCGGAGGCGGATGCAAGCGGATGAAGAACAACATGTATTTTGAAAATGGCAAATGCTGTTATGCAGAACTTCTTGATGTCATTCTGCACCCGCTTCTCTCCCTGGCGGAAAAAATAATCCACGAAAGAAGCATATTTTCCGTTCACCGATAAAGCCGATAAAGCGGAGCAGGTCCCGGGGACCTGCTCCGCTTTTAATATAACAGCATTTTTCCGCTCACCGGCAGAAGACGAGGCGGAAAATCAGTTCCGCAATACCACACCCGGTCATGACCTTGATCGGATCCATTTTCTTTACACGGAGAAGCAGCATCGCCGCAAGGAATAAGAGAAACGGCTGCAGTTGGAAATTGCCATCCGAAAAGCGGATCCTGCCGGACAGAAAGACAGACGGCAGGAAAATATTCAGTCCCGCGACAAAAATCATGGAAACCACCGCAGGGCGGAGCGTCTTCAGTATCCCCTGCAGAACGCTCAGATTACGGTAGCGGGTATAAAGAAAGGCCAGTCCCGTAACAAAGATACAAGAAGGCAGGATCACGCCCACTGTAGCGGCCAGGGCCCCGGGGATCCCGGCCACCTGATTGCCCACAAAGGTAGCAGAATTTATAGCGATCGGGCCCGGCGTCATCTCCGCAATGGTCACAAGATCTGTGAAATCACTGATGGTAAGCCAGCCGTGCTTATCAATGACCTGGGCCTGGATCAGCGGCATGGCAGCGTAGCCGCCGCCAAAGCTGAAAGCACCGATCTGCAGAAAAGAGAAGAAAAGCTGCATCAGTTCCATATCAGTTTCCCTCCTCTTCCGCCGCTGAAGCGGCTGTTTTTTTCTTCTTCTCCCGCAGGACCGTACGCACCGCGCCAAAGGCAGCTGCGGCAATAATGATCAGTACCACATTGAGATGGCAGAAATAGTTGAGCCAGAACGCGATCCCCATAAGCAGGATCAGCACCGTGTCCTTCGTCTTTACGACGCCGCTGCCCATGTCCCACACGACAGACAGGATCACCGCACTGACTCCGCACTTCATACCGCTCAGAAGGGACTGGACGACAAAGCTGCTCCTGAATGCCGTGTAGCACATGGATACGATCGTGAGAATGACAAAGGGCGGGATGACAGCTCCCAAAACCGCGGCAAGGATCCCGGGAACGCCGGCCAGTTTGTAGCCCACGACAATAGCTCCGTTGACGGCAATGGCTCCCGGTGAGGACTGCGCAATGGCGACTAGGTCCAGCATTTCCTCTTCATCGATCCAATGCAGTTCGTCCACAAATTTGTTTTTCAGAAGCGTCACGATCACATATCCGCCGCCGAAGGTGAAAGCGCTGAGATAAAGTGTTGATATAAACAGTTTTTTCAGTCTGCCTGTGTCCATGATCTCTTCTTTCTCCTCCCATCCGGTTTTCTTCAATGTCACAAGCTGTTTGACATGTACTAATCATAGCACTTGATTTGTTATTTTAAAAATTTTATTATTTATATGTTATCAATAGCTGTTTTAATATATATCATACCGGAGGGTCCCTTCATGACGATCCGTCATCTACGTATATTTCTCACTGTCTGTCAGAATGACAATAACGTGACCAAAGCCGGGGCTGTCCTTTATATGTCCCAGCCCTCTGTCTCTGCAGCAATCCGCGAACTGGAAACACACTATAATACCCGTCTTTTCGACCGGATCGGAAAGCGCCTGCACCGTACAGCGGCGGGTGATGCTCTGCTGCGCCACGCGGAAGGCGTTCTTGCACGTTTTTCAGACATGGAAAAAATGCTTGGGGAATGGTCCCGGGCCGGTGAGATCCGGGTGGGTGCAAGTCTGACAGCAGGAAGAGAACTGATGCCGGATTATGTCCTTTCTTATCAGGCCCTGCACCAGGAGACCAGGGTGCGTGTGCACGTGGCAGCCTCCCGCATTCTGGAGAAGCAGCTGCTGGCTAATGAGATAGATCTCGCCATCGTCGAGATCCCGACACACCATCCAATGCTGCACGCCGAACTGCTCTTTACTGACTCCCTGGAGGTCATTGCGCCCCGACAGGCACCTTATCTGCCGGCGGATGCCTCCTTCCGGCGGCTGTCCAGAACGGAGCTCGCCGGGGAACGCTTCCTGCTCCGGGAAAAAGGCAGCGGCACAAGGGATATCTTTGACAGAGTACTGGCGGATGCCGGCATTGTCCTCCTTCCGATCTGGGAATCTGAAAGTGTTTCCGCCCTTCTTGAGGCAGTGGTCCGCGGTGTAGGCCTCAGCGTGGTTCCGCGGCGCGTCATGCTCCCTCTTGAAAAAGAAAAAAAGCTCTGCAGGGTCCAGATCGAGGATCTGGTATTCCCGCAAAGCTTTTATATCGTTTATCACCGTGAAAAACTGCTGGATCCTTCGCTGAAGGATTTTATCCAGATCTGCCGCGGCATATAAAGTGCAAAATACTTGCACACTCCCAACGCTTGCAGAAGGCAGTTCTTTAGGCTCTCCCCTGTTCCGCCTCGCTTAGGAAAGCATTCAGCTTTGCCTCCAGCAGGAACGCCGGGACCCCGTGAACCTCAGCCGCCTGCTCCAGCGTCTCCCCGGAGGAGGCGCCACACCCCACACAGTGCATCCCGCCGGCCATCAGGACCTGTGCCATCTTTTTCCATATCTGCTTCTGACTACATCATACAAGGTAAAAATGGCAATTATTGGTCTGATTGTGTTATCCCTTGTTCTCATGCTCTTTAAGGGAGGCCTCACAGGAGTCATCATGTTGTGGGGATACGCGTTTTATAAATGGTACCAGCAGGAAAAAAGAAAACAGCAGTGGGAAAACTACAAGCGGAAATTCTGTGAGAAAAACGGCAGAGATC
>Ga0310695_10015649_pt1 | contig 10065 bp, 5 predicted proteins | sample RumenRJG_04DNA_FD_203882 | JGI IMG/M metagenome (GOLD analysis project Ga0310695, IMG submission 203882) | Bovine rumen microbial communities from Lethbridge, Alberta, Canada - RJG_04 (v2) (version 2) | ecosystem: Host-associated > Mammals > Digestive system > Stomach > Rumen | place: Canada... | reverse complement strand
CCATGGGAACTGCCGGCTCACCATCTTCATTGACGATGGCCAGTCCAAGGCTGTAAACATGGTCTGAACTCAGCTCCTCCTGATTAATATCAACAGTGAAGGAAGTCTTCTGTCCAGGCATGATGGTCTTGAGATCCAGCTTGGCTACGTCTTTATCCAGCACTTCTCCGCCCTCTTCATCAAAGAGGTAAACTCTAAGCTTGCTGTCAGAATAAATAGGTGCGTTTCCTTCATTGACCATAGATATTCTGGCACTGAAGGATGACACGGGCTTGAAATTCATTCTCACGCCAGTGACACGGAATCTGTATCCCATCTGAAGCAGAATCTGATCCAGATTCTCTCTGACATGCTTGCTTTCCAGTTCGTCGATGATGATCTTAGGTCCAAGGAAGGACTGATGATTCTCCCGCAGTGTTTCCAGTGTGACGTTATAATTGTCCACCAGGACAGCCCGGTCATCAGGTGTTGTGGCAAACTCTCCACCAATAGGCGCTGTCTTCCAGAGTTCTCTGCAGTCAGCCAGTACATCCTCACCAGTCTGATCCCAGACACCGCCTTTTATGATCTCACGCCAGTACTGAGTCTCCTCCGGATCTCCGGTCATATCATTATAAAGTCCGTAATTCTGCGCTTTGGCCTCCACCATAGGGAATCTCATCAGGAGTTTTGCATTGGGAAAAGCTTCCTTGTATGTGTCAAGATACTGGTCGCGAATCTCCTGGGGAGGAAGAATCGGTACGTTTTCATCTTTATTGACATACCATTCACCCCAATGGCCCAGACTTCCCACTTCCACATAGCAGAAGAAGTCATCATCGCCGAAGGCATCTCCCAGGGCACTTACCGCATCATTATGTCTGTCCATGAAAACCGGATTGGCGTAATTCGGTGAATATCCTTTGCCATAGGAGTTATCATAGTGGGTTCCATCCTTGGTAATATTGTATAACCACTGAGGAATATCCATGTGCTCCTGATCCGTGGGCTGATCACAGAAGAAACGGAAAACGACCTGGCGTCCGTCTGCCTTATAGTAATCGAGCTTATAGTGCTCTTTCACATAATCCACAGCATATTTCCCTTCCTCCGGTTCCCAAAGAGACCAGGGAAGTTCCACATAAACCAGGGAAGTATTCAGGGTCTTGGTCTGCGGGCTCTCCGCCCAGGGCGCCAGACCCATACCCGGAGACCTGAGGACCTTATCGGAGGCCTTAGGTTTAAAATTCATGATAAAAGTGCTCTGATAGGCATCGAACACCATCATTCCCAGGGAGCCAACAGCCAGACACAGAGAAACCGCCAGCACATAAATCGGAATCCTGACATTAAGCCGGGATCTCTTGTAATGTTTGTTCTTTGGCTGTGCTGAACTGGGCGTCAGGGGCTGTTTTCCCAGAATGTTAAACTCCAGTCTGGTCAGGAATCCGACCAGCTGGGATGCGCCGATGGCAGCCCAGACAAAAGCGATGATCATAAAACCGATTCCCCAGGATCCGTCGCCTCTCTGGATACCCAGATAGGTGAAAAGATTGCTGAATACCGCAAAAAATAGGGCACTCCACACAACTCTTTTCTCATTCATAAAGTAGAGCTGGACCAGGGTGATGACATTTCCTATATAGTAGAGGGAGTATCCCACACAGAAAATCCGGAAAGTGTCAGCCATATCTCTGGACATACCTATATTCATAACACCCAGAGTTTTAGCACCTATGGTGATAAAGATCAGGCACACGACGATCTGAATCGTACACAGGCTTCTGAAGCCACGATACATGACATCGAACATGCCCTCTTTGGCTTCCTGTATTTCCTCCACGGTTCCATTCTTGCCAAGAATCTTGAAATATCTCTGATATTTCTCACTGAAAGCAGTTTCGAAGAAGGTAACGAAATAAATCGTTGCCGGTATGGTGGAGAAATAAGCTATGATGGCTGGGAAATCATAGGCAGGACCAAAGCGGAAGAAGGTATCCACCTTTGTTCCAATATCCGAGAAAAACCAGACAATCCAGAAATGTCCCAGCATACCAATCATCATCAGAAATCCGATCAGCACCAGGGCGGGTTCCGCTTTAATCTCAGAAAAATATTCAAAAATAGAATCATCCTGTCTGGCAAAGCCATTATAGATGATGCGGAACAGAAAAATATCGACCACGGCAAAGCCGGTCATCAGTGTCAGAATCATGGTGGGCATGCGCATCAGGCCAAGATAAGAAAAGATGATCAGCAGCAGACCTGATCCCAGCAAGGCGCCGAGATAGGCAAAGATTATCTGCACATAGTCCCTGACCAGGGTTATGTAGGTCATCAAAAGCCAGCACATACACAGTACCATAAACAAAATATAGAGAAAGAGTCCGGACAGAGCATCCAGTTTAGACGTCACCACGATGGGAAGAAAGATGACCAGACTCAGGAAGAATACCAGGAGGGATCCGCCGATCAGAGAGGGCATAACCTTCTCCTGTTTCTCCAGATAAAGCTGATTTGAGACGTATCTGGACAAGGCCAGAGTCAAAAGCGAGGTAAACAACATGGATAGAAACATGGTGTTTGTCACATAGCACATGAAATTGTCCAGAATATGCTGGCTGACATGCTGTGATTTCGCCGCTGTCTGAATCAGCACAAAGATGACAATACCCACAAGAATGGATCCGCTGCTGCTGAAGGCGGCGCCCAGATAGCCCCCTACCTTCTCCTTCACCGATTCCTGTCTGATTGCTTTTCGTAATTCAAATCCTATACCAGCCATTACAGTACCTCTTTATATAAATCAAAATAACGGCTCATCATCAGTTCATGGGTAAAATATTTAAAAACTCTTGCCATACCGTTGCGGCCGTAGGTCTCACACTTGTCCTTATCGCTGCAGAAAATCTCCATGGCGTCTGCCAGACCTTCTGCATCCATGGGATTCTTTACGATTCCCGCCACACCGAACTCATCTCCGGCCTCCTCAAGAAGCTCCTTGCAGCATCCGACATTGGTGGTGACGCAGGGCCGTCCTGCAGCCAGGGACTCCAGAACTGCCAGAGGCTGTCCCTCGGAAATACTGGTCAGCATGGTAAAGTCCATCTTCTTCAGGTATTCGACGGTGTCGACAAACCCTTCTATGGAAATGGTAGTCAGGCCAAGCTGCTCGATGATGCCCCGGCATTCCACCTCATACTCCGGTTCATCAGTGCCCCCCAGGATATACAGGCGGGTATTGGGCACTCTGAGGGTGAGGGCGTAGTAGGCCCGGATCAGAGTTTTCAAATCCTTGATGGCAGCAAAACGGACAAAGGCACCGATATTGACCGTGTCATCACGTTTTCTCGGGGGTATGCCCTCAAAGCGGTTCAGCTGGATCCCGTTTGGTATCACTACAGTCTTTCCACTGTCGCATCCAATCTGAATCTGCCTGGCCATGGCTCCCCGGAACAGGGAGGTTACCCGGCTGCAGGTATCATAGGCACAGCGGGAAAGATTATAGAAAAACCGGATCCATACATCCCGGAGTGAATCTGAGATCCACTCTGCCTGCATCAGTTCTTCCTCCCTCTCCCTGGGATAGATGCCATGCTCTGTGATGACGGTGGGATGTCCGGTGATCACGCCGGCCAGGGAAACCAGCACTCCACTGTATCCGGCTGCTGTGGCATGGTAGATGTCCGCAGCAGGAATCTCCTGCTTGAGCAGGTGGAGCACAGGAATCAGGATGGAACGGAGCCCATAAAAGGTATCAGAAAGGGGCATGCGGATATCTCTGTCCGCAGCGAACTCCATGGCATAATCCAGGAAGTCCTGGGAGGATGCGACATCATAGACGCCGCATTCTGAATTGTGCACCCTGGTGATGATCTCTTCCCAGCCATTATCCTTCTCGTCAAGTATTCTTCCCAGAAGATGGATCAGATCGGCATACTCTTTCTTTTTCCACTTATGGAAAAGCTGTTTAGACCCCAGGTAGGAATCCTCAAGAAACACCTCTTTGACCTCCACCACATTTTTGGGGAGATCATATACAAATTTCTGCTCCATCTCATGATTCGCCAGGATTGTCCAGAGGACAAACTCTGTGTCAGGACTGGAGCTGATATACTGATGGGCCCAGGTGGAAACGCCACCTCGGGTATAGGGATAACATCCCTCTAAAATCATACAAACTCTCATATTCACTCATCTTCCAAATCTATTGTGATTTCTTCACTGTTTATCGTCAGAATATAAATGGAATCCGTCAACTTTTTGATGGTACCTCCGGTCACATTCACCGGAACTTTTCCGTTGGTCCTAACCATCATGGACGCCTCGTCAATCAGGCCGTCCACATGGATTAAGAGCTGATTTCCTTTCAGTTCCTGGTCCACTGACAGATTGGCAAAACGCTGTACAGCGCCTCCGGCCTCGGAGATGGTGCAGGTGCGCACGCCATGGTCAACAATCCACTCCACCATCTTCCTGTAGGAGTTCAGCATCTCCTGGAAATCTCCTCCATGACTTCTGGCCTCATCCAGGATGTCATCCGGATGAATAAAGTTGGACTCCATATAATGGAAATTCAATTCATTGACGGCCATCCACCATTCGCTCTCTGCCATCTGCATATCCGCGGTAAGTCTTGGACAGAAAACCACGCCATTGTTAAGCACTTCGAATTCCTGAACCATCTGGTCCCTTGTTCCGGAGTAGATTCCGGCGTAAACCCGCAGGTGGGGCACCTGAATCAGCAGTTCCTGCAGAGCCTCTTTACTGATAACATTACTGGGGGCAACATAGGAAACCGCATTGATGCCTTTGCACAGGCTTTCAGTGTAAGAAATCACCTGATTCATGGAGGCTATCATATTCTTGATGCTCGGCCAGGGCTTGTAACCCCGGTTCTCCCTGCTCAGCCTGAATCCTTCCGGAATGAAAGGCTGGTGATTGTAACCGTGAATTCCGACCTCGCCTCCCATGTTTAAGATAATGTTGGCATAGTAGGAAGCCGACTTCCGGTTTTCCTCATAATCAAAAGGCCCTTCCACATTGTCATCGTAAGTTTCAATGGTGTATGTGGAATAGCGGATATCATAATCCTTTGCCAGCTTCTGCATAGCAGGCATCCAGACATTGGTATAAAAATCGTAGATGGTGTATCCATACTGTTCGAGAACATTCTCATCGTAGCCCACCGGCGCGGGGGACGGCATGTCATCGATATTGTACACTGCCGCATTGATGATGGGGTATGTGTACACCGGATACATGGAGCAGTAGGAGGAGGCGATCACGCCTCTGCTGATTTTACCTTCCATGAGATCCGCATTGCTGACGATCACTTTACCCTTCTCGAAATCGTGCTCCCAGAGCAGAGGCGTCTTATCCTCGTCGGCCGTGGCAATGTGCACGGTACAGTCTTTGGTAAGGTCAGGATTCAGCACGTTGCCGGTAATGACGTCAGATGAAAAATCCATACCCTGAGCCCCTGCAATAATATCCGTCTGAACCTGAAGGCTTCCGATATCGATGGAGCCAAGCTCCATAGTATCCTGAATACCCAGCAGAGGGAACCAGCTCCGGTCCAGTGTATCATTATTGGGACTGCTGGTGAACATGAGGTGTCCGCCGGCTTTGACCCATGCTTCTATGTCAGGCAGGATAGCCTGAAACTTCTGCATGTTGGAAGAGCAGACGATCAGATCATCAAAATTCTTCAGATTTGCTGCAATCTGATCGAAGGCTGTCTCAGGCAGGGACACTGTCCTTACTGAGAGTGTCTTCATGACAAACTCCACATTATCCCGGACATCCGCACTGCCCTCTTCTGTGGTATCGTAGAGAACCAGTGCCTTGTGGGCGTGGGGTCCGGTTACCCGCGCATTTTTATTGACCACATCCTGCCATTCATCTTCACTGAGAAGGGCAACCTCTCTGTCAGTCTTAATACCAGGCGCATGATATCCATGGCGCTGCAGCAGGAGGGTCGCTGCGACCACACCCAGACCCAGCATGGAAATCATCAGTATTTTCAATAATTTTTTCAATGGATAATTAAGCTTCATGGTCTACCTCATTCCCTGCATGTCAGCCTGCCTGTTTCGGTCATTCTGCAGCATCTGTCTCTTCTCCTCGTCGAGCGGGAAGACGTGCAGATAAGTCAGCAGAAGTTCCTCTTCTCTCTTCAGCAGCTGCATCTTCGTCTGTCCTTCCGGCAGCCCGGTGGCCAGATATGCTTCGATATCCTCAACATAGTCCATAAGCATATTCATGTCGTCGGGCATGGTCTGGTATTGTTTTGCTGCCTGGTTGATCCGGTTCTCATAGGACCGCTGCAGCCTCATGACATTGGAGGCGGCAATATGGACAACTTCCTCATCGGAAGCCTTCAGGGCCTGTTTCAAAACAGCCGGCAGATTATCCGCTTTACCCCGGACTGCCTCAAGCAGCTCTTCCCGGCTGATATCGTCTCCACCTGCTGTGACAGGTTCGCTGACCGCCGTTATTTCCTCTGAAGAAGCACCTGAAAGCAGCGGTGAGGAGTAAGTTTCCTCCACATTGAATCTTCCGGTCTCTGCCAGGAGCAGACAGATCTCGCCCACGATGGGCAGAGCCAGAGCAAACAGAAGATGGACATAATCCATTCTGGAAATCTGCGCATCAATCATCAGGGCGTAAACGGCCAGGAAAAAAATATGTATGCTGAATACAAATACAAATAACATTTTATTCCCCTTATTAATTTTTTCCCGTATTTGGGTCTTTGTTCGCAGCCAGTTTCTTACTCAGATAATCCTTGTACATGCCAAAGAGGGCAGCGAGGGAGAAATAAACTGCAAACGGAATCCAGTTATCAATATTGTAGAAGATTTCATACCAGTGGACTCCCTTCGCCAGGCAGCCGGCCACATTGGTGATACTGCAGATCAGGGCGGACAGAAAGCCTACATTCTTTCCAAAAAAGAGGGAGGAACATATGACAAACAGAGTCCGGGCATCGATATACTGAAGATCAGATGCTGTGGGGATGTAATGGGTGTACGCCTCCTCACAGAGCAGCAGGCAGAGATACTTGATCACCTGCGGAATCTTCTTCTTTCTCTGATCCAGAAGCATCCTGTGCTCCACCTGGCTGTCTTCCTCAATCTGATAGAAAACCTTTTCCAGATCCTTGGTAAAATTATGTCTGGGTGACCAGGCATCGGAAGAATAGACTTCAAATTCTGTCTCCTCAAAGGGTTGATCCATCTCCTCAACATAAATCTGATCATAGCGGTCCACCAGAAAATCCACCAGAACCTGATGGCGGAAAGGATAACCACTCTGAACCTGGATAGACCGTCCATCAATCTGACCCGGTCCCTGTCTGAGAATCAGACGAACCAGACTGCAGAGATCGTCCACGTGCATCACATCACAATAGGCATCTCCGGGATGGGTCAGATAAAGCCTGCCGTCCCTCAGGATATTGCTGTAAATCTGCTGCAGGTAGACCGGCATCTCCCGGTTCCCGTAGAGTCTGGAGCAATGAATGACAAAAGGATGAAAGACATCTGAAGCGTACTCGTCGCAGAGAATTTCCTCCAGGCACTTGACTGAGGGAGTTTTTCTGAAAAAGTCAGCCTCACGTATAATGATAAAATTAACCCCGCCCTGGCTGCCCGAAAGGGCAAGAAGCTTATTCAATTCATTTTTATTCTCTTCCGGTGAAGAGAAATAAACGATACAGGAGGGCTTGATGTCCCGCATCATCTCCTCCTCGGAAACTTTTTTCTTGTCAAAGCAGTCACATTTCAAATCATAGGGATTAACCGCTGATGTGAAGGCTGTGACATCATAGTCAGCGGACAGACTGTTGCAGAGAGTAATGCCGATCTCGTTGAGCTGTCCCCAGTAAACTAGATGTTCCATACTATTCCTCGACTTTCTATATTGTTTTATTGATAAGTCCGCTGCCATGCATCGGGGCAATTCGAACTTATGTACATGGGCATAATCATATACATTTTATCAGATATATACAGCAATGACCAGTTCTTTTTTTTATACACTCATCTTTTTTGTTTTCTCAAAAACCAGAATGCCCATTGTCATTAAGAAAGATAAGATGAAAAATGATAATCAAATATTTTCATAATGGTAAAAATGTGATAGTATATCTAAAGGATTTTTATAAAAAATGAATTTTTGAAGACAGGAATAATTCAAATCATTTTAACATCCTGTAAGGCACCTGCATTACACATACACTTTCAGAAAAAGAGGAACTGTTATGAGTCAAATTTATATTCCAGAAGATTATAAACCGGTTCTGAGTCTCTATGACACCCAGAAAGCCATAGGAACCGTTAAAGAATTGTTTGCAGATTCCCTGAGTCACGCCCTGAATCTCTACCGTGTCTCAGCACCCCTGTTTTTAGAGGTGAGCACCGGACTGAACGATGATCTGAACGGCGTTGAGCGAAAGGTTGCATTTGACATCCGAGATACCGGAGTCACCGCCGAAGTGGTCCAGTCCCTGGCCAAGTGGAAAAGACAGGCTCTGAAGGACTATGATTTTCATGTGGGAAAGGGCCTTTACACAGACATGAACGCCATCCGGAGGGATGAGGAGATTGACAACCTCCACTCCATCTACGTAGACCAGTGGGACTGGGAAAAGGTAATTGAGAAGGAAGACAGGACCATCGATTATCTGAAGGATACCGTCAGGGCGATCGTCATGGCAGTCTGCGCCACAGAGCTGCACCTTCACGCCCTGTTCCCCCAGCTTGGCAGCATGCCTCTCCACTCTCCTGACATAACCTTTATCAGCAGTCAGGAACTTCTGGACCTGTATCCGGATCTATCCCCCAAGGAACGGGAGAATACTTTTGTCAAAGAGAACGGCACGACCTTCCTCATGCAGATCGGCGGAGCCCTCTCCAACGGAGAGCCCCATGACGGCCGGGCTCCCGACTATGATGACTGGGATCTGAACGGGGATATCCTGTTCTGGAATGACACCCTCGGCTGCAGCTATGAGATCAGCAGCATGGGAATCCGGGTCAGCCCGGAGAGCCTTGACCGTCAGCTGACCATCTCCGGCCATGATGAGCGCCGGTCTCTCCCCTTCCACAAAGCCCTGCTGAATGGGGAACTTCCCTACAGTATCGGCGGAGGTATCGGCCAGAGCCGTCTCTGTATGCTGCTCCTGGGAAGCTGTCATATTGGTGAAGTCCAGGCGAGTGTCTGGGATGATGAGACCCGCAGGGCATGTAAGGCGGCGGGCATCGAACTCCTGTAAACGAAGTCACGCCACCATTTACTTTTTCCAAAGTTCATATTCCATGGGCAGAAGCTGATCAAAATTCTCAAAATCATTGAGTTCCTGCAGTTTTTTCCCCTCCACCAAAAACTGAATCTGGTAGGCAGAGTTGAGGGATGCCAGCGTGTCTACCATGGAATAAACTTTCACTTCCTCCGTGATGCCTGAAGAGATCTCTTCGATCTCCGGGCTCAGATCCACATAACAGATATTATCCACAATTTCCGTACTGCGAATCCGCAGATTCCCGGGCAGGGGGCTTTGCAGTCCACTGTCCCCGGGAGGATGCTTCAGTGCATAGAGAGCCGCCATCTCAGGGGACAGGTTCTCTGTCACCTGGATGGTCCTCGTCACGGGGACCAGTCCATCCCCTGAAGCATTTGCATAATACAGAGTCACTTCCAGTTCATAGTTGTACAGATCTTTCTCATTTCCCGAAATCAAAAAAGTTGAATGATCCATAGGCCCCACAGGAACATTGTTGGTTCCCATCAGTGAAGCCCCGTTCACTGAGAATGTCACACTGTCCACTCCCTCCAGCTGGATGACAGACTGAACCACAGAAGCGCGGAGCAGGGCCTCATCCACCGCGGACAACTGCCGGTAAGCCTCACCGAAATCTATATTGAGAAGATTATTGTCAAGGACAGTAATGGTATTCACCATAATGGTTCCAGGGACAGAGGCCTTATACTTGTCAGTATTGCTCTCCTCGGTGGTGGAAAGCTGGTAAATGATTTCTGTGGTCGCTGTCACTGGATTGTCAGAATGGTCAGGTTTGTAAG
>Ga0310695_10015648_pt1 | contig 10065 bp, 4 predicted proteins | sample RumenRJG_04DNA_FD_203882 | JGI IMG/M metagenome (GOLD analysis project Ga0310695, IMG submission 203882) | Bovine rumen microbial communities from Lethbridge, Alberta, Canada - RJG_04 (v2) (version 2) | ecosystem: Host-associated > Mammals > Digestive system > Stomach > Rumen | place: Canada... | reverse complement strand
GTGCGGCTCCGCGTCCGAGACGCTGATCAAGGCAAACGAATCGATCTGCGCCAACAATCAGGAGGGCATGTTCGTGACCGTCTGGATCGGGATTTTGGAGCTCTCCACCGGAAAGCTGACGGCGGCAAACGCCGGACACGAATATCCCGTGATCAAGCAGCCCGGAGGCGCGTTTGAACTGCTCAAGGACAAGCACGGCTTTGTCATCGGCGGCATGAACGGCGTCAAGTACAAGGAATACGAAGTGCAGATCGAGTCCGGCGCGAAGATCTTCGTCTATACCGACGGCGTGCCGGAGGCGACCGACGCAAACAACAACATGTTCGGCACCGATCGCATGGTGGAGGCGCTCAACCGCGATCCGGATGCGGCGCCTGAGCAGATTTTGGGGAACGTCCGCGCGGCGGTGAGCGAGTTCGTCAAGGACGCGGAGCAGTTCGATGACATGACCATGCTCTGCCTGGAGTATCACCCCGACTCACTCGAATGAAGCCTGCGATGCATGGCCATCCCGGGCGCTCAGATACCCCCGCATCGCGCACAGAGCATGATCCGCTCCGACGTGCGTGTAGACCCTTGTCACCACATCGGGTGAGTTATCCCCCATGATGCGCTGAATGATGGAGAGCGGCTGGCCCGCAAGCACCAGCCGCGTACACATCGTATGGCGGAACTTATAAAAGGTAACGTCCTCGATGCCATATGCCTTGCGAAAGGTTTGAAGCCTCTTTTCCGCTCCGCTGAGCGTGAGGAATTTCCCGCTCTGCCCGGGGAAAATAAAGGCGCTGCGTGAACGGGCGGACGTCTTCTGCGACCGGAGAGCCTTTCTCCACGCAAGCAGTGCCTCTGACGCCGTATCCGAAAGGCAGAGCGTCCGCACGCTGTATTCCGACTTCGGCACCGAAAGCACGCTCCTGCGATGCGCGGCTTTCCCGAGCGTTTGTATCGCGCCGAACTCAAACGTGACCGTCTGGTAGATGTGGATGGTCTTTGCCTTGGCGTCGAAGGAGCTCCATTCCAGAGCGAGCATTTCCCCCGGCCGCATGCCGGTGCATTCAAGCACGGCAAACATGGTGTAGAGCTCCTGATCGAACGATTTGCTTGCCCGCAGTATTGCCGCGATCTGTTCGGATGTGTAAATATGCTCCTGCTTGCCCTTCATGGGCTTTGTACTCTTGGGCAGCTCCCATTTTGCGGTCGGGTCATTGGGAATATCACCGGAATCAAACGCCTGCCGAAACAGAACGCGGGTTGCCTGATAAGCGAGCTTCAGACTTGATTTCGCGTATTGCGCGGCGAGCTTTTTGAAGGCTCGCCGCAGATCCTCCTCGCTGATCTCCGCAACCGGCAGTCCGCCCAAGATGCCCGCCGTCATGGAAAGGCCGCAGCGATAGTTGTCAATGGAGCGGGACTTCGCCTTCCGTATCCCGCCGTTGAGCAGCTTGACCGCATATTGCTCAAACGTCAGCTTTGAATACCTTGTGCCGCCGAACTGTATCGCGGCGGCGCCGAAGGGATCGTAGCCGAGCGTATGGATGATCGAGCGCGCTGTGATGCAGCGTTTGCTGCCGGCCTGCACTTCCCTGAGAAGCCCTTGAGCGACCATATCGGCAACTTCCGTCTTCGTCAGTCCAAGCGCCCGCGCGGCCGCCTGATAGCTGAGCAGCAGCCCAAATTGCGTCTCGCTTTGAGCCGTGTTTCTGTTTTCCCTTTTTTCCATTTGAGAGACCTCCTTTTTTCTTGGGTACGTCAATACAGTAAAAAAGAGGGCTCAAAAAAGCAACATCGTGCGCCGCGGCGATTTGCGTATATTTTCACAAGAAATGCATAGGCTTTCCACGGGTGATTGAAATGAAGCACAGCACATGGAAGACCTATGCATTTTGGATCATTTTGACTGAGGCGGTGGGCGCGCTCGCGGGGCTTTTGACACGAGAAGGCACGAAGCTGTACGCCGACTCCATCATCAAGCCGCCGCTCTCGCCGCCCGCGCTCGTGTTCCCCATCGCGTGGACGATCCTCTACGCGCTGATGGGCGTCAGCGCCGCGCGGGTATATCTAAAGCCCGCCTCCGCCGCCCGCACCAGAGGGCTGGGGCTGTACCTTGCGCAGCTGGCGTTTAACTTTTTCTGGAGCATCATCTTTTTCAATCTTCAGGCGTTCGGCTTCGCGTTCCTCTGGCTGGTCGTCCTGTGGGCGCTGATCCTGATGATGGCGTTTACCTTCCGCCGGGTGGATCGCCCCGCGGCGCTGCTGCAAATTCCGTATCTTGCGTGGGTGCTCTTTGCCGGGTATCTGAACTTCGGCGTTTGGCTGTTGGATCGATGAGACCATGGCACAGTTATTGCACTCCGACCACAATGAAAAAACGCGAGGCGCGACAGCGCCTCGCGTTTTTTCATTCGTGAGCGTCCCGTTTGTCCGCCGCCTGCCAGCGATAGGCGATCATGCCGAACACCGAAAAGACGTACAGCACCGACAGCGCGATGCTGACGCGGCTGTTGCGGTAGCACGCCGCCATGCCCGCCGCGAACGCCGCGGAGATCCCCGCCAGCGCCGCAAAGTATTGGACGCCCGCGCGGTAGCGCTCGTGGGAGAAACAGCCAATGAAAAAGAGAAAGATGTAGTAGCCGAGGAACGATGCAACGAGGAACACGTTCTTGGCGACGGCGCTGATTTCCGGCTCGCGCATGAACTCCAGCGCCACGGTGATGTTGTTCAGCGCCAGCACCAGCACGATATGCAGCAGCATATAAACGGTGCCGGTGGTGTGCCGTTCGCGGTCTATGATGTGGTTGTAGAACACGCCGTAGCTGAGCAGCAGCGCGAGGACGATGAGAAATGCCATCAGCGAAAAGTAGACGCCGTGCAGGGCGAAGCCGCTCTCGATGTACTCGGCGATGGCGACCACCATCTCGCCGAAGGTAAAGACGATGTAGAGCATGACGCGCTCGGTCAGATGCTCAAAGTTGACGGGCATCAGCTTGTCGATGTGCGCGGTGAGCGCCGCGGCGATGAAGCCGACGATCAGCGTCGTCCACGAGAGCATGAGCCCCGTCTTGAGAAAAAGCGGAATGGATGCAAACACCAGCGCGGATTGCAGGAGCAGCAGCCGGATATGGTGCTTGATGTGGCGGCTCTCCCACGGCATCATGCCGCCGCGGCTGCGCAGCTTGAGATAGTACTGCACGGCGAGGTTGAGCAGGATCAGCCCCCACGCGGCATTGTAGCGGACGAAGGAACCGCTCTCCAAGCGCGTGCCGTCCGCCAGATAGTAAAGCAGGTACATGTTGATGAACAGACACACGTGATCCGCGACGCCGTTGGTGCCGTAGCGGTTGATGAACAGCGAGCTGTAGTACCACACCTGCAAGATGACCAGCGTGGCGGTGAGGTAGGTGAGATAGGTGGACGCGGTAAAAAATCCGCCCTCCATCGTGTGCAGCAGCGCGTTGCTGCGACCGACGAGATAGACGAAGATGAGATCGTAGATCAGCTCCAGGTATTCGACCTTTTTCTCACCGCCAAAGGACAGTTCGGACATGGAAAAGACCTCCGGAACAGAATCAAAGATTGCGCTTTTTGCGGAACACCAGCCACATGGTGATCATGGCGCAGGCGTTGAGCGCCTGGCTGATGGGGTACGCCAGCATGAGTCCCGCAAAGCTGCGGTGCTGCGGGAACACGACGTACACCCAAAAGATGCGCACGCCGACGGCGCACACCAGCGTGGAGATCGCGGGGAGCATCGACTCGCCGAAACCGCGCAGATACCCGGAGAACACGTCCACCAGCATCGCGAAGGCGTAGGACGCGAACAGGTAGCGCAGGCGGATCGTGCCATAATGAATGACGTCGGGATTGCCGTTGAAGATGGACAGCAGCGGCGAGGAAAACAGCAGGATCAACGTGCAGGAGAGCGCCGTGACCGCCAGATCCACCAGCAGCGTGATGCGCAGCGTCTTATGGCAGCGCTCAAGGTTGCCCGCGCCGTAGTTCTGTCCGACGATGGTGGTGCCCGCCTGCGAGAAGGAGTTGAGCATGTAGTAGGCGAAGATTTCCAGATTGAACGCCGCGGACGACGCCGCGATCACCGTGGTGCCGAGGCTGTTGATCGCCGACTGCACGCAGATGTTCGAGATGGAGAACACCGCGCTCTGGATACCGGCGGGGATGCCGACGCGGAGGATGCGTTGGAGCGTCTTGCCGTCGAAGCGCAGCGCGCGCACGTCGAGATGCACGTCCGAGGTGCTGCGGCACAGGAGGATGAACAGCACTACCGCGCTGACGAGGTTGGACGCCAGCGTCGCCAGCGCGACGCCCTCCACCGCCATGCCCAGCGAGAGCACGAAGAACAGGTTCAGCGCCACGTTCAGCGCGCCGGAGACGGTCAGCACCATCAGCGGCGTGCGGGTATCGCCCTTGGCGCGGAAGATCGCCGACTCGAAGTTGTAGAGGAAAATGACCGGCAGGCCGAGGAAGTAGATGCGTAGGTACGTCAGCGCCATGCCGACCACGTCCTCCGGCACCGACAACAGCGACAGCAGCCACGGCGCGATCAGCTCGCCGAGGGCGCTGAACGCCACGCCGCCGAGCAGCGCAAACAGCACCGAGGTCTGCACCGCCTGATGCACGCCCTCGTGGTTCTGCTGCCCGATAAACTGGGAGATGATGACGTTCGTGCCGAGCGAAATGCCGACGAAGAAATTCACCAGCAGCGCCACCACCGGCGCGTTGCCGCCGACTGCCGCCATGGCGCTCTCGCCGACGAAGCGGCCGACCACAGCGATGTCCGCCGCGTTAAACAGCTGCTGCAGCACGGCGGTCGCCGCGAGCGGCAGGGCGATGTATAAGAGCTTGTCCGCGATGCTGCCGTGCAGGAGATCCGGCTCGCCGCGGGAGAGGAGCTTCAAGGGCTTCACTTCCTGTCTATCTATATAAATATAACGCGTATGGTGTTATATACCCATTTGCCCGGATTTGCAAGGAAAGAATGGTGCTTTGCGCTGAAATGCTGCCCTTACGCGGCTCCCGATACACCCTGTGGATGATGACGGAAGAGAAATACGCAAAGGACAAAAGCACTAAAGCTTTAGCGTAAAATAAGTGTTGGCAAAAACAAAACTCGGAGATGTAGGTTTGTCAAACATATTGGACAGTGAACTCAAAAGGAGATACTGGTTTAACAGAAAAAACCCATGTCGAAGATTGTCGGAATTTTTCATTCTGCGACACTCCCTTTTGCGGTTTTTAGACCGCGACGGATTCGCAGAAGCGCATCATGATCGCGGCGATCTGTGCACGGGTCGCGCCGGTGTCGGGTGAAAGCGCATTGCCAATACCCTGAATCAGACCACAGCCGACCGCCCAGCGCATGGCGCCGCTCGCCCACGGCGAGACGCTTGCGGCGTCAGTGAAGCGGTCATAGTCCGCGGTCTCGGTTGAAACGTCCCGACCCATGAACTGCGCACAGCGGTAGAGCATGGTGACGAGCTGCTCGCGGGTGATCGCGTCGCCGCCGCGGAAGCTGCCGCCGATGCCGGTGACGATCCCGCAGGACGCCGCCCAGCGCGCCGCTTCGTCGTACCATGTTCCGGCGGCGTCGGCAAAGCCTTGCGTACCGACGGCTTTGTCGGGCGCGAGGTGAAAGAGGATCTGCGCGATCATGGCGCGGCTCGCCGCTGCCTCGGGAGCGAAGCTGCCGTCGCCCATGCCGTTCATGATGCCGTGAGCGGAGACGTAGGCGATGGCGTCCGCCGCCCAGTGAGACGGCGACACATCGGCAAAGGTCGTGGGCGCGGTTTCCGCGGGGGCGGTCTTTGCGCCTTCCGCTGCGGCGGGAGCGCCGGCGCCGCTGCCGGACGTGATCTCTCCGCCGGCTGTGAGATTGGCGGGTTCATTGGCTTTGGCCTGCTCCGCGAGGTACTGCTGCGCCGCCGCTTCGTCGAGAAGCTCCACCTCGCTGAAGGTGCGCTGCTGCCACGAGACGGTGTATAGGCCGTTGGCGTTTGGCCCGCTGCACAGCGGCGTGATGTACTCAACGCTGTCGTTGTGCTTGTGCACGATCAGCGTGGGCCGGAAAGCGGTCTCCACCTCGATCGTGATGGCAGCGGGCAGCTCACTGAGCGTACCACTGTCGATCAGTGCGCCGTCCTGTTGGCTGGTGATCGTGTACTGCGGCGTAATGTCGAGAGTGACGGTATTGTAGCCCGCGACTGAGCCGCCCCTCTGCGACACGGGAGAAAGGGTGACCGCAACGGTTACATCGGTTTCATCGGTTCCCGCGAGTTTGTTACCGGCCGCGGTCTTTGCGGCGGAAACCGCGGCTGCCACTCCGCTGATGTTGGCATTGGTGAGGCTGACCGACGAGACGGCGGCATTCTCCTCCGCAACGAGCGTCGTTTTCACATTCACATTGTCGGGCAGAGAGACGATGCCGGTGCGATCCAGCGCGTAGGTGCAGATCACGTTTCCGTTCAGCCTTGCCGTGACGGCGTCGGTGCTGTATACAACGCTCAGACCGTCGATCACACCGCCTGCCGGTGTGAAGATCAGCTTGCCGTCGAGGGAATAAGCCCCCGCGTCTCCGCTGACGTAGCCCGCGACGCGGATCGTGCGGTTCGCCTGATCGACGGAGGCGGTCAACGCGCAGCCGGCTGTCAGCTTGCTGCGATCGATCGAGACCGCTGTGATCGGATCGTACACGGAAAAGACGGTGATCTCGCCGCTGCTTGCCTCGTAACGCGCGTCCTCCGCCTTGCTCCAGAAAATGGTGGTGACGCCGTTGTTCAGCGAGGAGATCGTATAGGTCTTGCCGCTGCCGTTCAGCGCGCCTTCCGTGCGGGTGACGCCGCTGCCGGAGACGCTCCATGTGAGGGACGTGCCCGCCGCCCAGGGGGAGAAAACCACATTCGTCGCGTTGCGCGCGGGCGTGAGCGTCATGGACGTAGTGTCGGCGGAAATGACTGCCTTACGAACGGTCACGGTGCAGCTCTTGCTGGCGGAGACGTCGCCGGTGGTTGCCGTGACGGTGACCGTCGCGGTGCCTGCGCCCACAGCGGAAACCAGTCCGGAGGCATTCACGGTGGCAACGTTCTCGTTGCTGCTCGACCAGACGACGGTGACGCTGCTGCCGCCGGTCGTCTCGGCGCTCAGCTGCGCGCTGGGATCGGTGACCATGGTGAGCGTCAGACTGGAAACAGGGCTGCCGTCTTTCTTGAGCGCAACGGCGGTCACAGGCTCATAGACGGTAACGACGCAGGACTTGGATGCGCCGCTGCCGTCCACCGCGGCGGCAGTGACCGTGGCGGTGCCCGCTTCTTCGGCGGTGACGGCGCCGTTGTCGCTGACGCGGACGGCAGTTCCGCTCACAGACCAATTGACGCTGGGATTTGTGGGATCGCCCAGAAGCGCGGCGGTCAGCTCTGCGGTTCTGCCGACAGGCAGGGAAAGCACCGCGGGGGTTAAAGTGATGCCGGCGGCGAGTTGCTTGACGGTGACGCTGCGGGAGTCGAAGTAATCGCCGTCTGCCGTGGCAGCTTCGATAGAAGTGGTACCTGGGGCAATCGGCGTGACCACGCCGTGCGCGCTGACGGCGGCAACGGCGGGATTGCTGCTGCTCCATGTGACAGCTTCATCGGCCGTGCCGTCGGACTCGACCGCCGCGTGCAGCGTCAGCGTGCTGCCCATATTCAGGTCAAAGCTCGGAGCAGCCTCGGTAATGCTGACGCCAGTGACGCCTTTCGCAACGGTGACGGTGCATGCGGCGGTTTTGCCGCCGTCCGCGCTGGTGACCGTGATGATCGCCGTGCCGCTGCCAACTGCGGTGACGCTGCCGGTCTCGTCCACCGTGGCGACGGTTTCATTGCTGCTGTGCCAGCGGAGCGTCTTGTCGGTGGCGGTATCGGGCGTGATGGTAACGGACAGCTGCTGCCGCTCGTTCTTGGCAAGCGTCAAAGTCCCCTCGTGGCTGAACGCCAGAGCAGTGACCGCGATCGGCGAGACCGTGACGACGGAAAACGCGGACTTGCCGCTGCCATCCGCCGCGGTGGCAGTGATGATCGCCGTGCCGGGCTTGATCGCGTGCACGGTGCCGTCCGAAGTGACGGTGGCGACACGAATGTCGCTGCTCGCCCAGTTGAGGGTCTTGCTTGCGGCATTCTCGGGAAGGACGCTGGCGGTCAGCTGTTGGCTTGCGTCGGGCGTCAGCGCGAGGGACGATTCCATCGAGATGCTGCTGACGAGGATCGGGGCAACGGTAACGACGCAAGTCGTGGTGTGACCATTGGCGGCCGCGGTGATGGTTGCCTGACCGACCGCCTTGGCGGTGATCGTGCCATCGACAACACTCACAATGCTGCTATTGCTGCTCGACCAGCTGACAGTCTTGTCCGTGGCGTTGGCGGGGAACACAGTAGCGGTGGACGCGTGCGTGCCGCCGGGGGTGAGCGTCAGCGCGGCGGCGTCGAGGGTGACGCCGGTGGCGGGGTTCGTGACCGTGACGGTGCAAGACTTTGTTTGATTGCCGCAAGCGGCGGCGACGGTCGCGGTACCCGCCTTGAGGGCGTAGACCGTGACGCTGCTGCCGCCGTTCACAACGACCGGCGCGCTGATCTGCGCGACGCTGTTGCCGACAATCGTCCATGTCACGGGATCCGTGGTGTTGCTCGGGGTGATGGTGGCGGTCAGCTCCGCCGACTTGTTCTCGGTGCTGAGGTCAAAGGTGAGGGTACTGGCTGAAAGCGTGACGCCGTTGGCGGGCTGCACGACCTTGACCGTGCGGAACGCCTGCTTAACGGGACTGGCGACGGACGCCGCCGTGATGACCGCAATGCCCGGCGCAACGGCGGTGACCTTGCCGTCATCGCCGACGGCGGCTACGCTGGTATCGCTGCTGCTCCAGATGACACGGCTGTCGGCTTCGCTTGTGGGAGCGACGGCCGCGGTGAGCGTCTGGTTTGCGCCGACGTCCAGCGTGAGGGTGCCGTCGCCGCTGATGCTGACGCCGGTCACGGCGGCGTAGACGGTGATTTCGCAATCAGCGCTCTTGCTGCCGGCTGTTGCCGTGATGGTCGCCGTACCGGCGGCGTTGGCGGTGATCGTGCCGTCGACAACGCTGACAACTGCGGGCTTATCGCTTTCCCAAGAAACACTCGTATCCGTGGCGTTGTCGGGGGAGACGGTCGCGGCCAGCGTGCGGACGTCGTTGACCAGCAGCGTCAGCGCGGTTTCGCTCAATGTAACGCTGCCGACGGCAACGCTGCTGACCGTGACGGTGCAGGTCGCGGCCTGATTCTGGTCTTCCGTAGCAGCGGTGATGGTGGCTTCGCCTGCCGCAAGCGCGGTGATATTGCCCGCGGCGTCGACGGCGGCGACACTGCTGTTGCTGCTCGACCAAGTCACCGTCTTGTTCGCGGCGTTGCTGGGCTTCACCATGGCGTTGAGCTTACCGGCTTCGCCGACATTCAGGTGCAACGAAGTGGCATCCAGCGAAACGCCGGAGACCTTCTGCCACACGCGCACGACGCAGGCGGCGACAAAGCCGCCGTCTTCCGTGCGCGCCGTGATGACGGCGGTGCCCGCGCCGACCGCGCTCACCTTGCCGAAGCTGTCCACGGCGGCAACGTTTTCGTTGCTGCTCGTCCATGCGATGGCCTTGTTGTCGGGCTCATAGCCGTCGCAGTCGGAGGTCAGCGTGGCGGCCAGCGTATCGGTTTCGAGGGGATTCAGCTCCAGGGAGGACTTGTCCAGACGGATGCTCACAACTCTGGTCGCGCGCACGGTGACGGGGCAGACCGCACTGACGGCGCTGTTGCTCGCGGATGTGGCGGTGATGACCGCGTCGCCGGCGGCGCGCAGTGTGACCGTGGCGGTGCCGTCGTTATTGCCGACGACGGTTGCGACGCTCTCGTTGCTGCTCGTCCAAATTACGCGCATATCTGTAGCATTATCGGGCGTGACGGTTGCGGTCAGAGTCTGCGACCGCTTTTCGGTTTCGCGGAAGAATATGTCGATGGAGGGCTCAGAGAGCGTGATGTGCTCCACGGGTTTGGGCGCGACCGTGAC
>Ga0310695_10015647_pt1 | contig 10066 bp, 7 predicted proteins | sample RumenRJG_04DNA_FD_203882 | JGI IMG/M metagenome (GOLD analysis project Ga0310695, IMG submission 203882) | Bovine rumen microbial communities from Lethbridge, Alberta, Canada - RJG_04 (v2) (version 2) | ecosystem: Host-associated > Mammals > Digestive system > Stomach > Rumen | place: Canada... | reverse complement strand
ATTCTTCTCATCAGGTTCACTGGCAACCACTTCCTTGGGATTACCGGGGGCAGCTTTTGCCTTTTCGGCATCAACAGCCGGGGTTTCGGCAGCTTTTGCTACTTCCGGGGTTTCGGCAGCTTTTGCTACTTCCGGGGTTTCGGCAGCTTTTGCTTTTTCGGCATCAACAGCCGGGGTTCCAGCAGACTTTCTCTTTCTTGCCTGTTTTACTTTACCCGCTTCACCGGCAGCGGGGGCAGCGGGTTTTGCAGCGGGTGCCTTCTTGGCAACGACCTTCTTTGGAGCAGCCGCAGGTTTCGCTTCCGCGGTCGCGGCAGGGGCAGGTGCAGCAGGAGCAGGAGTTTCACCTCCGGCAGCAGGGGCCACTTTCTTCCTAGCTTCCATCACCGGTGTCAGGATTTCGTATTCAACGAGCGATTCGGCAAGCATCTTCGCTGCCGAGTTGTCACTTTCGAACATCACCCTGGAACCTTCGATATCGGCACCAGTGTCCTCCATCGTAGAAATGAACGGGGCGAACGCGCCGTTGTCCTTGATATCGTATTTAAAGAAATCCATTGAAAAATCCCCGGAAAACCTTTTTCCGGAGTTTATAAGAAAATCGCGGCTTACGAAACCGCGTTGGCGTATTCGTCGGCTATCCTGCGGTCGGCATCGTCGCCCCACCCGCAATAGTACCCGACCTCGTAGAACGATGCCATCTCGGCCTCGACCATGGCGTCATCGGGTTCAAGTATCGCCCTCTCTTCGACTGTCGTGGTCGGGATGCCGAACCGGTCAAGTTCACGGTCAAGGATGGCCTTGGCAGCATCGCCGAAATCGCGGGGAACGATGACCTCGTCATGCACCGTGCAGTACGGGCACCCTATCTCGGCCTTGATTGTCGGGATTACCACGTCGAACACGAATGAACTCTCCATCCTCTGCATCTCGTATGCGAGTGCGCGGTAGTTCGACACCTTCATGCTGTCGATGAGGATGAGCAATTTCGGCCAATGTTCCTCCCACACCCTGCGGCAAGCATGCCAAGCCGGGTCGCATCCGTCATCAAGATGGACACCGGCGAACAGCGTGGCCAGGAAAGCCTTCTTCGCCCTCTCGCGATCGACCACCTCGTCCAGGTCGAAATCCTGCGACATCTCGGAGGCGAAGAACTCGTAAAGTTCGCGCCGTTCCAGCTTCCCGCGGAAATCGGCAAACTCCCGGCTCAACTGTTCCCGCCCAATCCAGTCGGGCGCGGCGGGATCCATCGCGATGAACGATTCACCGTTGCGCCCGAGCATCGCCTTGTCGCCACGGAGGCACGCGCCGATAATGTAGCACAGGAACGCACCCTGGCTGCTCTTGATGTCAACCTCGGCAACGGGTCCGCCGTCGCATGTCAGGGCGCTCTCCCTGACCTCGCGCTTTACCTGGGTTATGTTGGTGTGCACGCGCCCGTAGTCGTCGCGCACGACATACAGGGAAGTGTCGCTCCCCTCCGCATCGTTGAACCGGTCAACCTTCCGCAGCTCGCGGTCCAACTTGCGACCATCGACCCCGGCCTTCACCAGTGCGCGACGGGCCTTGGCCCGGTCGATGTGGAAGTGTTTCAGGTTCTCGTGCGCATCGCGGACAACCGGGTCCATGAGCTGGATGCGCTTGCGGTCCTCGGCACATTTCTGCAGCCTTTTCAGGAGAATTTTCGACCGGAGCTTCACGGCCATCATGCGTCCCGCGTGGAAGTCGCCCTTGCCATAAAGGTGCGCGACATCCCTCGCGTAGCAGTATTCCTTCAACATCCACCCGTAGCCCTCGCCGAACCACACTGCCTTGCTCATGCCGGGCGTGCTCCCGGTAGCCTTGCAGTAGGATGATCCGCGCATGAGGACGCCCCAGTTCTTCAAGTTCTCGAAGACCTCGATGTACTTGTGTCCCATCGCGGTATCCATGATTTTCGAGTAGAGGCGGCAGAACCATTCGCGGCACTTCGGGGGCTTCCTGGTGGCCAGGTACTCCCGGTGGTAGGACTCGACGAGCCCCTTCGTTACCCAGTGGATGATTAGCCAGTAGTAGTCGTGGTCCCTCTCGGGGACATTGTGCTCTTTCAGCAGTGCGCGGATGGGTTTCCTGAACTTGTCCAGGACCCGTATCTCGTATTCAAACTTTGTCCGCGTTTCCGGCATGGCACCACAACTGAACAGGAAGTGCCCCTGTGCCTCCCTCTTTTAATTTCGCTGGACGGGAGACAGCAGGGGCACCAAAATGAAAACTCATCTTTCGGACGGGTCCAGCGAAGACCGTTCCGTTGCCCGCAGCTTATACCTTGGCATAGAAAAACTATCCCAACTACGGTTTCAACGGCAAAAGTTACGAAACGCTTGCAACTTTAGCAAGGGGGTCCGGCCCTGTACCTATGTAAATTTTTGTTTAAGTTTACATAATACTGGAGGCACAACGACTCCCGGAGGGAGGGATTTTCGCGGTTCCCGCAAAGCCACTCTCCCTTCCATAAAGATGTTTACGAAACCTACTTGGACAAATAATGGGCAGCGGCAGACACCGCCTTGTTCAGTTCGGGTATCATCTTTTCCCATTTTTCGTTCTGGTGCTCGTCAGTGAAACTGACCGGGAACCCTATGTTGAGGGCGTCCTGGATGTTGGATGCCAGCTTCTTCGCGTTGGCGTCGCCGGACTTGGCGAGCTTGTCATGCAGCGCATGCGCCTTCTGGATCAGGTTGTCCTCGTAGTCACCGCCGGTACAGGCGGTCGCCTTGTCGGAATTGCCGGACTTCTCGATATAGTCCCTGGCCGAATCGACAGCCTTATGTAAGTTTTTCGTAAAGTCATTCCACGAAACCTTCGGGGCATCGGAGAACGACGACTGCAAGCCGGATTTCATCACGTCCTGGATATGCTGGGCATGCTGCCCTGCCTCCGGGGTGCCGACATCAAGCAGTTGCTTCTGCACGGTTTTCGCCGTCTTGATTAGTGCATCCTCGTATGCATCATGGCTTTGCAGCTTGTAGGAGAAATTCTTTATCTGGTCAACCGGGTTCTGTACCGAATGCTGTGTCGAATAGGCCTTCTGGGTGTCATCGTGCTGGAACGGGACCTGGGTTTCGGTGGCATGGCCATGCCCGGCCAACGCGGCGGTCGCCAGGGCAGCGGCAGCCAACTTCTTTCCCCAGGACTCGGTGAGGACATCGAAGCCTTCCTGCAAGGGGCCGATTGCCTCCTGGCATTCGTAGAGGGTCGCCACGTCGGCAATGAACTGCTTGTACTTTTTTTCCAAATTCCCCATATCGGCTCCTTTTCACCGGGCAGTTTATAAGCCAAGCCGCTTAAGCACCGGACCGCCCGAGGGGTGGGAAGGCCATTTTAGGCCTTCGGCAAAGCAACCTACACATCCATAAAGATGTTTACGATTTTAGGATGGGAAAATGGGCCCCGTTGTTGACATTGTCTCCCGAATTTGCTACATTTTGGGCATGAGCGAAGAAAGCATCAGCATAAGCGCACCCGAGAAGAAGTTCCGGGTGGGTATATTCTCGCCTACCGAGTGGCGTGCCGGCATGACGAAGCCGTCCATGGTTATCGAGCTGTACCCGGTGTTCCATAGGTCATCGGTGACCTTCGTCCCGACAACCGTCGGCGAGGGGCCTGACGTTATGGACGGATGGGAATCCGGGTACATCGCCGACAAGGTGGTTGCCGCGATCAAGGCCGAACTCGAAGCCGAAGGCGAACTGTCGAACGAAGCGCGTATTCCCGACAAGACCTGGATCCTGTCGGCATCCGAAGGCTATGTGCGTCCTGGGGCTGACTACCGTGCACTCGTATGGTTCGTATCCGAAAGGCCGGGCGAGATTTCCGCTATATGGGTAGCATCCGCCGACTCGGTAAAACGTGAAACCGCTACGGTCGAAGAACCGAAGGGGCACAGGTACAAGGTATAGCCGATGGCTGAAACCGAAAGAAAATATGAATTTGTTGTCGAGTTCTCGGTGGGCGATTCGTCGCACACCGCCGTTCGCGCATATCCGGTAAACCCGAATTCCAACGCGAAGAAGCTCGTCCACATGTTCATGCAGTCCGCCTTCACCTACTACAACAAGGCGAAGAAGTATTCCTGGGAAGCGAAGCATCACATCCGCGGGTTCGACTGCAACGAGTATTTTTACGACAAGAACAAGGGGTGGATTCCGACGGGCATGATCCCGAGGGCGCGTGACTACCTGAAAATGCAGTATGGCGACAGGGTGGCCATCACGATTTCCAAGGAAATCCGCAACATGTTCTCTCCGCCTTTCGGGCAGATTACGAGAGAGGACATCGAGGAGTTCACCAAGACACTCGATATCCACGACCGGGAAACCGGGAAGCCGCTTGTTCCTTTCGAGCACCAGTACCGTCTGGTCGAGATTGCGCTCAACAGGCGCCGTGGCCTCCTGTTTGCATGTACCTCCGCCGGCAAGTCGGTGTCGATGATGATTATAGCCCGCTACCTGATGGAGAAGGAACACAAGAAGATCCTCATCATCGTGCCGAGCAAGGGCCTGGTCGAACAGCTTTACGACAATTTCTATACCGACTACGGGTGGGACGATGCGCGTGAATACTGTACCCTCTTGCATGGCGAGTCCTCTGACAAGATTTCCAAGAAGAAACTGGAAGAGTTGCAGAAGAAGTCAATCGGTGAAGAGAAGCTGTTGAAGCAGATTACCATATCAACCTGGCAGACGCTCCAGCACAAGCACCCCGGTTTCTTCAAGGTGTTCGATGCCGTCCTGGTGGACGAGGCGCACGGCATGCGCGGTGTCGTCCTGCGCAGCATCCTCGAACAGTGCACCAACGCAAACAATTTCAAGGTCGGTGTTTCCGGTACCCTCCCCCTTGTCAAGCCCACCAAGGAGAACCGTGGACAGCACGGCGAAATCGGTATCAGCCTGGCACCCAGGGACGTTACCGACAGTGCCGAGTTCATCGACGCATGCAATATCGAATCGCAGCTCGGTCCGATTTATGACGTTGTACACCTTCGCGACCTTATCGCGAACGGCACGTTGACCCCGGTGCAGATGCACATGATTTACATCCCGTATCCCTACAATACGCGCTACGGCATATGCTATGCCAAGTACCAGATGGAACGGGCGATCGTCCTCGGGAACAGTTCCCGCAAGGACGTGATTTCCATGCTTATAGACGCCGGCCACCTCGGTACCGACCAGAACTCGGTCATCCTCTATGACGGCATCGAGCGTCTGCACGACCTGCATGACTTCTTGCAGGGGAAATATCCGCAGTACACCTACCATATCATCGAGGGTGAAGTCAGCGCGTCCGAGCGCGAATCTATCCGAAAGCTGCTGGAAGGCAGTACCGGCAATATCCTCATCGCCACTTACGGCTGCATGAAGCAGGGTGTGAACATCAAGCAGCTCAACAACCTGGTCCTTGCCGAGCCGGCCAAGTCCATGTACAAGGTGATGCAGTCCATCGGGCGCGTGGTGCGAAAGCACCCGAACAAGAAAGTAGCCAACGTGTACGACCTCGTGGATGACGCAAATTGCTGGAAGCGCAAGCTGGACGGGTCATCGGAGCAGATGTTCAACTACATGATGATACATGCCCGCTACCGCATGACGTACTACGATGCGGAGAACATCCCCATCGAGGAGCAGCACATGGACGGCATATACGAGGCGCAGCTCACCCCCGATGACATCAAGAAGCACCGCAAGGAAGCTGCCGACCGTGCCGCCGAGCGACTGCAGAAACAGAAGCAGAAGAATGGCGGACAGGTAGAGATGGATTTGCCATACAAGAAGAAATTCTCGCTGATTTAGATAATTTTGTTGATATATTGTTGATAAGTTGTGAATAAATTGTTGGAATTGTTGATAGATTGTCAAAAATAGGAAAAATTTGACAACTGTTGGTAAAATTTGACAACAGTTGCTACATTTACGATATAGAAAGTGGAAGGCAACGATGACTGACGAGAGAAAATATGCCCTGGCGATACTGACCGCGTTCGCGTATCCGGAGATACTTGCCGAGAAACTCGGGTACATCCCCAAGTTCACGTTCAAGAACCGGATCTTGAAGAAGGCAATCCGGGAAGTGAAGAAGACCGGCGATACATCCATGGTAGTTACGACAAAACGCACCCGCGATGGCAAGGGTGACGTGATTTACCTTGCCGTGTACGACCACCCGGTCGGAACCCCGCGTTGTGCGTTTACACCAGGCGTGGTTCTCTGCATGGGGTTGAAGGAAATTCCGTTCAAGAACGTAATCGAGGGCAACGACGCGATTAAGACTGCGGATGCGATTTATCATTATCACCAGTCGTTCAAACAGTATGATTGCAGTGCGGGGATATAATGGCCGGCAAGAAAAAGAAAGAACCAACATTTGAACTCCCGCCCTTGAAATCATACAGGTCGGTGAACAACCGGTATCTGGTACTGGACTGGGCATCCATGTCCTATCACAAGATGTTCTCCATCAACACGGCAAAGAACCGAGAGAAGTACGGGTTCATGGGCGCCGAAGGCGAAATCAAGCTGTGGCGCACGTTCATGGTCGATGAACTGATGAAGCTCATCGCCCTGTTCGATCCGATGCACATCATCATCGCCCTCGAAGGTCCGGGTTCATGGCGCAAGAAGTTCGTCAAGGACTACTACGCCGAGCACGCCACAATCTATTATGTCAACGATCCCGACAACAAGGCCTACTTTGTCCGTGCCGACAACCTCGGCTACGAGGTGAGGAAGGCCCAGGACGGGAACTTCTGTGTTACCCCCATCCCCATCGACGACTTCCCGAAACTCAACGAATTGAAGCACAAGCAGTTGGGCGAGTTCAATGAAGATAAGCAGAAGATGTTCTGGGACATCTATGCGCCCAACGGGAAGGACCCCATCCTCCCTTCGTACAAGGGAACCCGTAACAGCAATGACTGGCCGTTCACCATCGACCGCAAGATTTGGCGAAAGTACAAGGAGCAGTTTGCCCAGGAACTCGCGCCCATCTTCCGCGCTCGCGCAATCTCGTGCGAAGGTGCCGAAGGTGACGATGTGGTCTATGCGTCCGCGAAGATGTTCTGCGGGAAGGCCGATGACGTAATCGTCGTGACCCACGACTCCGACTTGCTGCAGTTGAACTTCCCGAAGGTGAAGGTCTTCGACCACATCAGTTGCAACTTCATGACCGTGGACGATCCGGTCAAGTACCTCGACATCAAGGTGCTCGCCGGCGATAGTTCCGATAACATTCACGGCATGTCGTTCATCAAGCCGAAGACAGGTAAACTGGATTTTACAGTAAAGAACAGGTTCGGCGAGGGAACCGCCGCGAAGTTCATCCAGGCGTTCCCGAACGTGTACGACGTGGCGAAGAACAACGGGTGGGATGACCAGTACATGCGCAACCGCAAGCTGATTGACCTTTCCTGCACACCACCGGAAGTCGTCACCCGCCTGAACGACATGCTTGTCAAGCCGGAACCGGAACTCTGCGGTTTCGAACTCCTGGATTTCTGGGATGTCGAGCCGTACTACAAGGACCTCATGCAGAGCATGCGCTCCTACGGCTACCGCTCCATGATACCGGTATCCATGGCCGAGAAGAAGGCGCCTGTCGCCCTGCCGGCAGTCCCGGTTTCTGGTTTCGATGACAAGAAGTTCATGCCGATACCTCCGGGCGGTCCACAGACCGTGGCCAAACCCGCCATGCAGGGATTCACATTTGCAGACACCGCCGGAATCGACGATGTCGGGAACCTTTTATAAGGAGGGCCTTATGGCCAAGAAAATAGACAAGGAAATCAAGGCTGTCTTGAAGAAAAACTCCAAGAAGAAAACAGCGTCCGAATATGGCAAGGACGGGAGCCCGAAGAACTGGCCGAAGGTACTCAAAAAGGTGCCCATGAACCGTAACGTCCGTATCAAGGACTTGCCACAGCAGCCGGTGTTCAAGGACGAGGGCGAGAAGCAGCGTTTCCTCGACCAGTTGAAGGCCGCGACTACTGGCAAGGACTGGCGCAATGAATTCAAGAATGCCGTCAAGGACGATGCCGTGCAGATCGAGTTCAGCGGTTTCGGTAACGGCCAGGTTTCCGAATTGGTTGGCGGACTCAGCAAGACCCTTACCCACGGGGAAAGCCAGCGAGTTGCCGCGGCAACAAACGAGCGCGTGCAGAAGGACAACCGTGAAAACCCCATTGAAGGTCAGGTCATGGAATCCAACTTCATTCTCCCGCTTCCGGCCACCAAGCTCGAAGAGAACGACATCCCTGAATACGTCCTCATGGCCTTCATGCAGCCCGGTGCCGATTTCAAGCTGGAAAGCACGGTTACCGTCGGCAAGGAAGTGCGTATCGTCTATCAGCGTGACCCGGAGTATTTCGAGGCCATCATTACGATAGGTGCCCAGAGGACCCTGAACCGCCGCATTGAAATCAACAGTCTCGTCATCAAGGATGGCGCCACCTATGCCGTGGACGGCAAGTTCTGCGACCATCCCGTGTTTGATGATGAAATTGTGCTTAATCAGCCCCGTGTGCTCAAATTGTACAATTTCCTGTGCGAGAAACTCGGTCTTAATTGATTCGGCCATTCCGATATAGTTTTAACCTCGTAAGCAATTACGAGGTTTTTTCTATGATGAACATCCACTGTCTTGTACAGGTCAACGGTAACGAGCTAGATTTTGCCGAATGGCTCGATTACCATATCGCACTCGGTTTCGATGCGATTTTCGTGTTCAATAACGGCAATCACAACTGGCTGAACGCCGTTTGCGAACGCCGCGCCGACAAGAACGTGGTGGTTGTGCCGGGGGACGAAGACTGGTCCCACCAGTCCACCATCATCCAGAAGTTCGTCGCCCGCCGTAAGCAGCCGTCCTGGGCAATCTGCCTTTCCGACGACGAGTTCATCTGGCTTGACCCGAAGCTCTATCGCAATATCAAGGACTTCGTGTTCGGTGAATGTGAACGCCGCGGTGCTACCGCATGCACGCTCTACACCAAGTACATCTCCTCCAAGGAACCGATGAAGAGCCGCGTGGGTACGCAGATTGACTGCTTCACCCATATCCGTCGCGAACCGGAAGGCTACGTCCCGCCCCTTGAAGTGTGCCCGAATACCGGTGCCACGTTCTTCAAGATTACCAGCCCGGAAATGCCTCTCGCCGACAAGCTCACCCCGAAAAATCCGTCCCGCTGGATGGACGGTAACGGCAACAGGCTCCTTCCCGAAGAACTTGGCCACTACATCCATTCCAAGGAATTCTTCCCGATGCGCTACCGTGCGCGTATCTACCGCTTCTGCCCGAAGAGCGGCTTCGAGATGAGCTTTGCCGACAATGCCGTCCCGAAGGGTTTTGACATCCAGGATCTTTCCATGCAGGAAGCGCGTAGCCTCCTCATGCGCGTCCCCGTGAACCCGGACACCGAAAACCTCTTTGCCAAGGATATCATCCCGGAAGCACCTGCCGTGGTCGAAAACTCCAACGGCACCACGAGCGAAATTTCCAAGGAAGAACTCGCCGAACGTGAACTCCCCGTGTCCAAGGCCCGCGTCTGCAAGATGATTCTTTCCGGCAAGTATTTCGAGGACATCCGTGACGAGTTGCAGAAGCAGTACCAGGACCTCGATGTCGAAGCGCTTGAACGTGTGTTCAACAAGGAACGCGAGGCTATCCTCCAGGCCGATACCTCCTACAAGTGGTTACAGGAACTCCTCGACGAAGGCAAGACCGAGGAAGAAATCTGCAAGACGATGTTCATCAAGCACACCGCCTATACCCGCATGGTGAAGGCCCTGCCGGTTCTCGACATCCCGCGTGAAGGTGCCGAGGAAGAACCGGAAGCCGAAGCCGATCCGGGTCTCACGCTCGAAGTCGGTGAACCCGAAAGCGTCGAGGACCTTGCATCCAAGTTCAACGAGAGTGTCGAAAGCCACAAGCTGACCGAACTTGAAAAGGAAGAAATCGACAATTTCGAAAAGGAACGCAGTGTCCGCAAGAGCGCCAAGCAGGGCGGCAAGGGCAAGAAAAAGAAGGACGACGC
>Ga0310695_10015646_pt1 | contig 10067 bp, 7 predicted proteins | sample RumenRJG_04DNA_FD_203882 | JGI IMG/M metagenome (GOLD analysis project Ga0310695, IMG submission 203882) | Bovine rumen microbial communities from Lethbridge, Alberta, Canada - RJG_04 (v2) (version 2) | ecosystem: Host-associated > Mammals > Digestive system > Stomach > Rumen | place: Canada... | reverse complement strand
GTTGTTGGATATCTTTGTTCGTTGTCTTTATTATTTTTCTTACTTTTATATAAAGGTTTTTTATCATTTGGTTTTTTTGTATTTTTTTCACTATTTTTTTGAGATGCATTTGATGTACTTAAATCTAAATTTAATTTGAATGTTTTTTTTATACTTCCTCGAGATGATTTTAAATAATCTTCATTTCCATCATCAATTTTTTTTTTTTGACTATATTAAATTGTTTTTTAAAGTATTATATTAATATTATATCTTACTTTAATTTTGTATTATCGATATTCCTTTTTTCTATGTTATTCTTTTTTTTCCCATCCATATATTTTGTTGTTTTTTTTTAATTTTTAATTTAATTTAATTTAAATATTAAATTTTTTTAATTTTTATCATCTAAAAATGTCAAATGAAAAAAATCAAATTTTAAAAAATGAAATAGAAATAAAATTTGTTACTGATTTAAGTGATGAATATAAAACAAATCAAACTGTATTTCATCTTCCATTAATAATGAATGTTGAAAAATTAAATAAACTTTTAAATCAATTATTAAATCTTTCTCCAAAGAAGACTTTTTCATTTTTTATAGGAGATAATAAATTAGTAAACTCATTAGGAGAATTTGTAAATGAAAATAATTTAACAACAGAACAACAAATTGAAATTTATTATATGTTTGAAATTAATGAACCTGAAAAAAGTAATACAATAAAAGAAGATGAATGGATTAGAAAAATTTCTATTTTAAATGAAATGAATTATAATTCTAAAAAGCATTATGAATATATTGCTGGACTTTTTAATGGAGAAGTTTCTTTTTATAATGGTAATAATAATAATAAAATATATACTCTTAAAAATTATAATAATGTTGATGAAGATGCTTTAGCTTTATTAACTGATATTAAATATTTTAAAAGAAAAGAAAGTGAAAATAAAATTTTAATTAGAACATTAAAAAATTCATTAAATACTTTTGAAATATATGATATTGATTCAATTAAACAAAATCAAACTTTATTATGTGCAAATGAAAAAGTAAGTGATGAATTTTTTAATTGTATTGCTTTAAATCCTTTAAATTATAATATTTTTGCTATGGGAGGAACAATGGATAATAAAGGAATTGTTCAAATATATAATATACCTGAAAATTTATCATTAAATGAAAATAGACAGTTAAATAAAAAAAAAAGAAAAATAAATTCTACAATTTTAAATCCAACTTATACCTTTAATGAAGTTCATCAAAGTCAATGTAATCATATATCATTTTTAGATGGAGAATATTTAATTACAGGAGGAGATGATTATAATATAAATATATATAATACAATAACAAATAATTTATTTATGACTTTAAATACATTTTATAAAGATATTAGTTCAATTTGTAAAGTTTCAAATAAAACCTTTTTAATAGGATATCAAGATGGAACTATTAAATTTTATGATATAAATGATTCAAATTTAAATAAAAATAAAGCTTCTCTAATATTTAGAGATAATGAAACTTTTTATGGTTTTATAAGTGATATTAATTTATGTAAAGATAAAGAAAATCATCCTAATACTTTTGTAACTTCTAGTTATGATTCTCATATTAAAATATGGGATATAAGAGGTGGGAAATTGCCATTATATAAAATTAATACAGGAGAAACAGAAAAAAATTATACTGTTTTATTTAATGGTATTGATACCATTATTTCTGGAGGTGATGGTAGTTCTATTAATATTTACAAATATTAATAATTTTAATAATACAATATATTTAACTTTTATTATTAATTTTATTATAATATTAATTATTAATAAAATTATTATAAAAAATGAATGATAGATTACAACAAAGAAGAAATATTGAAAATTCTGAAATTCATAAAAGATTAAATCAAGAAGCACAAATAAAAAATAGACCAAATATCAATAATGAGAAATTAAAAAATAATGAAATTAATTATGTAAGAAATACTCCACCACCAAATAAAGAAACAAATAAAAAAATGAATATTGAACAAAGAAAACAAATGTTTGAAAATAATCCAAAAATAATTAGAAATAGTGCTTTACCTGTAAAAGGTATATCAAAAGAAATTGAACAAAGAAAACAAATGTTTGAAAATAATAATAATAGTCTAAAAAATAATCAAATAATTTCAAATAAAATAATGATTAAAAAAGGTCCTAATGAACAAAATAAAAATGAAAATAATAATAATACAAATAAAAATATTAATTTACCCAACAGAGAAGTAAAAAAAGAAATTGAACAAAAACAAAATAATAATAAAAATAAAAATATTAAAATTATTCCGAATCCTTCAAATATAAAAAAGGAAAATCAACAAAATAAACAAATAATGGAGAATAATAATCCTATGATGAATGATGTACCTGGGATTAAAATTTTAAATAAAAATGAAAATGATAAAAAGAGACAAATATCAGAATCTAATATACAAAATAATAATCCTTCAAATAAAAAATCTATTTTAAAAAATGAACAAAATAAACCAAATATGGAAAATAATAATTCTATAAAAAATAATCAATTACCAAAAAAAGAAGAGATTAAAAAGATAAATAATCAAAATCAACCAATAAATAATAATATTCATGCAACTAAAATACAAAATAAAATAATAAATGAGCCAAATCAATTTCCAATGAATAATATGCCAACAAATAATATATCAGGAAATAAAAATGAAAAAAAAAAACCATCATTAGAACTCAATGATATAAATAAAAATGATATTTTATTTAATAGAAATATTAATAATATAATGGAAAAAGAACAAATGAAAAATAATAATATATTTAATAATAAACCTGATAAATTATTAATAAAAACAGAAATTGAAAAAGAAGATAATAAACCTAAAGTAGAAAATAATAATAATACTGATACAAATAAAAAAGAAAAAAAATTTATTCCAATAATTCCAATGATAAATAAAAAAGGAAGTAATAATTGTTTTATAAATGTCTTAGTTCAAATTCTTTTTCATAGTCCAGAATTTAGGAAAGAATATTTAAAAATAAATTTTAATAAAGACAATAATAATCCTTTATATCAATTACAAAATCTATTTTATAAATATCAAAAATTTCAAAATTCTGAAACTCCAAATATATTAGATATAATTACTTTCAGAAAAAAATTATCTGAAAATTTTCCAGATATTGAACAAGGTGTTTGTGGAGATCCTGTAGAAGTATTAAATAATATATTAAATGCAATTCATTTATTTAAAGTTAATCATACAAATTTAAATGAATACAATGCAAGTAATTTTAATTGTAATTTATCTTGTCTTTCTCATAAATTTTTCTCTATTAAATTACAAGAATCTATCTGTTGTAATTCATGTGAAAAATTCAATGAAATTCCATATGATGGAAATTATTTTATTTATGAAATTTTTGTTTTTGAAATACTAGAAAAAATAGATAAAAAATCACATCTAACTTTTGGAAAGAAATTATTTTCATTTTGCAAAAATATAAATACTGAAGTTCCACCAAATACAAAAATAAATGATTGTATATGTGAAAAACCAAATATTAAAAAAGATTTAATTCAATGTGGTATTTCTAATCCTTATCTTGTTATAAATTTAACTTGGGATAATCCAATTCCAAAAATGACTGATGTATGTAAAATATATTATTTAATTCCTTTATTTGGAACAAATGCTGATTTATTTAGTTTAGATATAAAGGTGACAAAAAAAAATTATAATTTATATGGAATTATCCTTTATTATAATGGACATTACACTTGTGCCCTTAATATAAATAATGTTTGGTATTTTATAGATGATGTAATAATCAAAAAATTTGAATCATATAACGACTTAATAACAAAGCTCATTTATAATCATTATCATCCAGTTATTTTATTTTATTCAAATTATATAAAAAATACAAATTTAGATAAAGGTCAAGAATTCCAATCAGATGATTATACTAAATTATACAAATTTTGTAAAGAATTTGATCAAAGTAGAGGAAATAATGTTTCTGATGTAGTTAGTAAAAAAAATTCATTTATAAAAAAATCATCTATTAAATTAAATCAAGCAATCGAATATGTAAATAGTTCAAAAAAAGCATCAAAATTATCATCAAGTACAATTACATCAGGTGAAGGATGGCTTTGTTTAAGTTGTAAAAAAAAAAATAAAAATTCTTCTATTAAATGTTGGTGTTGTAAAAGAGTAAGAAATATTTTACCATCAACAAATGATTCAAATAGTTTTAATTTACTTAAAGATAGTAATATTAATAAAGTAGCTTCTGGATTATTTCTTAATGATATTCCAATTGTAAATTCAATAAGAGTTAATAATAATTCTAATTTAAAAGAAAGTATAGAATATTTTTTTGATAAAAAAAATAGTTCTATTGAAGTTTTAAGAAGTAAATCTAAAAAAATAAAAAATGATTTTGATAATGAAAATGAAATTATTAATAATAATGATAATGTGTTATCAACTATTCATAATGATACAAAACAATTACAATTTCATGAAAGGAAGAATAATAGAATGAATAGTACAAGAAAAAAAAAAGAGGAGAATGAATTTAGTATTTTTAATAAATCAAATAATTTCTGGACTTGTAAAAATTGTGGTAATAAAAATAATTCTAATTTTTGCCCCAATTGTGGTAATCCTAAAAATAATTTTTAAAATTTTTTTATTCAAACTTAATATATTTATTATTATTTAAATCATGGATATTTTCTTTTTTTTTAATATTGAATCAATTAAATTAGTTTTAATAAAAGTAAAAATATATTTATTTATTTTTATATTGAATTAATTTTAAAAATTATTTTTTTTATTGAAGTAAGGTCTTAAAAGATTTGAATATTTAAACAAATTAATAATAATAAAGTTTATAGATTATAATTATTAATTTTATATATTTATGAGCATTTTTATTAAATTTAAGTTTTTATTAATAAACTTTGAATTATTAAATATTTTTAGAATCAAAAATAATAAATAACTTAAAAAAAGAATTGAGTAAAAATATTAATATTTTATTGAAAAAAAAATTTTGTAAGAAATCAAAAATAATAATAAAAGTATTGAATCATATATTTTTTTAATTTCCAATACATAATCCCATATAAAAAATAGATATTTTATTTAAAAAAATATGAATAATAATATATAAATGATAATATTAATATTAAATAACATATTTCCTAAATCTTTCTTTTTCTTCTTCAGTCATATCACATTCAATACCAAATGTAGTCTTAACCTCATCAAGAGGTAACTCAATCATTAAAGCAGCAATTCTGGCACACATTAATCTTAATAAAGGTTGAATATCCATAAAAGTAGCAGCATTTAATAAATCAACACAATCTGCTAAAGCAAAACTGGTAATATAAGTATAATCCCATTTATCTAAAATTTTTTCTATTTTAGAATCATTAAGTGGTCTTTTTATATCTTTTGGTTCAGTATCTTTATAATGAATTAAATATTCTACTATTTTTTTTAATATTTTTGCCTCAACTTCAGGTATTAAAAATTCTGTTTCTCCTTTATATTCTTCTATTAAATCTGCTATATATGTTGATCTTTTTGCTGATTTTACATCTATTAGAAACTGTTGGCCATCTGAACTTTTTAATGTTATTGTCATTATTTCTGGACTATATGTACCTGGAGATAGGAGTTCCATTTTATTTTATTATTATTTATATAATTTTTTATTGTTTAATAACTAAAATGTTAAAATTAAAAAAGTATATTTTTTATTTTTTTTCCATTTATATTATATTTAAATTGTTATTATAATTGAATAGTAATTAAAAATTATTTATTATTGTAAAATATTATTATCTACTTCTGTACCAAATAATTCTTCTTTTACTGTATCATATGGTTGGATTTTTCTATATAAATAAGCTCTAATTTTAATAACATCTTTAATAATAAAATAAGCACATATTGTTTTAAATAAATAAATTGTAGATGTATTATTAAAAGTAATTCCAATTTTATTTAGACAAGTATAACTTGAAGGTGTATTATATGCTTGAACTCTTACTGGAAAAATAGAATTTATTTGCTCTAAAGGTATAATTAATTGTTTTTTCTTACAATATAAAAGTTCAAATTTAGTAAGTGTCATTAAACCTTTTGTTTTATCAATTGTTATTGATTCATATTTTGCAACACAAAAAAAAGAAAAACCAATTAAAAAAATAACAATTATTACTATATATTCCCAAAAATTTTTTCCATAAAATCCATCAATAAAATGTTTATTTTTTTTCTTTAATATTATATTACAAATTAATAATATATCACCAGCAATAAAAAGTAAACCAACCATCCAAAAAAATAAAGGGAAATTATATAAAGTAAAAGGTTTATATTCATTAATATTTAAATATCTTGCTGAATTTATTCTATCTCTTTTTGCTTCTCCAACTGTAAATGAAGGTAATTTTTGTATTTTTTTTTCTTGTTCATAACTTAATCTTATTCTATTTGGTCTTATTCTAATTCTTTCATCCCTTGAATTATATGTATTATCATTTTGATTATCATCATCATTATTATATTGATTTGTATCATTATTATCATCTAAAAAAATATTATCTGTATTAAAATTTGGTTCTTGTGAATTCATTTAAATAATATTCATATTTTTAAAATAATATTTTTTTATAAAGAAAATTTGAATTTTTATTTTAATTTAAAGAAATAGAAATATAATCAAAAAATTCATTTGAAATCAAAATAACTAAAATATGAAAAATTAAAGATTATTTTAAAGGTAAAAGTAAAAAATAGCATTAACAATTTCAATTTTAATTAAATAAATTATCTTATTTCTTTGATTTTTAATTAAAAATAAAAAAAATATAAAAAATGATAAATAAAATTAAACAAAAATAAAAAAATAATAATATAAAACTAACCCATTTTTGTTAATAAATAAATAAATAACATATTTAAATCCAAAAAAAAAAAAACAATTACTAGACTTCAATACTAATAGTCTCCCCATTAACAACTTTCAAAACTTTATTTAAAACATTAACCTTAAAAGCAATATCAAAATCTACAGGAGGATAATAAGAAATATTTTTAAAAAATTTAGCTCCAGTAGTTTCCTTAACTTTAGCAATAATTTCCTCCATACTCAACTTAGGTTTTTCTCCAATTAAAAGACTTTTAAAATAATTACAAATTAAAAAATCTTCAAGACAATAATCTAAACTTCCAGCAGCAACTAAAGTAATAAATTCCTTATTATCATATTTTTTTAAATATTTAATAGTAGCATCAAAATTATTTGGTGAAGCAACTAAAATTTCTTTTACATTTTTATTTTCTATACATTTATTTATTGCTTGTGTTCCTGCAGTTGTATTATGATAACATATTTTTCCTTTTATTTTATCTGCATTTTTTAAAATTTCACTTTGAGAATTTCCAAAGTCAAATCCTTCTATTTTATCTCCTTCTCTTTCACCAAATAAAATTGCGTCTTTGTTCTTTTTTTTCATTTCTAATGTTTCTTCTATTGATTCTTGAGGAAATACTTTTTGGGCTCCTACTAAATGAAGATGACATTCTACTGAAGAAGCTCGTAAAACATCGAATATTACACAAGTTCCTTTTGCTTTTTCACAACCATCTGATGCTATTATTATTTGGATATTTTTTTCATCCATTTTTTTTTTTATTTATATATTTTAATTTTTTTTATTGCTGTTTATTATTTTAATTTTATTTTTTTATCAGTAAAATTTATTATTTTTAATAATTAATTTTTTTTATATTATTAATATTAGTGTTTTTAATTTTTTTCTTTATTCAAAAAAAATTATATCATCCATGAATAAATTCAAATTTTATATTATCTTAATAAAAAAAAAGGAATTATTAAAAAAAAAATATAAATTAATAAAAAAAAAAATTTTTTAAAAATTAAAATAAAATGAATGAAGAAAAAGATAAAATCACAGGTCGTGATGATGATGGTGTAAGTAAAAAAGAAAAAAAAAAGAAAAAAAAGGGAAAACACAAACGTCACAGAAAAAAAGGTGAAGATGACTCAAATGAAAAAGAAGGTAAAAACGATAATAAAAAATCTACATTATCAAGTGATCAATTTATAATAAACGGAAATTACAACTTAATAAAAATGTTAGGATTCGGTGCATTTGGAGAAATTCACTTAGCATATGATACATCATTAAAAGTATTAAGAGCAATAAAATTTGAAATAGCTTCTCATAAAAATCCTCAATTAAAACATGAACACAGTATTTTAGAACAATTAAATAAACCAGATAATAATAATCCAATATCATCAGATGGTATTATAGGAATACCTAAAGTTTATTTATTTGATAGAATGGAAAATAAATATAATTATATGGTTATGGATTTTTTAGGTCCTTCATTAAGTGATTTATTTCAATTTAAAGATAAATCATTTTCACTTGAAACTGTTTTAATGTTAGGTATACAAATGTTAACTAGAATTGAATTTATACATGAAAAAGGTTTTATTCATAGAGATATTAAACCAGAAAATTTCGTTATTGGATTAAATGAAAGAAGTAATATTGTTCATATAATTGATTTTGGTTTATCTAAAAGATATAAAGATAAAAATACTGGTCAACATATACCATATAGGGAAAATAGACATTTAGTTGGTACTGTTAGATATGCTTCTATTAATGCTCATTTAGGTATTGAACAAAGTAGAAGAGATGATATTGAAAGTATTGGTTATGTTTTAGCTTATTTTTATTTAGGAAGATTACCTTGGCAAAGTAAAATGGATAAAGGGAAACCTCCAGTTAATAAAATTATGGAAAAAAAATTAATTACTCCTCCTGAAATTTTATGTAAGAAAATGCCTATGGAATTTTCTTATTATTTTCATTATTGTAAAAATTTAAAATTTGAAGATAGACCTGATTATACTACTTTAAAATGTTTATTTGCTGATTTATTAGCTAGTAGAATTAATATTGAAGATGAATTTATTTTTGATTGGTTTGATGATAGTAATTTTTTTAAAAATAAAAAAGAAAAAGAACTTGAAGGAAGTAATAAAAGTGATAATTTAATTGAAAAAAGTGATATAAAGGAAAAAAGTGAAAAAGAAGAAGATGAAAATAAAGATGAGAATAATGAAGAAAAAAAAGATTTAAATGATAATAATAATAATGAAGATAATAATAATAAAGATTATATTACACCAGGAGGTGATGATGTAAATGATGGAAATGATAATGGGGAAAATAAAGAACCAATTTCTATTTTTGCTCCAACTAATAAAGGAAATGAAAATAATAATAATGATAATAATAATGTTAATAGTCTTACTGAAAATAAAAATAATTTAGAAGATATTAGTATTGATTCTGCACAAAAAAAAGTTTATAATAATTATGCTGAAAATTTTTTAAATAAAATTGGAAAAAATGATAATAATGAAGAAAAAAAAAATGATGATGAAGAAGTTATTAAATTAAAAAAAGCTGATAATGATTCGAAAGATAGTATTTCGGAAAGTGAAAGTGATACTGAAAGACAAAAAAAGAAAGAAAAGGAAAAAAATGGAAGTAAGAAAAGTAGTGATAGTAATTATGGGATTTTAAAATCGAGTGGAAGTTCGAAAGAAAAAAAAGAAAAAGATGATGTTGTTTTAAATGTAGATGAAAAAAAAGAAGAAGATGATTAATAATTAATATTGGAATATTATTAATTTATATTTATTTTTTCATTTTATTAATTTTAATGTATAAAAAAATATTTTTTCTTATATATATAAATAATTTTAATTATTATTTAAATTATCAGTCATTTTTATCAAAAAAAAATGATTATATAAAATAATAATCATATTATTTTTCAAATTCTAACCTTAATAAAATAATAATTTCTTTTAATATATTACATAATTTATGATAAACAATTAATCTAATAAATTAATATATATTTTTTAAACTAAAAAAATGTTTTTATTAAAAAAACAAATAAATTTGAATAAAAAAAAGTAAAATA
>Ga0310695_10015645_pt1 | contig 10068 bp, 8 predicted proteins | sample RumenRJG_04DNA_FD_203882 | JGI IMG/M metagenome (GOLD analysis project Ga0310695, IMG submission 203882) | Bovine rumen microbial communities from Lethbridge, Alberta, Canada - RJG_04 (v2) (version 2) | ecosystem: Host-associated > Mammals > Digestive system > Stomach > Rumen | place: Canada... | reverse complement strand
TGCACCATTCGAAGAAAGTCACGCCCGCAGTCATCGAATTCGTCGACATTGCCGGCCTCGTCAAGGGCGCCAGCAAGGGCGAGGGCCTCGGAAACCAGTTCCTCGCGAACATCCGCGAGTGTGACGCAATTGTCCACGTGGTCCGCTGCTTTGAGGATGAGAACGTCATCCACGTCGACGGCTCCGTGGACCCGGTCCGGGATATCGAGACCATCAACCTCGAGCTGATCTTCGCGGACCTGGAGGTCCTGGAGCGCCGGATCTCGAAGACCGGCAAGTCCGCCATGAACGACAAGTCCCTGAAGAAGGAGCTTGAAGTCCTGAAGGAGCTGAAGGCGATCCTGGAAGAAGGAAAGCCGGCTTCCGTCTACACAAACGACGACCAGGATATCATGGCATTTGTCCGCTCCCTCTGCCTCCTTACCGCAAAGCCGGTCATCTTCGCCGCCAACGTCGCGGAGGATGATCTTGCGGACGACGGCGCTTCCAACCCGCACGTTCAGGCGGTCCGGAAGTTCGCGGAGGAAAGCGGCAGCAAGGTCTTCGTGGTCAGCGCCCAGATCGAGCAGGAGATCGCCGAGCTGGATGACGACGAGAAGGCGGATTACCTTGAGGCGCTGGGCGTCTCCGAGTCCGGCCTGGACAAGCTGATCGCGGCAAGCTACGACCTGCTCGGCCTCCTCTCCTTCCTGACCACCGGCGAGGACGAGACCCGCGCATGGACCATTAAGAAGGGAACCAAGGCGCCTCAGGCGGCAGGAAAGATCCACACCGACTTTGAGCGCGGCTTCATCCGGGCCGAGGTCATCAACTATGACGACCTGATGGCATGCGGAAGCTCCACAGCAGCCAAGGAAAAGGGCCTGATGCGTCTGGAAGGCAAGGAGTATGTGGTTCAGGACGGCGACGTCATCCTGTTCCGCTTCAACGTCTAAGTATCACAGGCTGCCAGACGGAGTTCCCGCCCCGGGCAGACGTTTTGCAGCGGCGGTTCACAAACGGCAGTAATTGCTTTGCCGGGAACGGCGGCCGCTACGTGAGTTTTTGCAGCAGGAGGTTCATCTATGGCAAATAATATTCAGGAATCGCAGAATGCGGCCGCGGGCTGCGGGGACCGCATCGCGGAGATCACGCGCACCACGAAGGAGACCGACATCAGAGTCCGTCTGAATCTGGACGGCACCGGCATCTGCCGCGCAGATACCGGTGTGGGCTTCTTTGACCACATGCTGGACGGCTTTGCCCGCCACGGACTCTTCGACCTGGATGTGACCTGCAAGGGCGACATCAACGTGGATTCCCATCACACCATCGAGGACGTGGGGATCGTGCTCGGCACGGCCATCCGCGAAGCCCTGGGCGACAAGGCCGGGATCAAACGCTTCGGCAGCGTGGTCCTTCCCATGGACGAGACGCTGATCATCAGCGCCGTGGATCTGTCCGGGCGGCCTTACTACGCCTCCGACCTGGTCTTCACAGTCCCGAAGATCGGCGACTTCGACACGGAGATGGTGAAGGAATTCTTCTACGCGGTCTCCTACTCCGCCATGATGAATCTGCACTTCCATCAGATCCGCGGCGAGAACAACCACCACATCGCGGAATGTGCCTTCAAGGCCTTCGCCAAGGCCCTGGACGCCGCGACGCAGTACGAACCCAGGATCAGCGGCGTCTGGTCCACGAAGGGAGCCCTGTAAAACAATCGCAGAACCTTTCATGCCATAACAAAAAGCAGCTTCAGGACTTAATCCTGAAGCTGCTTTTTCCGTTCTTCCGATCTGACAGCCGTCACTCCTGATCATCGTCGTCCTGCGCGAAGAGCTCGTTGAACTCCTGCGCGTCCAGGATCTCGTCAAAAGCGTCCGCGACGGCCTCATACTCCTCGTCGGACTCGATGTTCGTGAGATCCGGCTGGCCGTCCTCAGTCTCGGTGTAACGGTAAAGATAGACTTCACCGCCTTCATCGTCCGTCTGCGGCATCAGAGCGATGTACTCTCTGCCGTCATCGCCCGCCTCAAAAATGGTCAGGACGACGCATTCCAGAAGAGAGCCGTCGTCCAGGGTCAGCGTGACCGTGGTGTCTCCGCCTTCGAACAGGCCTTCGTGCTTGACTGCTTCGCTTTCTTTCATTTCTCTCCCCCCGCTGCTCATGCAGCTGAAACTGATAGAGACATTATAATCGTTTCTCCGGCTCCATGCCACAGAAACTTTATTCAGGACGTGCTTTCGCTTCCTCGCCGCAGGAACCTTCATCCCCGCTCATATTCGCTGATAAAGGGACTCTCCTCCGCAGTTCGCCGGAAGCGTTTCCGGCAGGTGCAGATCTGAAGTTCATCCTTTGCCCTCGTCATGGCCACATAGAACATGCGGCGCTCTTCCTCCAGTTCGTCCCGGGTGCCGGCCTTCCGGTGGGGAACGATCCCTTCGTTCACGTCCACGAGATAGACCAGCGGAAACTCCAGCCCCTTGGACGCGTGGAAGGTCATGAGATGGACCTGGTCCGTGTCCTCGGACTCCTGTCCTGTGCCCTGCTTCCCGGCATCAGGATTCCCGGCGTTCTGCTTTCCGGTACTTTTTCTCCGGGACTCTTTCTTTTTCAGGAGTTCCTCCCGGAATTTCCTGCAGTGTTCGAACCAATCCTCCGGAAACTGAAAGCCCTCCGCGGAGTCCGTGATCTCGTCGATGATCTCCATGAGCTCACTCAGCTCGATGCGATGCTCCTCCGCGTAGGATTTCAGGAACTCATCGTAGCCGATCTCCTCCCGCAGGTACCGGATGGCATCGCCGACGTTCCGCCGTGACAGAGCGCGCAGCTCCATGGCAAACCTGTCGAGCCGGTCCTTCATCCAGCCCTGCCCTTCCCGGAAATACCAGCGGGCGATGACGGCAAAGTCCGGAGCACCGTCATGGAAAGCGGCTTCCTCTCTCACCGCGTCCCGGCGGATATAGCGGTTCGGCCGGTTCATGATGCGCACCAGGTCCGCCCGGTCCCCGATACTCCGTGCCAGTCTCAGGTAGGCCTGAACGTCTTTCGCGATCCAGTGGTCCATCAGGTCCGGCAGCATCTCTTTCATCCGGAAGGGAATGCCCTCCGCCATCAGCTTCGCGGCCAGAAGCCGCGGCTGCAGATTTGTGCGGTAGAGAATGGCAATGTCGCCGTAATGCAGGCGCGGCGTGTCTCCCGCGCCGGGTTTTCCGGAGATCTCTTCCGCGCCGATTCCGAGGACCCGCGCTTTGATCTCCCGGGCGATATACGCCGCCTCCTTTGCCGGGTCCGGGCACACCACCGTGTTGACCGGTTTTCCCGAAGGCCGGGAAGCCCTGATCTCCTTTTCAAAGCGGCGCCGGTTGTGGCGGATCAGCCGCCCCGCCGTGTCGACGATCTCCGGCGTGGAGCGGAAATTGATGTCCAGCAGCACCTTTTTTGCCCCGGGATAATCCCGCTCAAATCCCAGCATGATCTCCGGCTTCGCGCCGCGGAAGCGGTATATAGACTGGTCGTCATCACCCACGATGGTCAGGTTTTTCCGTTCTCCGGCGATCATCCGTACGATCTCATACTGAAGGCGGTTGATATCCTGGAACTCGTCCACCAGGATCCACTGCCAGCGCTCCTGGCAGGCGCGGCGGATGTCGGCGCGGTCCCGCAGCAGCTCATAAGTCATGAGGAGCATGTCTTCATAGTCGATCTTACGGAGTTCCCCGAGAGCCCGCTCATAATCCCGGAACAGGTCCCGGAAAGCGGAAGCCGGACAGCTGACCGCATAGTAGTGGTCCAGATCCGCCCGCTCTTCCTTTACCAGCGCGATCTCCTGCTGAAGATTCAGCGCAAGGGAGCGGATATCGTCCGCGTCGATGCGGTGCTTCCGGATCAGGTCCGTCACGATCTTCATGCGCTCCTCATCCCCGGCGACCTGCTCCGCGGAATAGCCGTAGGCCGTCCGCAGAAGGCCGAAAAAGAAGGAGTGGAAGGTGCCGAAGGTCACGCGGCCGCCCCGGGGAAGTGCCGGGCGGACATCCCCCGCCGGCGCCGGTGCGGCTCCGCCCTGCCCCGTTCTGTCCGCAGTTTCCGGTCCGGAAGCAGGTGCAAAAAAGGAAAGATACCGCTCTTCCATGCTTCTCGCCGCAGCCCTGGAAAAGGTGACCACCAGGATCTGCGAGGGCCGGACGCCCAGGGTCTCCGTCAGGTACCGCACCCGGTGCGTGATGACAAAGGTCTTGCCGGAACCGGGACCCGCGATTACAAGAAGCGGTCCCTGTCCCCAGGTGACCGCTTCTTTCTGTGCATCTGAAAATACTTCTCTCATGCTTCCTCAGTCAGCTTCTTAATGCCTGCCGCCAGCCTCTTCAGAGATTCTTCCTTACCGAAGACCTCCAGGAGCTCAGTCGCGCCGGCCGGCGTCTGCTGCTTTCCGGACAGGGCCGTGCGGATGGGCCACATGACAGCGCCGACCTTCAGTCCGGCCTCTGCGCCATATGCCTTCAGGCGCTCAAAGAGCGCGTCGTTGGACCAGTCTTCCTGAGCCTCCAGGATCGGCATAACGTCTTCCAGGACCTTCTTCGCGACCTCCGGAGTGGTCCTCATCTTCTTGTGGGTGTACATCGAAACATCGTACTCCGGCACTGCGTTGAAGAAATCCACCATTTCTTCGATGTCCGGGAATACCTCGATGCGGGTCTGGACCATCCGGGCTACCTTCCGCAGGTCAACATCGGCCGCGATGTACTTCTTCAGGTACGGCTCCGCAAGCTGATAGAACTCTTCCGGATCCATGGCCTTCAGATACTCGCCGTTCATCCAGCGAAGCTTCGTCATGTCAAAGACTGCCGGAGACTTGCTGATGCGGTGGTAATCGAACTCCTTTACCAGTTCCTCAAGGGAGAAGATCTCCCGGTCTCCTTCCGGAGACCAGCCCAGCAGCGCCACAAAGTTCACCACCGCCGGAGCCACGAAGCCCTGGGCGATCAGATCCTCAAAAGAGGAATGGCCGGAACGCTTGGACAGCTTCTTGTGCTCTTCGTTCGTGATGGTCGGGCAGTGGACGTAGACCGGGACCTCCCATCCGAAAGCGTCATACAGACGGTTGTACTTCGGGGAGGAGGACAGGTACTCGTTTCCGCGGACCACGTGGGTGATACCCATGGTGTGATCATCCACCACGTTGGCGAAATTGTAGGTCGGGAAGCCGTCGGACTTAATGAGGACCATGTCGTCGAGCTCGGAATTGTCGACTGTGATATCACCGTAGATCTCGTCGTGGAAGGTGGTGGTGCCGGTCGCCGGATTGTTCTGACGGATGACAAAGGGCTTGCCTGCGGCAAGATTTGCCTCGACCTCTTCCTTGGAAAGATGCAGGCAGTGCTTGTCGTAGGTCATGATGGTCTCGCCGTTCACCTCACGCTTCAGGGAATCGAGACGGGCCTGGTCACAGAAGCAGTAGTAGGCTTCTCCCTTTTCGATAAGCTTCTTTGCGTATTTCATGTAAATACCGGTCTTCATGCGCTCACTCTGCACATAGGGACCGTAACCGCCGTCCTTGTCCGGTCCTTCGTCGTGGATCAGGCCGGTCTCCGCAAGGGTGCGGTAGATGATCTCCACCGCGCCTTCCACCTGGCGTTCCTGGTCAGTGTCCTCGATACGGAGCATAAAATCTCCGTCCTCGTGCTTCGCGATGAGATATGCGTACAGCGCAGTTCTCAGGTTTCCTACATGCATCCTGCCGGTCGGGCTCGGTGCATATCTTGTTCTGATCTTCATAATCTGCGGTCTCCTTTGATTTGGATTTGCACCCCTTATCTTACCCCAAATAAAGAGGAAATGCCACCCCGAAGGATGGCATTTCCGCAGAGTGAAGACAAAGTCTTATTTGATAAGCGCTCCTAGCGGAAGGTCCTCTGTGCCCTTCCAGACCCACTTTCCGTCCATGTCCTGCTCATAGGTCGGAGCCGGTACGGACGAATTGAAGCTGTACTGCTGTCCGTCGATGACAGCTGTCCCGGTCACCATGGCCCCGGACTCCGGATCGAAGTAATAGGTCTGTCCGTCCTTCGGATCCTGATACCAGCCGGTACGCATGTATCCCTGGGGATCAAAGCTGTACCATTTTCCGTCAAGCAGCATCCACTGCTCTGCCGGCCAGCTGCCGTCAGAATTTCTGTACCACCATCCTGTGGTGTTCCGCTGCCAGCCTGCCGTGCTGCCCGAATCCGCCGCGCTGCTTCCGATGCTGTCATCCGAGCCTCCGCCTGACTGTGAACTGTGATCTTCTTCCGGCGTAACTTCCGGCTGCCTCTCCGGTTTCTGCTCTTCCGGAGTTGTTTCCGGCTGTCCCTCAGGCTTCTCTTCCTGCTGTTCCTCCTCTTTCTCCGGGATCTCAATGCTCACCGGATAATCTCTGATGGTGCCGTCCTTCAGGTAATACCGAAGATTCGTGATGGTCTTTCCGCCGGCGCTGATATCCGCATTGTCCCAGCCGATCTCAGTCCCGCGCCAGATGTTCACCACATGGTGCAGGGCGTAATTGGTACCGTCGATGGTCGCGATCACAGCGCTGACCGTCTTCGCGTCGACCTCGATGCCGCTCAGGCTGATCTCCACGTCCGCGTGGCGGGCATTCAGCGTGACACTGCCTGTGACGCCTTCCGCCTTCCCCACTCTTCCGGAGGCCGCGCTGAAGCTGGTCTTTCCGTCAGCGACGGTAAGAGTCTTATAGAAGGCAGGCTTTTCGTAAAGCACATAGTAGCTGTAGTCCGGAGCTTCCTGCAGCGCGTCCTTTCCGGACAGCGTGAAGGTCGTCATCTGCCCGCGGACGTTCATCTCGTAGCTGATGCTGTCCGCGTCCGTGACCTGCTTCGCGCCAAGGTTCTTCAGGACTTCAAGGTCCGCCATACTGCTGACCCGCACCGGGTACATGGCGCCCCGGATGCCTTCCGTGGTGACAGCTTCCTCGTTCTGGTGGTAGGATGCGCCGTTCACGTTCACGTTCCGGGCCTTCCCGTTCAGGGTTGCGGAGCTGATGCCGTCCACCGCGCCCTGCTCGTCCGCATAGAAGTCTTTATAAGGAATGTTCATCAGGACAAAAAACGGTTCGTCCTCTTCTGCCGGTACCGGATCCGCGTTGCTGCTTGTGCCTGTGACGTCATCTTAGATCGTCCCGTCCGGATTGTCCTCCGAAATGGCGTCGCTGCCGGTGGCGGTCTCCGCATTGCTGCCGGTGGCCGTCTCCGCGTTGCTTCCGGTCGCAATGTCCGTGCCGCTGCCGACTGATCCCGTCCCGCTGCCGGTGTTGTTCTCTGCCGGAAGTTCCGTACTCTTTTGCGGTTCTCCCGAAGCCTGCAGTTCCTCTGTCTGCGCCGCAGTCTCCGCATAGGCCGGAGTCCCGGCCGGTCCGAACACCATGGCGGCAGAGAGAAGGACCGCCAGTGTCCTCTTCAAAGCAAAGCTCTTTCTACTCAATCTATTACCTCCTTCTTTTTAACCGTCCCGCCGGTCTGCGCCTCTTCTTCCTTGATTCAGAAGCACGCGCCGGCAGGATGACGGATCGTTACCTCGCTACAGTTTCCTGGCCGCAGTCATCTGATTTCTACAGCCGGTCGTAAGCTCCGGTTTGCTATCATCCTGACAGCAAATCGTTTTGATCCGCTAATTATAATTAGCTATAGCTAACTCAGTACTTTAAAAAAAGCCGCGCCGGGCACGGCTTTTCCTTTGCTCTTTTCTTTATTCCGCGATCCAGGTCACGCTGCCGGTGGGCTGGAGGATGTCCCTGAGCCCGGCCGTCGCGTACATCTTCCGCTCGTCCGTAAACAGGATGGCGTCGAATTCCCCCCGGTGCTCTTCACAGTACCGGATCGCCCGGTCCGTTCCGAGAATATAGAGGGAGGTGGAAAGCATGTCCGCCAGCGTCCCGTCCGGCGTGATGATGGTGACTGAGGTCAGTCCGTTCTCCGCCGGATATCCGGTCTCCGGGTCGATGATGTGGTGATAGGTCTTCCCGTCCTCCTCAAAGAAACGCTCATAGCCGCCGGAGGTGATGGCCGCAGTGTCCGTGAGATGCAGGACCCCGAGATACCGGTCCTCCTTCTCCGGGTCGCGGATGGCAATACGCCATGGATTCCCGTTCTGCTTCTTTCCGAGGACCTGGACGTTTCCGCCCAGATTCAGGCAGGCGCTCTCGATCCCCCTCGACTTCAGGATCCCGATCACGCCGGCCGAGGCATACCCTTTCACTACGCCGCCGAGGTCGATCATCATGCCTTCTTCCGGAAGCTTCAGTTCACCGCTGTCCTCGTCAAGCTGAAGCTTTCCCGCGTCGCATAACGGCAGAAGCTTCGCGAGGGTCTCCGGCGCCGGGACGTGCCGGTCTTCCCCGGTAAAGCCCCAGGCATCCATGATCGGATAGATGGCGATGTCAAAAGCCCCATCCGTATCCTTCCAGGTCTCCAGCGATCGTTTCACCAGGATCTGCCCGTCCTCCGAGAGCACCAGGCTTCCGGCAGCGTTCAGCTTCGACACCTCGCTCTCCGGATTCCCGGTGGAGAAAAGCCGGTCCAGCCGGTCGATCTCCGCCACCGCGGCGTCACATGCCGCCTCCGCGTCCGGCCCGAAGACCGTCAGCGTCATAAAGGTGTCCATCGCGAAGAAATCGCGCCGGGCTTCGGAAGCTTCGGCACTGCCGGATGCTCCGGAAGCCGCGCTGCCGGCACCGGAAGACGCGCCGCTGCAGCCCGTCAGAAGCATCACCGAAAGGAACAAAAGAATCACTTTTCTGACCATGAAAGCTCCATGCTGTTAGATGTATCTAACTATATAATTATACCTTTTGGATCCGATTTGTCAACGAGACATCTCCGGCCCCTGAAGGAAAACCGCAGGAGCGGGAGCAGCTTCCGCCGCAATCGTTTTTTCTTTCAGGGAACGTTAAGTGGAACTCAGATAGAGAGTTCTCATTACAGAAAGGAACCTGCCGGCACAACCGACCGGCAGGCTCCTGCGCAGATGTTCATTCTCATGGACCCGGTCACCGCTCCTCACGGAAGTAGGACAGGCCAAGGCTTGCCGGCGGCTGGTCCTCCGGCCGGTTCTTCCGGCTCGTGATGATCAGGACCAGGATCGTGACCACGTATGGGATCATCTTGAAGATCTCCTGCATCGACCGCGAAAGCCCCGGGATATACAGATACAGGATGTAAAGCGCGCCGAACAGGATGGAGCCCCAGATGGCGTTCCGCGCATTCCAGATGGACAGGATGACCAGGGCCACGGCAAGCCAGCCGCGGTCGCCGAAGCCGTTGTTGCCCCAGGTGCCGGACAGATATTCCATGACGAAGTAGAGGCCGCCGAGTCCCGCAATGCCGGCGCCGGTCATGGTAGCGATGTACTTGTACTTCGTGACGTCGATACCGGCTGCATCCGCGGTGCCCGGGTTCTCACCCACTGCGCGAAGGTTCAGGCCCTTCCGGGTGTGCAGCAGGAAGTAATTCAGGCACAGGGCGATAATGATCGCCAGATAGGTCAGGAATCCATAGGAAAACAGGATCTTCCCGATGACCGGAATATTCGAAAGGCCGGGGACCGTGGTGCGGTAGGCCGCCGCAGTCGCCTTGACGGAGATCTGGCCGACGCCGCCTGCCAGCTGGGACAGAGAGCCGCCGAAGAAGTTTCCGAAGCCGACGCCGAAGGTGGTCAGCGCAAGACCGACGACGTTCTGGTTTGCTCTGAGGGTGATGGTCAGGACACTGTAGATCAGACCGCCGAGCACCGCCACGAAGATGGAAAACAGGAAAGAGATCAGGACGCCCAGGAATCCGCTGGCGTTCTCTCCCGCTGCTTTCTCATAGAGGAAGCCCGCGATCAGGCCCGAAACTCCGCCCATGTACATGATGCCGGGAATACCGAGGTTCAGGTTCCCGGATTTCTCTGTCAGGATCTCGCCGGATGCACCGAAAAGGATCGGAATGCCCTGCATGATGGCGCGCTGTATAAATGTCAGAATGACTTCCATTACGCTTCCTCTCCTTTCTTTCGGATTTCGACCTTATAGCGGATGAAGAACTCGCACCCGATCA
>Ga0310695_10015642_pt1 | contig 10069 bp, 4 predicted proteins | sample RumenRJG_04DNA_FD_203882 | JGI IMG/M metagenome (GOLD analysis project Ga0310695, IMG submission 203882) | Bovine rumen microbial communities from Lethbridge, Alberta, Canada - RJG_04 (v2) (version 2) | ecosystem: Host-associated > Mammals > Digestive system > Stomach > Rumen | place: Canada... | reverse complement strand
TATATTGATTTGACCATGTAAGATACTAGGATTCTCTTGTAAATATTCTATCAATCCCATGATCTCAGCAATACCTGCTTTATCTTTTACTCCTAATAAAGTAAATGGATTATTAGATACTAGAACACCTTTTGCTAACCATTCATTGAATTCTTGCTCAGTAAAAGCAGACTTTCTAATATCTATCCCATATTTATTAACCAATGTTTCTATACCATTTACAATAATAGGATCCGGAGTCCCAGGATATCTATAGGATGTATCCATGTGAGCAATGAATCCTATAACAGGAATATTCACATTTGTTTGGTTAGGCATTATCTTTGCACAGACAAAGTATCCACCATTAGAATTATAAATACCTGCCTGTTTAATTATGCTATAGCCTCTAAGCTCACCTAATAGCATTTGTGCTAATGTTTTTATTCCTGGATTGCTAGGAGTAGTACTAGAATTTGGATCTGCCATAGTATCTACGTTTATATATCTTATGATTTTAGAATCAAGAGTTTCCATATCCTCATCTCCTTGATAGTGTAAGGTCATCATTACCTAATGGTCAAGGTTTAAATGGTGGTTAGATTATATACTATAAAAATGATGAGTATATCATAAGATGTTTTCTAAGAAAGGAAGAAACATGATGAAAGTATTTAAAAGATTTTTAGTATTGGTGGTATGTCTTTTAGTGATTATTGGATGTAGTAAAGCACAAGCGACTAATCATGGATACTGTTATGAAGGAGATTATGGGTATAAGTACTATGTAAACTATGACAAGACAGATCTGCTAGAGTGTCATGGTGGGAAGGATATAATCTACAAATGGGTTGCTGAATCTGAATTGATTATAAAGTTCAGAACTGGTATGGAGTATGGTAGGTATAAAGTATATATCAAGAAAGTAAATGATAAGTTCTATTACTCTGAAAGAGATATGCTTCATTGGATAGAAGTAGAGCCTAATCTTAGTTACTATCTACCATTCTGCAATAAAGTGGAAGAGTATGTTATGATGAATAACGAAGAGGAGATAAAGAAATGAGCTTAGCAATGTATAGTGGGATATTCTATGTGGTTCTTACTAATAGTTTAGTATTATTGTGGCTACTACTAGTCAATATAAGTATTAGGAAGCATCCTATTAGTTCTCTGATAGATCTTGTGATATTTGTAACTCTATCAGCAGTTACTCCATTTATGATAATGGCTCTTATGGTGCTCTATGAGTATGGATTTGCTGTATTAGAAACAGCGATCAACTGGCCAGTTATATCAGCAGGATATATAGTATCTACTTGCTGTGGATGGTTATTCATTATCTATAAGAAAGTAGATGAATCTAAGAGTAAGACTAGGCTAGTTATGCCTAAGTAAAAGGAGAATACATATGTTTACTGTGAAATGTATAGTAGTAGGATTTTCCATTTGTAGTTTAATTAGGTTCTGTGCTAATATTCCTGAAAGATTACCTGCTAATATGAATGCAGCTGCTGATTTAACTTTTCTATTAGGTGGCCTTTTCATTTGTGGTGTAATTGCATCAGATGTAGAAGAGTTTATACTATATCCATTTATGATTCTTAGTATTATTCTAGATGCTTGTGCTTGGTTACTACCTATCTGGTTTGATAATAAGTGGGGTGACTAACTAATGGCATTCAAAATAATGGTTATAATTATAGACATTAGTGCTATTCTGGTAGTAGTACAGAATATAAGAGGCATTGTCTATGAGTATCAGAGAAATCCTATATATGATACCATATTAAAGGTCATATTAATGATATTGACAGTAAATATTGCTGCTACAACACTGGTGCCAGATGAATATCTTAATTTTGTATCTATGGCACTGTCTTTGTTAATTAGTGCTGTTCTATCTATTATAGGAATATCATTGTCCTCTATCTATAGAAAAGAACGATATGAAAAGCATAGACAGATGATGCAAAATAATGCTGAGTTCCATGCTAGGTTTAAGAAAACTGGAAAACTTAACTAAAGACAATTTTATATACTAATTTATCTAGAATGCCTCTTTTAGTAGAGGCATTCTTTTTTTTATTGATGGTGCAATACTTTCTCATAAAGGTTACCCCGAGACATTCAGTTAATGGTTAACAAAGCTTTGTTTATATCATTAGAAAGGAGGTTTTGTTTCATATGGCTTCCAATTCAATTATCAATTATATGAAGAATCTTGGTGAGTCTGTGAAGTTTGCTGCTATAGAGCATGTGAAAGAGCAGATGCCTATAACGCATAACTTTGTTGAGGAGAATAAAGAGACATTCAATGAAGTGTATAAGTCTGTTTCTAATATACGTATGGCCCTTCCTCGTCTCGGTAGAGTAGAGGATAATATGCTGTTTAAGAAAGCAAATGAAGCTTTCCGTAATATTAAGACAGATTTAAGCTCTGGTAAGTTCTATCATCCTGAAAGAGAAGATCCAATGGCAATGTTAAGTGCTTTTGGTGGTCTCATGGGTGGAGACTTCATGGATGAATTAAATGCTATCTTCTCAGGTGATTTTGGTGATGAAGATGAAGAAGTAAATTCTGATCAACCTACTAGACCTGAGATGATGGTTACTAAGGGTGATGCCTTAGTAGCATCTGCTTTGTTCCAATCTCAAAAGACTAGCACTAATTGTATTGGGAAACTAATGACAAAACTTCATGAGCATGGTAATCAGATCGGTAGATCTCAGTTTACTATGCAGTTGGCACAGAGTCAGAAACAGCTTGGTATTACTCAAGCTGGTTTTGATTTGATGACTCAAGGATTCAATCATATAATTGAATTCAATAATCAAGTTCTCAAGACTCATGTGGATAATAGTCAAAAGTTTTATGAGAATGCTAGTAGAAATCTTAATGAGAGTAATGCTATTTTGAAATCTATACATGAGATTCAGAGTAGTATATATAAACAAGAGCACACTAAGAATGGTAAATTAGTAGATGATCCATTGAAAGATGCCCAACCTATAGATTTCAGAAATCTGTTTAAGAATGGATTCAATATTCAAACCTATAAACAGATGATTGATAGTAGGTTTAAGAATTCCGAATTGGGTATGATGTATGGATTGGTTACTGCTCTTCCTGGAATGCTGCAGCAATATATAGACAATCCTCTTCATCATCTTACTAAACAGATCGTTAGTGGTGTTATTGGTGATCAGATAAATTATCAGCTTCAACAATTTGATCAAACTATAAAAGGTGCTTTTAGTACTGGTCTTCTTAACTTGTTTAATTATGGTAAGGCTAATAAGAATAGTATGCTAGGTAAACTTGCATCTATGCTTGGATTTAAACAAGAAGAGAAGAAACTTTCTCAGATAGATACATCTAAATTTGAGAGAGGACCTATGTCATGGAATGGCATAGCTCAGAAAGCATTAACATTTGTGATTCCTTCTCATTTGGCAAGGATTGAAGCAGCTCTTACTGGTAAAGGTGAGAGATACTTTGATATGGGTACTGGTAAATTTATAGATGGTGGAGCTGCTAAGAATTATGAGAAGAATCTGAAGACTGAAGCAGTTAACAAATCAACAGAGAATGTTGACAAGTTCTTGAAAAGCATGTTTAATAACATGCAATTCAATGGAGCTAAAGGTGTTGATGCTGAGAAAGCCTTCAGAAAATATAACAGAGCTCTTAAAGAAGCTATTTATGATTATGGTGGAGTAGGTACTGGATTTGATCAATACCTCCTTAAAAATTATAAGAAGTATGGTATCAAGAACTTTGGTACTGCTCAATTCTTAGGTATTCAAGCCAATCTTATACCTCCTCAAGAGAAAATTAAGATTGCTGAGAATGTTGCTAATGCAAAAGCTGCTAAGAATGATAAGTTAGAAAATGATGCTGCTCAAAATGCTAACTTTAGTGAGTACTTGCTTCGTGGCTCAACTAATGGAATGATAATGAATCAGGATTTCCAAAAGCCTAAATCTGGTTCTAGTTCTATTAACTCTATATCCTCCCCTTCTAATCCTCCAGTATGGGGAATTAAACTCACTGAGTTAGAAGATCATAGAGGAAATACTGTATATGATTATCTATACATGATTCTCAATAGACTCTATCAGATGGATAGTCTTGGTGGAGGAAAAAGGAAAGGTAAAAGAGGAGGCCCTAATGGACCTACCCCTCCGAATGTAGATGTAGATGATATTCTTAAGACTACTAGAACAAAAAGAGTAGATGCTTTAGATCAGATGGTTAAAGATGCTGAAAAAGAATCTAATCAAAAGAGTATTGATTTTAAGGCTCTCAGAGAAAGAGCAGAGATATTTAAATCTATAAATGAGGATTATGAAGCAGCTAAAGCTATTCTTGATTCTCAAGGTCTTACTCTTGATGATCTTGCAAGAGCAAATTTACCAGATGATTTGAAAGAAGCTATATATGATGCTTTTACTGAGAGACAGAGAGCAATAACTGAAGAATTAGACAAATATCATACAGCTCATGCTAATAGAAAACGTAAGACTAAGACAAAAGGTTACTCTACTATCGATGATGAAGAAAAGGTAGATATGACTAACTTTGAAGAGATGTTCTCTGATGAGAATTTTGGTAGTGAGGAAACTCAAAAACTTATTAGGCAATTTGTAAAAGTTGGTAAAGAGCAGAATAAGAACTACATGGATACTCAGATGAAGAATACCTCTTCAATGTTTGATGTATTCAACGGTCCTAGAGATAGAAGCAAGTATCATCAGCTTCCTGATAATATAAAAGAAGAAGATAGTATTCTTAGTCAGTTAATAGCTGCTAATGATGCTGGGCAAGTAATGGATGTCGTTAGACACAATATAGATGCTCTTGTAGACTCTCCTAGAGTAGTAATGTCATCTATTATTGGTAAAGCAAATGAAGCAGTATATGATCTTCTCTTTGGTAGAAATGTTGGTGAGGTAGATAAGAATGGTAACCCCATTCATGGTATCTTCCAAAAGATGATCAAAGAGATTGATAAACAAAGTGAAGGCATTGGTGCTAGTATAAAAGAATTCTTAAAAGAAGTACAGAAGCTTTTCAATGAGGACGGTCCATTAAGCTTTATTGGGGATTTCTTTAAAAAGAATACTGGTATCGATGTTACTGAACTTGGTAAGTCTTTGAGTAAGAAAGCTAAGAATCTTTTTACTGATATTGGATCTGAAGCATTTGATGCTCTTAAATCTCAAGGAAGAACTATCAAACAATATGGCCATGAAGCTATGCAAGAAGCTGGTTTGGTAAATGAAAAAGGTCATTGGATCTTTGGTAGTACTTATAGAAATGAAAAAGATGATGAGGAAGTTAAAGCTAAGAAAGAGCAAGAAGATCAGTTTATGAATAATCTTGCTGGAGATGCTAGAGGAACTAAGTCACATCGTGGACGTGGTGGTATAGTATCTAAGGGTGAGCTTATTTATAAACCTGATAAGAAATTTGGAACTGGATCTTTATCTGTTGTAAAGAATACTGGTTATCTTGATTCTAATCAACTACCTATTGGATCTGCTGTTATTAATAACAGAGATGAATCTAATCCTTATAGAACCAATGCTTCTTTATCAGAAGATCTTTCTAAAGAGGGATCTGTAAGAGATGCTATGGTTAACGGTATTACTAGAAGAGCATCAGTTGAAAGTATACCTGGATATGCTTCTGGTAAGAATTCTATTGTAAAAGCCATCAATCCAGAAACTGGATTGCCAATGTATGTGGAATCTAAGTATGTTAATGATAAAGGTGAAGTATCTCAAAAGAAGTTACAAAAGATGAAACGCACTGATAAATCAATGCGTGAACTCGAATACAATATGCAGTTTAGTGCTAATCGTGGAGTTGGAATAACTTCTGACGATCTTAATGAAATCATTAAAGCATCTTTATTCAAAGATAATCAGAATTCTGTATTCAATAGAATAGTAGAAGATCATGTTAAGAAAGGTGACTTTGGTGATTTAGATAGCAAAGATCCTAAGATCAAGAAAGATGCTGAAACTAATAAACAAGCTTTTGAACAACAACTCGCTAATTGTCAGAATATAGTATTGACTATGATGAGCAATAAAGAAGTTGGTAAAAATGTTCGTATTGGTGGATTTGAATCTAAAGATGGTAAGCTTAGTATTGGAGGGCCTAAAAGAGAGTTTGCTCAATCTATGACCTCTCAAGATGAGCTTGAGAAATATAATTACACTAGACTCGCTGATATAAGAGAATTCTTAGAGCAGAATGGATTTGGAGATCTTATGCCCTCTGATGAGGAAATTGGTAAAAAGAAGTTCTCTAAGAAAGAAGGTCCTATTACCGGTTTAAGACAAGGTATGCTTGCTGCTACTGGTACTGATCCTATGAAGGCTGCTGAACTCTTTAAGAATTATATGGTTAAAGAGAAGAAGACAGCTATTTCTGGTGGTGTTGGTGGTGCTCTTTTATCGATGGTTCTTCCTCTTGGTGGACCTCTTATGGGAGCTGTAGTTGGCGCCGGTGTTAATCTTCTTAGGAAGTCTGATACTTTCAATAACTACATGTTTGGCGATGAGATCTTAGATGAGAATGGAAATTCTACTGGAGAGAGAAAGGATAATGGTCTTATTTCTAAGAAGACCATGGATATCTTCAATAAGTATGCTCCTGATATGAAGAAGTACGGAACTTTGGGAGCCATTGCTGGTCTTATCACTCCCTTTGGTCCTTATGGCGGTGCTATGATTGGTGCTGCAGCATCTCTTGTTAAGAATAATGAAACTCTGAATAGAATGGTCTTTGGTAAGAATGGTGGCTTATTGAATGATAAGCGTAAAGAAGCTATTAAGAAAGCATTCCCACATGTTGCTATGGGAACTATTAGTATGGTTCTTTTAGGACCGTTTGGTTTATTAGGAAATGCTGCTCTTGGTGCTGGTTTAGGAATGCTATCTACGACTGAAATGTTTAAGAAACTTGTTCTTGGAACTAAAGGAAGAGATGGTATTCGTAGGGGTGGCTTAGCTGGTGTTATCCGTAGACAAATAGTGAATCCTCTTAAGGAAACTATGGAAGACGCTAGAAAATATCTTGGCGATTGGATGAAGAACAAATTGTTCAATCCAGTAGTAGAGGGACTCAAGCCTCTTGGCAGAGTTGCTAGAGGTGTATTAGAGCAAGGATCTAAGAAGTTATTTAGTGCAGTAGAAGATTTCCTTACTGGTAAACGTGGTAAACTTCCTGAGTTTATTACTAAGAAGATGGATAGTCTTTTTGGTGGTATTAGAAAAGCTGGTGGTGTTGGTCAGTGGCTTGTTCAATCTAGTATTGGTAAGCTTACTGAAAAGGCTGCTAGCGGTGTTGAGGCATTTGGTAAGAAAGTAGAAGATCAAGCTATCAAACGTGGTTTGGTTGCTGGATATAATACTGATGAGTATGGTGAAGCTCTTAAACGTCTTGGCGAGATAGATGAGAATGGTCAAGGAACTACCTCTAGGGGTAAACTTACTGTTGCTCTTCAGAATCTTAGCGATGATGATAAACTTAAGATGGCTAATATGGTATCTCTACACCATCAAGGTAAAGAGGGGGCTATTCAAAAGTTTACTAACGCTATAGATGAAGAGATGAATCTCACTAAGAATGATATAATGAAACTCTCTGAGGGCGCTAAAGGAGAGGAAGCTAATAGAATAGCTAAACTTTCGTATGATTTAAATAGGGATCTCTTTGATAAACTCCATAAAGTTGGAGGAAATGAGAAAGATCAAGATAAATTCATAGAGCAGTTCTTGAATGATAAAGGAATAAGTAAAGAGAATAGAGGAAAGATTCTTGGTCTTATAAAGAATGCTTATGGAAGTTATGCTAGAAATACTTCTGATATAGAAGAAGCTCGTAGTGGTAGATGGCAGCAAGGAACTTTTGATGCTATTGCTAAGAAAACTGGAATGAGTCCTGATGAGATTAGAGAATTGTTTGAAAAAGGACAATTTGGAATCTTGGAAAATACTGCTAATAGTATTCTCGATAAACGACATATGGAAGCTAGATCTAATGCTGGTATCAATTATGACGAAGAGGCTGCAGCAGAAGGAGAAGCTACTAATGGAGAGTCTACTAAACTCTTAGAAGATTCTACTAAGGCTACTGATGATAATACTAGATCAATTGATTATCTTACTGAACAGATTAAAGTTCTTACTGAAAGAATAGCATATCTGAATGGTGAGATAGACTCTACTGAGCTTAAATATAAAGCTAATCAGCAAAGTGTTACTGATACTATGGAAAGAGATAAACTCAATTCTTCTAAGTATCAGACTAATATTGACAACTATGAAGATTTCTTAAACAATAGAGCAGTAGATAGAAGCTCTACTACTTATGAAGATTTACAAAATAGAAATTGGGCTGGATTTGCTGCCAATGCGTCTAAAGATATAGGCAATGCTGCTTATAATACTATCACTGGAGTAGCAGGCATTCCTGGTCAAATGTATACTAATACTAGAGATATACTTAAAGGATATAAGACTATTAGTCCTACTGGGGCTATTAAAGGTGCTATTGGTGGTGTAATTGGTACTGGAGCTAATTTACTTTTAGGTGGTCCTGAAATTGGCTTCGATACTGGTGCTGCTGTAGGTTCTTTATTTAAAGCTGCTGGTAAGATTAAGAATATAGCTCCTGATGAAGTTAATAAAGCTGGTTATGGTCAAGAGTATAGTGAGCTTAAGTATATAATTGAGAATTCTGATGATGAAGATGAGATAGAAGCTTGTAAAGATCAACTTGATAGAATATTAGAATTCTCTAAGAAGTATAACGAAGAACCTAAAGGATATGCTACTGGTGGTAGTGTTTTAGGAGATATACTCAGCAAAGCAAAAGATGCTGCTTTAGAAGGTGGTAAAACAGCTACTAAAGAGCATTGGGAAAAGGTTAAAGAATCTGCTAAAGAGCATGCTAATAATTTGTTATCAACCAATCCTATTACTGGTAATGCATTTGCTAAGCCAGCATTCGGATTAGTTCCTGATAATTTAATTGGTAAGGCTCTTAATGCTTCTGGTGGAGAATCTGGTACTGATGAAAGAGGAGCTAAGACTAAAGAAGTTACTACTTCTGAAGGCGATATAATTACTTATGTAGAAACTCAAGATGGATCCCTTACTCGTGATCAAAGTAAAGAGAATCAACAAGCTGAAGCTAAACTCGAGGAGAAAAGAAATCTTGAACGTAGACAGACTATAGCTCAAGAATCTATAGCTCAAAAACTTGGAGCTCAAAGGGGCGAAGGTGGGGGACAAAAGAAAGAAAAGGGATTGCTTGATGATCTCTTAGATTTCATGAAAACTCCATTCAAATGGCTTGGAGGAGCTATATCTGGTGCAGCAAAAATGCTTGGTGGCTTCTTGATGACTACTATACTCAAACCTTTTAAGGATGGTTTAGTAAAGATGGCCAAGGGTGTTGGCTCTTGGGTAATGAAGGGAGTCGGCAAAGTAGGAGGATTCTTAAAAGGATTGATTCCTAAAGCAGTATCTGGTATTGCTGGTGGAATAATGAATCTTCTTAAGAAGAATAAAGTCATTGGTGCTGCTTTGGGTATTGGTGGTGCTTTACTTGGTAAGAAAGTATATGATGCTACTGATACTGATGAAGGATATAAGGAAGAAGTAGAAGGATACAACTCTCAGAGAAATGGCTTAGGAGCTATGAGTCCTCAAGAGCAGAAAATAGCTTCTGAGATGGCAAGTCAAGAAAAAGATCCAGAAGAAATAACTGAAACTCTTCGTATGAGAAGAAAAGAAATGGCTGCTAAAGGAGAGAAAGATGAAGTTAAAGGAGATAAGGCTGAAGAAAAGTTCGGTCTTGCTAAGACTTTAGCTCCTTGGGTAACTGGTGCTGTTGGTTCTCTTATTGGTAGAAGATTTGGTCATCGTAATGCTGGGTTTATTCTAGGTTCTACTGTTGGTGATACAGCTCAGGATATGATGAATGGTCAGTCTCCTTCTTTGGGAAGCACTGCTTGGAATCTTGGAGAGAATTATGTAGCTAGCAAAGCCATAGATTATCTTGGAA
>Ga0310695_10015636_pt1 | contig 10071 bp, 7 predicted proteins | sample RumenRJG_04DNA_FD_203882 | JGI IMG/M metagenome (GOLD analysis project Ga0310695, IMG submission 203882) | Bovine rumen microbial communities from Lethbridge, Alberta, Canada - RJG_04 (v2) (version 2) | ecosystem: Host-associated > Mammals > Digestive system > Stomach > Rumen | place: Canada... | reverse complement strand
GATGTCGTACATCGAGAGTCCGCTTGGCTGTGCGGACTTGTTCGAGCGCAGGCCATCCGTAAAGGTGGCGTGAGGGGTCAGAACGGGGAGCTGTTTCTTCTTGTCGCGTTTGAGGGTTTCGAACGTTTCGCGAGAGATTTCTCCACGTTTCACTTTCTCCAGATCTTCAGCAATCTCAGCGCATATTTTCGCTGTCTGAGGGCTGTCCATCTGAGCATAGAGTTGTTGTAGGGTGCAGGGCGTTACGCTGCTTTTAACGCTTTGGGCAATGCCCATTTGGGTGATGTTTTGCATACCTTATAGATTTTAAACTGTTAATTGTTATTACTGTTATTTCAGTCTCATGTCATCGCGGCCACTTTGACATTGCAAATGATTTGCGCGCTTCTCAATTGCAAGTGCAAAGGTACGGCAAAGGTATGAAAACAAACCCCTATATAGGGGCTATGAAAACTCCTATATAGGGGGCGCTTGTGCTGATTGTCAGCGAGTTATGTGTGTGTGATTTTATTTGAAGATTTCGTCTATCTCCCTATGTCTTGACGGATTGACGCCTTTCTCCTGTCGAATCCATTTCTCTTGAGCCAGGTTCCTGATGCCCCAGAGTTCTTGGAAGTACTTGAATTTTGCTTTCAGTTTCAGTTTGTCTGCAAAAGCCTCGGCAATGTAGGCGGCTTGCTGACGGCTTGTCTTGGGGAGCAGACGACGGTCTTTGCCTACGAAACCTGCCTCCTCCAAAGCCTGCCAATACGGCTCTGTCTGAGGCGTGAAAAGCGGCCCTGTTGGGCTTTTTTGAGGCTGGGGGTTACCCAGAGCCTTTATCTGCTCCAGAGGCTCCGTATCGCCTTCTCTGCCCCATTTCAGGACGTGTGTGCGACCTTTCAGAATCATCAGTATGATGCCGGACAGGAGTTGAAAGAGCAGGTGACGAGGCACATGATTGTAATAGACCTCGCGCAGGAAATCGACGGGGTCGTTCTGGAACTTGTCGTAGAGCTGGAAGGGGAAGGAACGCAGCAGGGCCTCCAGCTGGTCGAGGCGATTGTCGTAGGTGTAATGGCTCTGTTCGAAGCCTTTCTGGCGCAGTTTTGTGGGCAGTTCGATGAAGAGATAGCGAGCCACCTCATTGCGCGAATCATGGCTCATCAGGAGGCCTTTCTGCTGGCGTAGGCGAGTGGTCAGTTCCCTGAGTTCGGGGTCTTCTCTCTCGGAGAGCAGACGCTCAATCCGATAGCGTGTGCGCGTCATTTCGCGGCTCATGTCGAAGGGATTTGTCTCCACCAGTTGCTTCGTCAGGCTGAGCACCCGTTTCCTTGTAGCATCTGAGACAGGCGCTTCCAGCTCGTCGGTCAGGTCGTCGGCCAAGTCTTGCAGTTTCTGGAGCTTCTGCGGCATCAGGGAAATGCCTTCGTAGTGCCAGTTCTCGTAGGGTTTGTCGCTGAAGGGGTCGTAGTCCCAATCCACGCCGTCCACCTCGCATTCCGCGATGAGCAGGGCGGGCTCAGGAAAGCTTTCCACCACCGTTCCGCGCAGCCGTTTCTTTCCGGAGCCTTTCAGAGCCTGGTAGAACATGTCGAGGTCGGACACAGGCACATAGCCGATGTGCAGGCTTCCCTCGCGAGCACGGACGGCATAGGGGTCCTTCACGTTCTCAGGCTCGGGCACGAACGTCAGTTGCTTGCCCACAGCCTCAGCAGTATATTCCTTCCAGTAGTCCCGCACATCACAATGCGAGAGCGCCACCACATTGATTCTGATCTTCATGGCTGCAAAGTTACGAATAAGCGAAGACACTACAAAATAAATTCATTTATTTTTATTGTTGAGCGAGAGTAATTTCGACGAAGTCAAAGTACGAAATTTCCCCAAATAACAGTTATAACAGTTTCACAGTTTTTTTTTAAGGGGGGGGGTGGCCCTCGACAGTCGTCTCCCCCTCTCTATCTCTCTCTATATATCTATATATATTTATATAATTATATATATATTAATAATATAAGTAATAATAAGTAGTAGAAGAAGACTCCTATCTACCTCTATCTATCTCTATATATATTTATAATTATATATATATATTAATAATATAAGTAATAATAAGTAGTAGAAGAAGACTCCTGTCTATCTCTATCTATCTCTATATATTTATAATTATATATATTAATATAATAATAAAGATAGTAAGAAGAAGACTTCTATCTCTATCTATATATATCTTTATATAATATTATATATATATTAATATAATAATAATAAGAAAGAAAGACTCCCGCTCGGCTCGAGGTGGGGGCTCGAAAAATAAACTGTTAATTGTTATTATTGTGAACGCGCTCAAACACAGCAAGTTACGTTTCGCCCCCATAGCACGTTAACTCCTCCAACTCGGCACGTTAATTCCTCGAACTCAGCACGTTAATTCCTCAAACTCAGCACGTTAAGTTTTCAACTCAGCACGTCGACTTCCAAAACACAGCACGTTGTTTTCGCGTTTTTATCCACGAAAAAAGCCCAACTTCGCTAGGAAGTCAGGCTCTCAACTATTAACTTTTATCTCTTAACTTTTATCTCTTATCTTTTATCTTTTAACTCTAAACTCTAAACTTTCAACTCTCAACTTTCATTGCCCTGCCATGATAGTCAGGATGGCTGTCACGTCGGCTATATCGACCGCCTCGTCGTCATTAACCCTGTATTGTGGGTCGTGCGAGCCGTTTGCCATAGCAGTCAGCACAGCCGTCACATCGGCAATATCGACAGTGCCATCGAGGTTTACATCGCCTCGCTTCTGGGAGAGATAGCCCGGGTTGCTTGGGCCGCCATCGATGTGGGCATAGGCTGCATCAGTATGGCCGCTATCGTATGTCGTGCCTGCACTGCCTACGAGCCAGCGGCAACCCATAAACATATTATAAAAAGACATCTCCAATGCTTCCGTCGACCAGTCCTTGCCGACATATATCGTTGCAAGGCTCGAGCAATTATCGAACATACTTCTCATGTTTGTGACTTTCTTCGTGTTGAAACGGCTTAAGTCAAGGCTCGCCAGAACTCTGCACTCACAAAACATTTCTTGCATGTCCGTCACTTCTGCCGTATTGAAACTGCTCAAGTCGAGGCTATCCAGTTTATAGCAATTGTGGAACATTCCCATCATGTTGGTCACATTGCTTGTGTTGAAGCTGCTCACATTGATGCGAGGCAGGCTGCCACACCAATAAAACATTTCTTGCATGTCCGTCACATTCGTAGTGTTGAAGCTACTCAGGTCGAGAGTCGTCTTCAAACCATTGCAACTGGAAAACATAGCATGCATGCTCGTCACGTTGGATGTGTTGAAGCTGCTCAAGTCGAGGCTCGTCAGTTTTCCACACGAGCGGAACATATAAGCCATCGAGGTCACTTCGCTTGTGTTCAGGTTAGAGAGTCCCGTAATGGATTGAAGCTTCTTCATGCCATAAAACCAATAGTAGGCAGAGGTGGGGCGAGCGTTTGCAAACGAAGCGTCGAATACGACCTCAGTCACATCAGCCCCAATTCCTTTCCAGCCAGGCTGTGTCTCGCCCGTATTCATATCGTAGGTCTGGCCAGAGTGCGAGCTGCGCTGGTTGTCGTAGTAGAACGTCAGCGTCGTATTGTCGCTCGTGTAAACGGCGTAAGCCTCCTGTGCCTTTGCCTGCTGCAAGCCTGCCACCAAAAGCAGAAATGCGATAAAGTATCTTGCCTTCATAGTCGTTTGAATAAATCAGTTTACCTTAATGTCGCTTTGTTTCTGCCCACAAAGTTACGAAAAAAACAAATAACAGTTATAACAGTTAACAGTTTTTTTTCAAGGGGTAGGGTAGTCCCTTATACCACACATTTCGCGTTTACCCACGAAAAAGCCCAACCTCGCTAGGAAGTCAGGCTTAACTCTAAACTCTAAACTCTAAACTCTCAACTTTCATTGCCCTGCCATGATAGTCAGGATGGCTGTCACGTCGGCTATATCGACCACTTCGTCGTCATTAACCCTGTATTGTGGGTCGTGCGAGCCGTTTGCCATAGCAGTCAGCACAGCCGTCACATCGGCAATATCGACAGTGCCATCCAGGTTTACATCGCCTCTTGCGGGTTTGCCTATCACTACCCATTCGTCGGTGACAAGTTGGTTATTATTCACGATGCCTATGTTTGGGACAAATGTGGCACCTGAGGGCTGCATGATTCTGATGTCGTCTTGCAGATTCAGTTGGCCGTAATTTGCGAACGAACCCTCTCTTGTGCCTTTTGTACGCAGCATGGTTTCTGGTCCAGTCATGGTGAGGGTGGGCAATGGATCATCCGAACTGACGACCTTCCATCCTTGGAAGCCAATAGCATCGCCTTCCGAGGTTATCTTCACGCCATCAGTCAGGAACAAGTTGAGGTGCGAACGCAGGCCTACACCAGACGCCTTGATGTCGAGCGAGCCACCACCATAAATAATTGCCCCGTCTGACGCCCCTGTACCAGGCTGAATGCGTACGCCCATTCCATTGTCTGCAGTAATGGTATTATCTCCTATCAGCTTGATTTTCGGGGAAGAGAGCTTCGACTGAATGCCATAGCCTGTTGCTGCGTAGATGATGGCGTTTTTGAGTGTCAGGGTTTGAGAGGCATTGTCGTATGTAATCTCCATATCGCCTTCAAAATACCGCTCCAGGGCTTCGTTGCTTAGTTCTGCAACGAGTTCTGCAAGATTGTCCTTGTTCTGCTTTGTTACTTGAATGCCGGCAATCCAAAGGTCATAGGTGTCTGAGAGTGCAGGGAAGGTATATCGAATTGTCAAGTAATCTCCATTCCCTGAATAAACAGTTGCCGGATGTCCGTTTACATATGCAGTCACCTCATCTATCTTATTCCAGAATCGATTGCCTTCTGTTGGTTTTAATATGATTTCGACTCTGTATATGTTCCCTTCAGCATAGGTCTCATCGTCTGGCATACGATAAGAATATTGTGATGAATAATCATGATACCACTCTACTATTGTAGCGTAATAGTCCTCACTATCAGTGACAACATTTGATGAAGGCGTATTTCCTATTTGGGGTGCTTCGATACTTACGCTTACCGAATTGATAGTGCGCTTAATATGGGCTTCCTTAAGAAGGACATATTCTCCATTTATATAATCTGTAAATTGGGTACCGGGAAATGCATTCCAAAGAAAGCATTTAATAAATGTAGGACTGGCTCCGGTATGTGCATCAGTACTCCAATAAGCGGCATGTGATGTAATGATGTTTGCCTCACAGTTGTCGAAAGTGATGGAAGCAAAATTGAGACTCTCAATCCCCCTAGAAGCATCTCCATAAGCCCTTATGTTCAGTGTGATGTCCTTAATCGTCAAATGCGTTCCGCCATGCGACCAAAGCATTGTGGGATTTATCTTTTGAGATTCCATCGACAATGTACCACTGCCATAGATTGTATGGTATCCCTCACCTTCACCAATGAATCCAATCGCGTTATTATATATGCCTTCCATTTCGCAATTGCCGTCAACGCTGATGTTCAACGACGGGTTAACATTTTCATATATTAAAATCATTTCAGTCTCATTACAATACAACTGTCCTTCAGTAAGGTGGAGCACATTGGCTACAGGGTCATAATACCATGCTTCTCCGGAACTCAGCGACTGATAATTGCTTGAATTGATACCAATTCCTTTAATTCTGAATCCATAATCAGTCTGGGCCCATGCACCTGCAGTCATTGCCACAAGCGCAAGAAATGTGAGTAATAGTCTTTTCATAGTGGTTTGTTTTATGAGGTTTGACATTGCCATTGTTTTCATACCTTTCTCGCCACAAAGATACGGAAAAAAAATGAAGGACGAAAGAAAAGGGGAAAGAAAATCTTCAAATAACAGTTATAACAGATAACAGTTTATTTTTCGAGGGGTGGGGTAGTTCCCCTCACTTTCGCTTTTTCGTACCTTTGACTTCGTCGTTCCGCAATTAACCTTGCGCCTTTGTGCTAAAGCATCAAAGAAAGTACTCCCGTTGACTTCGTCTTCTTCAGACGCGACTCAGCCATTAAAAAGCAAGCTTTCATGGCGTTCGCTGCTCCTTCAGCTCGGAAATACTCAAATAAATTTGGTATTTCGCTCGCTTATTCGTACCTTTGCACGCGAATTACTCGTGCGAGTATATGAAAAAGGTGCTCTACATTCACGGCTTTGCTTCGGCTGGCAGCACGGGGTCTGCCACTCAGATGCGCAATCATCTCTACCCGAAAGGCGTGCAGGTGATAAGCCCCGACGTGCCTGTAGAACCCATCAAGGCAATAGGTTTCCTTAAAGAGCTCGTGGCGAACGAGCAGCCTGACCTCATCGTGGCAACCAGCATGGGAGCCATGTATGCCGAACAACTCAAAGGCGTGAAGCGCATCCTGGTCAATCCGTCGTTCCACATGGCCCGACTGCTGACCTTCCGAGGCTTGGGGCGCCGTGAGTTCCGCAACAAGCGTCAGGACGGTGCAACGGAGTTCAAGGTTGACAAAGCCATGATTCAAGCCTTCCAGCAAGTAGAGAAGGACAGCTTCAAGGGCATAGATGCCACCGAGAAAGCCCTGGTGTGGGGACTCTTCGGCACGCAGGACAAGCTCGTCAACTGCCAAGCCGACTTCCTGAAGCACTACGGAAAGGAGCAAATGACGCTCTTCGAGGGCGAACACTTCCTCAACGACAAAGTGCTGAGCAAGGTCGTGATGCCGCTGGTCGAGGCAAGCCTCGAAATTCAAAATTAATAAATTCAAAATTCAAGATATGTTTGAAAACTTAAGCGAACGGCTGGAACGGTCGTTCAAGATACTGAAAGGTGAAGGTAAGATAACCGAGATCAACGTCGCCGAGACGCTGAAGGATGTGCGTCGTGCCCTGCTCGATGCCGACGTCAACTACAAGGTGGCAAAGACTTTCACCGATACTGTTAAGCAGAAAGCACTTGGCCAAAACGTTTTGACAGCCGTCAAGCCCCAGCAATTGATGGTGAAAATCGTGCACGATGAGCTGGCAGAACTGATGGGCGGTGAGACGACCGACATGAATCTGAAAGGTCATCCTGCCATCATCCTCATGGCTGGCCTGAATGGTGCAGGTAAAACCACGATGAGTGGCAAGCTGGCGAAGCTGCTCAAGGAAAAGCGAGGGAAGAATCCTTTGCTTGCTGCTTGCGACACTTTCCGCCCTGCTGCAATGGAGCAACTGCGTGTTCTTGGCGAACAGGTAGGCGTTCCCGTTCATCTGGAAGAAGGCGCAACAGATCCAGTACTTGTTGCCAAGAATGCCATTCAGCATGCAAAAGCCCAGGGATTCGACGTGCTCATCATCGATACGGCAGGTCGTCAGGCTGTCGACGAGGAATTGATGCAGCAGATACAAGACATCCGAGACGCCACTCAGCCTGACGAGATACTCTTCGTCGTGGACGCTATGACCGGTCAGGACGCCGTCAATACGGCAAAGGAGTTCAATGATAGGTTGGACTATACGGGTGTTATTCTCACCAAACTCGATGGCGATACCAGAGGTGGTGCTGCGCTCAGCATCAGAAGCGTCGTCGATAAGCCCATCAAGTTCGTTGGCACAGGCGAGAAGATGGAAGCGCTCGACCCGTTCCACCCAAGCCGTATGGCAGACCGCATCCTTGGCATGGGCGATATCGTTTCGCTCGTCGAAAGGGCTCAGGAGCAATACGACGAGGAGGAGGCACGCCGCTTGGAGAAGAAGATCCAGAAGAATCAGTTTGACTTCAACGACTTCTACAAACAGATACAACAAATCAAGAAGATGGGCAGCGTCAAGGACTTGGTTGGCATGATACCAGGTGTGGGCAAGGCCGTCAAGGACCTCGACATCGACGATAATGCTTTCAAGAACATAGAGGCCATCATCCTCAGCATGACGCCAAAGGAAAGGACGCACCCCGAATGCCTCAACACAAGCCGCCGCATGCGATTGGCAAAGGGCTCGGGTACCAACATACAGGAGGTGAACAAGCTCATCAAGCAGTTCGACCAGACACGCAAGATGATGAAGCTCGTCACAGACAAGAGCAAGATGCAGCAAATGGCAGCCATGATGAAAGGCGGAATGCCAAGGGCATAGTCCATAGTCCATAGTTCATAGTTCATAGTTCATAGTCCATAGTTCATAGTCCATAGTCCATAGTTCATAGTCCATAGTTCATAGTTCATAGTTCATAGTCCATAGTTCATAGTCCATAGTTCATAGTCCATAGTTCATAGTCCATAGTTCATAGTCCATAGTTCATAGTCCATAGTCCATAGTTCATAGTCCATAGTCCATAGTTTAGAGTTAAATATGCAATTGATAGACGGAAAACAGACTGCTGCCACGATTAAGGCAGAGATAAAGAAAGAGGTAGAAGACATCGTAGCACGAGGTGGCAAGCGTCCACACCTTGCAGCCATTCTTGTCGGTCACGACGGTGGCAGCGAGACATATGTGCGCAACAAAGTGCTTGCTTGCGAGGCTTGTGGCTTCCAAAGCACTTTGCTTCGCTTCGAGGACGACATCACAGAGGAACAACTGCTTCAGGAAGTGGATAAACTCAACAAAGATGCCTCCGTCGACGGCTTCATCGTGCAGCTTCCTTTGCCCAAGCACATCAGCGAACAGAAAGTCATAGAAGCCATCGACTACAAGAAAGATGTGGATGGTTTCCATCCCATCAACGTTGGAAGAATGGCAATCGGTCTGCCTTGCTACATAAGCGCGACACCAAAAGGTATCTTAGAGCTGCTTCGCCGTTATGAGATACCGACAAGCGGCAAGAAGTGCGTCATCCTTGGCCGCAGCAACATTGTAGGCAAACCTATGGCACAGCTCATGATGCAGAAGCAGTTTGGCGACGCAACTGTAACTGTTTGCCACAGCCGCAGCAAGACGCTCAAGGAAGAGTGTCGGCAGGCAGACATCATCATTGCAGCCATAGGGCAGCCAGGCTTCCTCAAGGCAGACATGGTGAAGGAAGGCGTAGTGGTTATTGACGTGGGCACGACTCGTGTGCCTGATGCAACGAAGAAGAGCGGCTTTCGTCTGCAAGGCGATGTCGACTTCGAGAACGTGGCACCGCTTTGCTCATATATCACGCCTGTTCCTGGTGGCGTAGGGCCAATGACGATATGCATGCTCATGCTCAACACACTTGCAGCAGGCAAACACATGTATTATAGTTCATAGTCCATAGTTCATAGTCCATAGTCCATAGTTCATAGTCCATAGTTGACTTACGTCGAGCTAAAGCTTCATAGTCCATAGTTTGTAGTTTATAGTTCATAGTTATGAAAAGGAAACTTTGGTTGCTCGTTGTTGCAGTTCTGTTGTGCTGCAATATGAGTGCTCAGCAGGATAGCGTATCTGCTGACAGGAAGAAGGTGGGCGTCGTCCTGAGTGGTGGCGGAGCAAAAGGAATGGCACATATCGGTGTGCTGAAAGTCTTGGAGCGGGCAGGCATTCCTGTCGACTACATTACCGGCACATCGATGGGCAGCATCATTGGTGGCCTGTATGCCATCGGTTATAATGCCAATTCGCTCGATTCGATGGTGCGAAAGCAAGACTGGAGCTACGTCATTACCGACAAGGAAGACCTTAGCAACCAAAGCCTTACCGACCGAAGCAAGCAATACACTTACGTCTTCTCTACGGGACTTTCCTTCGGCAAGAACAAAACCGGCGATGGAGGTCTTATCAAGGGCAAAAACCTTGCGGAACTCTTCGGACAGCTTTGTACGGGCTATACCGACTCGCTCGACTTCTCGAAAGACTTGAAGATACCCTTTGCCTGCGTGGCCACGAATATTATCGACAATAGCGAGGTCGATTTCCATAGCGGCAGATTGCCTCAAGCTATGCGAGCCTCGATGGCCATTCCTGCTGCCTTTGCTCCCGTCAGACTTGGCGATATGGTGCTTGTAGATGGTGGCATGAAGAACAACTATCCTGCCGACCTTGCGAAGGAAATGGGGGCAGACGTCATTATTGGTGTTACCGTTCAGGGCGACGCGAAAACCGCCGACGAG
>Ga0310695_10015635_pt1 | contig 10071 bp, 8 predicted proteins | sample RumenRJG_04DNA_FD_203882 | JGI IMG/M metagenome (GOLD analysis project Ga0310695, IMG submission 203882) | Bovine rumen microbial communities from Lethbridge, Alberta, Canada - RJG_04 (v2) (version 2) | ecosystem: Host-associated > Mammals > Digestive system > Stomach > Rumen | place: Canada... | reverse complement strand
AAATTCACTTTTTTTCACTTTTTTCGCTAAAAACGGGATGTATTCCGTCGGTACTACACATTATTCACATTCTGTAAACAGAAATCTTTCGCACAACAGTCTGTAGATCCCGTCGCCTGCGGCCCTTGGATGACAAGCCCAGGTGACAAAGCATAAAAAAAGCTCCCCGCAGTGAGCAGGGAGCCACAAATTCATTCTATTTCTTTATTTAACATCGCAGCCGGCACTCGGATTCGTCCAGCCGTTTTCCGGAGGAGCCTCGCCCGCCTTCCAGCAATGGAGCGTGTCAAGCACATCGCCTTCCTTGTAAGTGGACCAGTCCGTCACCTTCTTGATGTTGGTTTGCGTAGTGGTGTTGAATCGGCTCATGTAATGGTCGATCAAGTACTGCGGGCATTCCACTTCTTCGATGTAGTAGGTCGGATTGTCTGCAGCCTTGTACCAGTCGGCAAACCAGTGGCAACCGCGCAAAAGGTTCGGGAGGCCGGCGTCGCCGAAGGCCGCGTCGCACATATCCTTGATGCAGGTCTGGTACGCGACAAGAGTAGCCTCGTAGCCGAGCTTGTTCTGGCATTCGGTCAAGAATCCGCCAAAGCCTGCGCCCCAGTTAAAGTCGCGGCCTTTGTTTACCTGAACAGTAAGAGCGTCAAAGGCGCCCACGCCACCGCCCGGCACCATCAAGTCGAACTGGCCTGCCGGAAGATTCGGGTTACCGCCAGCCACATCCATACCGATGTTAGAGGCCATCACAATCATGTGCTTGCCCTTGAGCGCCCGGTGAGTTTCCCTTGGCGGGTTGTTTTCCATCTCGTTTGCGAAGTGGCCGTCGTACTGCAAATGGTAGCACTTGCCGCACTTGCTATCGGCAGTGCCCGCAACGTATGCATAAGAAAGCGTATCGTTCACGGCAATAGGCGCCATGTCCGTGCAGGTGAACACGCCCTTTTCCTTTTCGTCGCCGCAAGCGCTCCTGGTCCCGTTATAACCGAACCAGGCCCTCGATACGTCACCCAAGGTAAAGGTAGGGACTTCGACATCGTGAATGTTGCAGTTACGCGCAGTGCCATAGTCGGCAATGTAGGCCGCATCGGAAGACGTGTCTGCACGAGTCACATCGTTAGCGTTTTCCCTAAGCCAGGAGCAATGCGGCTTGCAAGCATCCCAGTAGCGGGTATTCCAACCGCGCTTTGCCGTAGCGCTGATGTCCTTGGTGTATTCGGCCGGAGGCGGGCCGTAAGATTCAAGAGTCGGGAATCCATCTGCACCTAATTCTGGTTCAGCACTGCTAGAGCTTTCAACGGCAGACGAATTCGGAGTGGCGCTAGATGTCGGATTGACTGAAGAGCTCGACTGAGACGGCCCACCATTGCTAGAACTCGTCGCCGAATTAGGCGGAACAACCACAGAAGAACTCGAGTTAGAGACACTGGATCCCGGCGCCACAGAAGAGCTTGATCCCAAATCGCCACTTCCATCTACACTAGAGCTGCTTACAAACCCATCGACACTCGATGAAGAAGCCGCAACAGACGGAGTAAGCGGAGATGGAGAATCATCAGAGCAGGCGCTATACATTGCAACGGCGCCCGCAGCCAATATCGAACTCAATAAAATTTTTTTCATAATCATCCTTTAAATACCTCGTCTAAAATTAGATTTAATCCTCTAAAAAAGACACAAAAAAAGCTTTTAAAAAGAGTTTTTGTGAGCATTCCCCCAAAAAGAAACGCCCGGGAGCGGCGGCTTCCGGGGCGTTTCTAATTGCGATTGAGGCGTTTCGTTCGCGATTCGCGAGTTTTAGATTTTCTTCACCACGAACATGTGGCCGGGGGCCTTTGCAGGGTCCAACTTCACGTAGTTCTTGTTTCCACGCCAGACATAGCTTTCGTCGGTCACGATATCCTTCAAGAAGAAGAACGAATCGTTCTGGAGGCCAAGCTTAGCCATGTCGAGTTCAACAATACCTTCCTGCACGTGGTCCATGTCCATGTTGCACACGCAGAGGATTACGTCATCGCCAGACTTCTTGGAGTAAACCATGAGTTGGTCATTCTGGGCATAATGGAAATCGAGGTTATCGTATTCCTGCAAGGCAACATGCTCCTGACGAGCGACATTCAGACGACGAACAAAGTCCTGAATGCCCGGGCCAGACCAGTTGTGCACTTTGTACTGATACTTTTCGCTATCGGCGAGTTCTTCCTTGATCGGGCTCGGGATGTTTTCGCAGAGTTCGTATCCATTGTACATACCCGTGAGGCTCGAAAGCGTCGCGGCCAAGAAATAGCGCTGCTTGAAGGCGTTTGCACCTTTGTATGCAAGATACTTCGGGAAGATATCCGGCGTCGTCGGGAAGAAGATACCACGCATGTATTCCTTAGCGTCAGACTGCGTGAGTTCCTTCAAGTACTGTTCGAATTCCCACTTTGCAGAGCGCCATGCGAAATACGTGTAGCTCATGTCAAAGCCAGACTTTGCGAGGCGGTGCATCATCTTCGGGCGCGTGAAAGCTTCGGCGAGGAACACGAGTTCCGGGCGCTTTTCCTTCACGTCGGCGATTAGCCATTCCCAGAACGGAAACGGCTTGGTATGCGGGTTATCGATACGGAAAATTTCAACGCCCTTGTCCGCCCAGAACAAAATAATATTCTCGATTTCTTTCCAAAGAGCCTTGTAGTTCTCGTTGTAGTAGTCGAACGGATAAATGTCTTCGTACTTCTTGGGCGGGTTCTCGGCGAACTTGATGCTGCCATCCGGTTCGTGGTAGAACCATTCCGGGTGCGACTTCACATAAGGATGGTCCGGGCTGCAGTTGAGCGCAATGTCCAAAGCAAGGCGGAGACCCTTGGCGCGAGCGGCCTTTGCAAAGTGCTCGAAGTCCTTCATGGTCCCAAGTTCCGGGTCCACATCGTAATGACCACCATTCTTATTACCGACGGCATACGGGCATCCCGGTTCAAGCGGATTGCCCTTCTTGTCAACCTTGGCGTGGAGCGCATTGTTCGCGCCCTTGCGGTTCGTGACACCAATCGGGTGAATCGGGACAAGGTAAACCGTATCAAAGCCAAGCCCTGCAATGTAGTCGAGCTGCTTTTCGCAATCCTTCCACGTCGCACTCTTGGTCGGATCCGCGCCCTGACTCTTTGGCCACATTTCATACCACGTACCCACGCGGCTGTAGACCGGGTCCACACGGAGCTTCATCACCGGACTTTCAGTCGGAACGTCCTTCGGTTCCTTGGTCCATGCGCAAATCTTGTATTCGTAATAGCCGATGTTCCCGACCGTGAAGGAGCCTTCCCAGAGGTCGTTATCCACAAAGTGCATCGGAGCCTGTTCCCATTTTTTCTTGGAAACGTGGCGGTAAAAAATCGCGGCATCGTACTTTTCGTGGCTGTGGCGGAAGATGTCTGCCTGGAGTGTCACTGTGTCACCGGGTTCACGCTTGAGCATGAAGCGGCCGCCCTCGATGCTCGGGCGGATATTTTCAATAACGAGATTTTCTTTTAGAGTAGGAATAGTAGCCATAATGACTAGAATTTAGCAAACTACTTAATTCTAATCAACTGCACGTCCTTGATCCAGAACGTCCGTTTCCTGCGTCCCAGATTCAAATCCAGACGAGCAAACGGGTCCGTTACCGATGGCGAAAATTCTATTTCAAACGATTTCCCAGCCTTCGAAACAAAGACATGTTCCTGGAAACCATTAGTCGTATAGCGCAAGTACGTCCCCAAGCGGGCCGTAACAGAATCCTCGACATCGGACCAGATGGTAAATACAAACTTGTACGTCGCACCAGCAACTACAGGAATATTTTCATGGAGCAGCTGGACACTAAAAGAAGTATCTCCACCATTAGTCACACGAACGCTCATTACATTCGAATTCTTTTCCTGGACAATCGCCGTGTCAGCCACTCCACGGAACTGCGTATGGAATATCCAGTCCTTGCTGCCGTCCTTAAAGTCACCGTTCGTAATCAAGTTCTTGTTAATGACATCGCTCATGCCATCCCAAATGTCATCGACATAATCGCTAACCGTACGGCCTCTCGCATTTGAATATTCATAGCGTAACGCCTGGAAGCTAGGGACAAAGCGTTCGTTCAGAAGTTTCCACAAGCTTTCATTTTCCGTCTTGCTTATGTGGATAACGCCATCTTCCCCGATTTCAGCCGAGGCAAAGTCAAGTACATCCGCAAAACGGTGCACACGGAACACAACAGACAAATTCACTACGGAATCCCGCAAGTCAATCTGCGAGAAATGATAACGCAACGAGAACGACTGGAAGTTGGACAGTTCATAGACAAACGGGATTTTCTTGCCGTCCTTACGGACTCGGCCACAGATCGTATTAACCCCGTGACTTTGATTCACTTCGAAGCCAACGCCAATTTCCTTAAGGAATCCGTCCCTCTTCAAGTTGATATTATCAAAGGCATCCTTAACGAATTCCCCCTCCGTAAACGAAATGGGAAGTACCGCCGCCGGATTATCCCTGTAAGGCCAGAGCCGAACGCCGCCATCATATTCATCCGTTGTCACCCCCGTATAGAAACTGCTATACGAGATTATGTTCAATAGCGTCAAATGGAACGTATCTATGACCACATCTTCTTCCGTCGATGCAGGCTTAGCAAGCATCATCGGTTTTGCGTCAGAATAGTCAATCGAGAAATCAGCTGTGAGAGCCACGCTTTGGATTTCCGGATTTCCAATTTCAATACCAGCCGAGGCATCGGAACCAGAACATCCGACAAACAACAACGCCATAAGCGCACAGACAACAATTGACCTCAAGAAACGCATCATACTCCTCGTGTAAGAGGGTAAAGCTGGATGTTGATTTGCACAACCTCTTCAGCTTCTCCCGCTTTTGCAGAGAAATCTAGCAGTTCTTTGCGCATAAGTTGCAAATGTTTTTTCAAATTCGGGAAATCTTCGCGCTTAATGCTAAAAGTCAGCGCCGAAACATCCCTTTGAGCAGCCGGAAGCGCCGAAAGCATGTCCGCCGAGAGCTTGAACATCTGCTGATGATACATCTTGACCATCAGATCCTGGACTTCATCGTCCGTCGTAATCAAGGGGTCGCGCTGCCGGTAGCCGTTAGCAGTCTTCACCAGAAGTCCAAGTTCAACGAGAAGCTTGAGCGACTCCATCACCTGGGCAGGCGTCACAAGACCGCCAAGACGTTTCGAAATCCAGTCGGGAACAGGCCGAAAATCCTTGAGAGCCACCATCTCAAGAATCGCAGAATGATGCCATTCACGGAAAATACGAAGCTGTGCAGAATCCATTTTGTGCAGCTTGGAGCGCGGACTCGCCTTCAATAGCTGGGCGTAATAGACCTGCTTATCCGCATCCGTCTGGGCCTGATTGAAAAAAACTAGACTTTCAAAATATGCAGCTCGCTGGCCATCCAATCCGAGACCGTGAATAAGCTTTACAACCGTGTTCTTTGTAATATTCCGCTTGCCGTCAATCGTGAGCTTGAGATGGGCATGGCTCGAAAGCCCAGCCTTTTCCGCGAAGAAACGGAGGCTGAACGCCGGAACCGTCTTCTTCTTGAACTCGTAATAATCCCGCAAAAACACACGATAGTTCGTGTACAGCAAAACATCAGGTTCAACTATGCGATTTTCTCCTGTTTCCATACAGCTATAAAATAGAAGTCTTCCGCCACAAAAACAAAGAATAAAAAGCTTTTCTCGTTTACCGAGGTAACCATATTAGACGAGAGAACGGCTGTAAACGTCATTGCGAGGAGCGCAGCGACGCGACAATCCATAACTTTTTATTAACCATACTTGTAGTCGACGTTTTTTTACATCTTGAATTTCACACGTGAGCCATAAACGACTTGTATAAACAAGTCGCGTTGGCGAGAGTGAGGCGAAGACGGAGTTTCATTAACGCAATAGAGCCGAACGGACTATAAAAAGGGGGAAAGACTCCCCCTGATTGCAGCCTTGCCCCTCATGTCATGCCCGCCACCGAGCGGGCACCTCCTTCTAGGGCAAGTCTTCCATCACCCCTTCTAGCGGGGGCACCCCGCAACGCCCCGAACGCACTTAAAAATCTTTCGCGAGAAGCGAAAAGCGGACATGGTCTTCGAAGCGTCCATGGATACGTTCATACTCCCGGCAGACACCTTCTTCCGTAAATCCGGCACGAAGGGCAACAGCGGCGCTCTTCGGGTTGTTGACCGCCGCCGTCAGTTCGAGGCGGTTCAGCCCCATCGCAAAAGATTCGCCCGCCACAAGCAAAAGCGCTTCAGTCGCAAGCCCACGCCCGCAAAAATCCTTGCCGAGCCAATAGCTCACAGTCGCCGAGCGGTTTTTCCACTGCACCCAGCCAAGCATAATGCAACCCGCGATTTTTTGCGAAGCCTTCTCGAAAACGCCCCAGCAAGCGCCGTTAGCCATCTGCGCCTGCAAGTCCCAAGCATCAATTTTCGAGGCAACATCTTCGGGAGTAAAGCATTCCTCAGCAGGCCACGGCAAATGCACCGACAAGAACTCGCGAGAGCCTTCAATCAACTCGAACAGAGGCTGCACGTCCGCATCGACAAGCGGCCGCAGCAGAACGCGGTCGCCCACAACCTCTTGCAACGTAAATTCGCAAAGTTCATCGTCTAAACAATCGCTCATTATGACCTTTCGCAAAAAACAATCGCCCAAAAGAGTACATATTTTCGTTAGTCGAGAATGACGCATCCTCTTTGTCAAGCCCTACTTGATAGGGCATCTCCTCTTGTTTTTGTAAAACTGAGGCAGGAATGACAAACGTTCTTCGTTCGAGGATGACGTTATCGGAAAAACGAAAAACCCGATAGCGAACTACCGGGTTTTTCAGTGCGGATGAAAGGACTTGAACCTTCATGCCCTTGCAGGCACTAGAACCTGAATCTAGCGTGTCTACCAATTCCACCACATCCGCGTGGTGCACCAAATTTTGAAAAAAATAGCCCTTTTGTCAAGGGGAGATGTTTATAAATAAGGCTATTTATAGAAGACAGTTAAAGGGAAATGCAAAATGAACGTCATGCGGGCGGGGCCCCAGCTCGGAGTTGACGCCTACGGCGTCAGCGGCTTCACTCGGTCATGTGCGCCTGCAAGCAGTCGCCCGCGACTCTCGCTTTGCACACTACTGCGAAGGAATACTTGGCCGACGCTCTATTCTCACACCGTTAAATTTCATTCCCTTTACTAAACAAAAAACTCGCTTTACACAAAAAAGCGATTGCATTTTCACAATTTTAAAGTGGCGGAAATTTGGCGGTTATTTGTGCGCAAAGCCCAAATTATTTGCGGATGGCCTCGCGGATCCAGTCCATGCGCTTGCCCTTCCAGTAGCTCCAGTCATGTTCGCCCTCCGGGTCGAACCGGAGTTCGCAGTCCACCGAAACCACCTTGCAAAAATCCGTTATCCACGGGACCGTCTGGTCTGACGGATAAAGCCTATCCTTGCCCCCCTGCAAAAAGCGGAAACGCCCCGACTGCATTTTTTTCTGCGACGCAAGCACCGCCGGCTCCCCCAGGAATTTTCCGAATGAACTCATCAGTAAACGGTCATCCACCTTCCGGCGACCTTCAACCGAATAGGCCAAGACCCCAAGAGTGCCATCCGAAATTCCCACCAGCGACACGCGCTCCACCGGAGCCTTTCGACCAGCAGCCACGGAATCAAGCGCCGCATCGACAGCGTCAATCACGTCCCTCGTCACCCAATGATTTTCGCGGCAGGCAGAAACGCTCACCACTATTTTTTCAGGATAAAGTTCCGCAAGATCTGCACCGGCAACAAAACCCTTTTCGCAATTGCCACTACTCATGCCACCGTGAAACCAAACAACAACCGAAGCCCCCTCGCGAACAGCGCGCAAATTTTCATCACGCTTCGCAATCCTGGACTTACTTACTTTAGCCGCTTTCTTGGCCACAGGTTCCGGCCACCAGATTCCCGTTGCGCTTTCATTCCCGGACATTCCAACCGGGACAAAAAGAGAATCCTGCGCAGCAAGGGCCTGCCCACCCGCAATGAAAAAGGCAAACAGCAGTGCCACAAAAAAAGCGGACCGGTTCATCATTCAGCACCGTTTGGCAAAGGCTGGTATTTCAATTGGCGCGGCTTATGCACTAACCCCACAAGAATCAAGGCGACCCCAGCAACAACCATAAAGGCTACAAGACACAAGCCCACAAAGCACCAGTAAAAATGGAATTCGTCCATCAAATATTCCCAGCTGAGCGTCCCCTCTGTCGAGGTCATGGACTTCACGACATACTTGTCCCCCACCTTAACCGCGCGCACCTCCATCGGGATTTCGCTTGCATTTGCAGCCGAAAAATCGTACCATTCCGCAAGCTCGTCCAGAATTTCATCGTTCGCATAAAGGACAAACGTGCACTTGGAATCCCCGTTAAGCTGGAAATAGATTTTATCAAAAAAAGGAATGTTCGAACCGCCAAACAAGCTCGGGACTGCGGCATAGCTCACCTTGCCATAAAAGAAGTGCTCTTCCCATTCAGCGGCAGCGAAGCCATATTCTAAAGAGAATTCCTTCGTAACGCTCATCACGAGAGGGTACATGTACCACGAAATCCAGCTCGCAAGGAAGATGAACAAGAATCCAAAATTGATAAAAGCAACTTTACGGACACGAAATACAGACATTTTAATCCTTGTTAGACTTGAATATAAAGAAGAATGTAGCAAGCAAAAGCACAAGCGACAGGAAGTAGAACGCTAGCGGAACTTTCACCGACAATGAAATTTCTTTCACGTATTCCATCTGGAAAAAGTGGAGCAGTTCATCGCTCACGCTGAGCGTTTTATCGTTATCAAACTGGTTCCAGACATTGTGCAAGTTCCGATTTTTCTCAAGCAGAGACACGACGCGCTTGTTGATCGACTCCGGCAACACAAGGTCATCCAGCAACACGTCATACCCCGCACGTGCAGAATCCAGCTTGCGCAAAAGCGGCAAATCGGCATCCGACGCGTTCATCTCCAACAGGCGGTAAACTCGTTCCAAATCGTCATGCCACGCCGAGCGTTCCGAAAGATAGCGCTGCAAGCACGAGACCTTCGCAAGGACACTCGACTTGAATTGCGAAACCGACGCCGCCGGAGGTGCCGAAAAATCGGACTGTTCAAGTTTCTGGATGCCAGCCTCAAACGAGAGCGCCACTTCGCGAAGCGTCATCATCTGCGCAAGCACCACCGCCGAATCCACTTCGTAACCGCTACGGACACGTTCCATCGAACGCATGAGGCTCGCATCGGCAAACTGGTAATCGCAAAGCGACTTCACGTACTGGGAATAAACGGCGACCTGCGGTTTTTGCGAAACGTAAAACAGCGCCGTCAAACAAATCGTAAGAACGACGACAAGCCAAATCCAGGGCGTCTGGATTTTCATGTGCAAAGTTTCTGCAATTGTTTTTTTTGTCTGTCCGTTCACACCTAGAAATTACTTTTTTTCTACTTTACGAACAATGAAACTCCGTCATTTAATCGTCTTTTTTGCCATTTTATGCTATTTCGCCGGCTGTACAGTCGAGCGGGCTGAAGAACATATCCTCGCAAGGCACGCTAACGGAGTCAAAAAGACCTCCATCTGGGTCTACCCCGACGGCACCATCCTCAAGCGTAACGAATGGTACAACGACGGCATCAAGGAACTCGAAATCCCCTACGAAGACAGCCTCCCACACGGGGAATTCAAGCGCTGGACAGGCTTTGGCGATGTCGCGATGGTCGGGCGCTACAACAAAGGGAAAAAAGACGGCAAGTGGACGGTTTACTACCAGAACAAGAAAGTCGAAGCGGTCCAGTTCTATAAAAACGACCACCCTGTTGGCGACTGGGAAGGCTATCATCACAATGGGGTAAAAGCAATTGAATGGCATTACGACGACAACGGGAACCACATCGGAGTGTGGAAACATTTTCACGACAACGGAGTACTTGCCGAAGAAAATAGATGCCATGAAGCCAACGGATATGTCAAGCGTTTTGGGAGAAACTGCAAAATCACGGAATACTACGATTGCGTGAACGG
>Ga0310695_10015634_pt1 | contig 10071 bp, 6 predicted proteins | sample RumenRJG_04DNA_FD_203882 | JGI IMG/M metagenome (GOLD analysis project Ga0310695, IMG submission 203882) | Bovine rumen microbial communities from Lethbridge, Alberta, Canada - RJG_04 (v2) (version 2) | ecosystem: Host-associated > Mammals > Digestive system > Stomach > Rumen | place: Canada... | reverse complement strand
CTTAAATGTTTGTGAAAAAGGAAATGATCGCCATGCTCCTGGCGGGAGGACAGGGCAGCCGACTTGGCATTTTGACTTCTGATGTGGCAAAGCCCGCTGTTTCCTTTGGCGGCAAGTACAGAATCATAGATTTCCCGCTTAGCAACTGTATCAATTCAGGAATCGACACGGTCGGTGTGCTTACTCAATATATGCCGTTGCGTCTCAATTCGCATGTGGGAATCGGAATCCCATGGGATCTTGATAAAAACGTAGGCGGGGTTTCTATTCTCTCGCCCTACGAGAAGATCCAGAACACGGAGTGGTATACGGGCACAGCGAACGCAATCTATCAGAACCTTTCTTATATGGAAAGCTTTAATCCGGACTATGTCCTGATTCTCTCGGGAGACCATATTTATAAGATGGACTACGAGGCAATGCTTGAATCCCACAAAGAAAACGGAGCCGATGTGACAATAGCTGTCATGCCTGTCTCTATGGAGGAAGCGAGCCGGTTCGGGATCATGATCACGGATGAGAACGGGAGGATCACGGATTTCGAAGAGAAACCCGCCCATCCCCGCAGCAACCTGGCATCCATGGGTATCTACATTTTCAACTGGGATACGCTCAAAGAGGCATTGATCGCAAACAGGGATGAAAAAGGAATGGATTTCGGCAAGCATATCATCCCTTACTGCAGGGAGAAAGGCGCTCCCCTGTATGCCTATGAGTTCAATGGATACTGGAAAGATGTCGGAACGCTCACTTCCTACTGGGAAGCCAATATGGAGCTGATCGACATTGTCCCTGAGTTCAACCTGTACGAAGAGTACTGGAAGATCTATACAAAAAGCACTTCTATCACACCGCAGTATTTCGGGCCCGAAAGCGCAATCGAGCGGGCGATTGTAGGCGAGGGAACGGAAATCTACGGAAAGGTGTACAACTCTGTGATCGGGTGCGATGTTACTATCGGAGCAGGAAGTGTTGTCCGAAATTCCATTATCATGAATGGAACGGTCATTGGAGCAGGATGTTCTGTCGATAAAGCCATCTGTGCCGAAAATTCGGTCATTGGCGAGGGAACTGTTCTCGGGGAGGGAGAAGAGGTCCCGAACGAAACAAGGCCGGATATTTACTGCGGAGGAATGGTCACAATCGGAGAGGACTCGATGATTCCTGCGGGTGTCCGGATCGGCAAAAATGTCATGATTTCCGGGCACACTTCGGAAAAAGACTATCCTGACGGAAGGCTTGCCAGCGGTCGTACGCTGCAGATCACATCACCGTGAACCTGCGGCGGAGAACACAGGCTTCCGGCCGCGCCGATTCGCCCGCGGACGGCAGGACCGGATCCTGAAAACAGTTTGGCGCCGGACCGGCGCTAATGCCTCATGGCTCAGCAACAGTTTAACGCAGGCTGCAGCATTTCTGCGGCCCATACATCGATTGCATAAGTCTCTGAAAGGGGAATCTGCATAATGAGAGCAATAGGGATTATACTGGCAGGCGGTAACAGCAGACGGTTAAAAGAGTTGTCAAAGAAGAGGGCAGTCTGTGCCATGCCGGTGGCGGGGAGCTACCGGAGCATAGATTTCGCTCTCAGCAACATGGAATTTTCCCGCATCCAGAAAGTTGCAGTCTTGACACAATACAATTCACGAAGTCTAAACGAGCACCTGTCATCAGCAAAATGGTGGAACTTCGGAAGGAAACAGGGAGGGATGTTTCTTTTCACCCCGTCTTTTGCGGATGCGGAAAGCAACTGGTTCAGAGGAACTGCGGACGCGATCGCTCAGAACATCCATTTTCTGAAGACATCACATGAACCTTATGTGGTCATTGCGTCCGGCGACTGTGTCTACAAGATGGACTACAACAAAGTACTTGCCTATCATGTGGACAAGAGAGCCGATATTACGGTTGTGGTCAAAGAAGTGCCCGAGGACTTCAATGTTGACAGATACGGCATCGTCCGCATGGACGAGGATGACCGTATCCAGGACTTTATTGAGAAACCTGTTGTCGCACAGTATCACACAATTTCATGTGGAATCTATGTGATCCGGAGAAGACTTCTGATCGAACTTCTCGAGAGGAGCATGGACGAGAACAGATATGATTTTGTACAGGATATCCTGATCCGCTATAGAGGTCTGAAGCGGATCTACGGGTATCGGATGGAGGATTATTGGAGTAATATAGCTTCTGTTGAAGATTATTTCAGGACCAATATGGATTTCCTGAAGCCGGAGATACGGGATTATTTTTTCAGACAATATCCTGAAGTACATTCCCGGGCTGCGGATCTTCCGCCGGCAAAATACAATATAGGTGTAAATATCAAAAACAGTCTGCTGTCAAGCGGTTGTATTGTAAACGGCACGGTAGAGAATTCTATACTGTTCCAGCAGGTATATGTTGGTAATAATTGTGTAATTAGGAATTCTTTAATTTTGAATGATGTGTACATCGGAGACAACACTATAATAGAAAACTGCATCGTGGAAAGCGGCGACACCATTCAGGCTAATTCCTGTTACAGAGGTGAAAATGGTATACAGATTGTGATCGAAAAAGGCGAACGTTATACCATTTAGAAATGGAGAACGCTATGCGTGTTACAGATGTAAGAGTTAGAAGGATTGCCAGAGAAGGCAAGATGAGAGCAGTCGTTTCTATCACGATTGACAATGTATTCGTCGTCCATGACATTAAAGTGATCGAAGGAGAAAAAGGTTTATTCATCGCAATGCCCAGCAAGAAATCTGCTGATGGCGAATATAGAGACATCGCACATCCGATCAATTCCGAGACAAGGTCTATGTTGGAAGAGATTATTTTAAAGAGTTACGAACAGAGTGCTCTTCAGGAGGAGAACATTCAGGAATAGGATGGGGCTGCAGGTACGACAGCATAGCATTTACAACAGGCACCACTGATTGAACAGATGAAGGGCCGCTCAGGGCGGCATTTCGTGAGGGGGGCGTATTGAACGCTCCCTTTCATTTTTATACAAGAAGGTGACAGCATCATGGATTCATTCTTTATTATCGTAGGACTGGGAAACCCCGGCCGCAAATATGACGGGACCAGGCACAATGTCGGATTTGATGTGATAGACGAGCTTGTGGACCGGTTTCACATAGGAGGACCCGAAAAATTCGGCAAGTCTATGATCGGAAAGGGCAGGATCGGGGACAGAAAGGTGATCCTGGTCAAACCCATGACTTACATGAACCTGAGCGGGGAGGCAGTGCAGGAGATCGTGCACTATTTCAAGGTGGATCCACAGCAGGATCTGGTCATTATTTCGGACGATATCGATCTGGAAGTGGGTCAGCTGCGCATCCGCAAAAAAGGCAGCGCAGGAGGGCACAACGGCCTGAAAAATATTGTGCAGCATCTGGGGAACGGGGACTTCACCAGGATCCGCGTCGGTGTGGGCGGAAAACCGAATCCCGACTTTGAACTCATGGATTTTGTGCTGGGACATTTTTCCGGAGAAGACAGGAAAGTGATGGAGGAGACGGTCTCAAAGGCTGCGGATGCAGTCGCCTGTATGGTGACGGACGGGGTCGATCTGGCCATGAACCGTTTTAATACGCCCAGAAAGAAAAAGAAAAAGCCGGAGAAGGACCAGACCGGTGAACAGACCGGAGCCGCGGATGATGCAGGCAAAAGCGCGGAGAAAGAACCTGCCGGACCAGAGGAGACAGCCGGACCACAGGCTCAGGACGCGCAGACTCAGGAACTGCAGGGAAAGAAATGAGACAGATCCTGGAAAACAGGGAGACCGCCTGGTGAACTGGAGGCATAGTTTTTAGAGATGAATGTATTTTTAGAACCGCTCCGTGAGCTGGAGGCATACAACTATATAAGACAGAAGCTGGAGGATCAGCAGTATTCCGAAGGCTGTGAAACGGAGGAGGCTTGCGGCATTCTTGCGGACAGCTGCGCGGACCCTCAGAAGACACATCTTCTCTATGCTTTATGCAGGGAGGACTCTCTCTCCGGCAGTTCCCGCCTCCGCCTGGTGCTTACACACAGCGACCGGCGGGCCAGGGAGATTGCCCAGGACTGTGCCTTTTATGACAAAAATGTCTTCGTCTTTCCCGCCAGGGACCTTATTTTTTATCAGGCGGACCTTCGGGGCAATGAGATCGACAAGGAGAGGCTCCGCTGTCTGAGACGCATTCTGGAGGGAAAGCCGGTGACAGTGGTCACTACTTTTGCTTCGCTGATGACTCCTCAGATCCCGCTTCGGGTTCTGAAGGAGAACGTGGTTGAAATCGGAAAGAGAGAGGCAGTTGACCTGGCAGAGCTGACAAGGCGTCTTGTCGAAATGGGATATGAAAAGAATTATCAGACAGAACGTCCGGGACAGTTTGCGGTCCGGGGCGATATTCTGGATGTCTTTGATCTGACCCAGGACAATCCGATCCGCATCGAATTCTGGGGAGATGAAGTGGAGACGATCAGGAGCTTTGACGTCCTGAGCCAGAGGTCGGTGGAGCAGCTGGAATTCATGCACATTTTTCCCGCTTCCGAGATGATCCTGGAAAACCGGAGACTGCAGGACGGTCTGTCCCGGATCAGGAGGGAGGCAGACCGGGTCGTCAAAAAACACAGGGAGCAGGGAAATCCCGAAGCGGCCCACAGGCTGAAGACAGAGATTGCCAGAATTACAGAGGAGGCGGGGGAGCTTCACCTGTTTTCCGGGCTGGAAAGCTTTATCCACTATTTTTATCCCATGACAGAGAGTCTGCTGGACCTGTTTCCCAGGGAGCAGACCCTGGTCTTTCTGGATGAACCCCAGCGCATTCTCCAGCATGCCAACGGGGTGGAGACGGAGTTCAGAGAGAGCATGATCAGCCGCTCGGAAAAGGGCTATGTCCTGCCGGGGCAGATGGATCTGATCAGGGAGACGCCTGAGATACTTATGTCCCTGGAGAAATACCGCCGCGTCGGTATGACTGTGCTGGCCGGGACCGCACAGAAGACGGATGTATATATCACTTCACCCGACCGGTATACGTTGGAAAATGCGGGCGGATGGTCTGCCTCCTCTTCAATCGGGGAAGAACTGATTCCCCTGAGTCCCAGGGCGGCGGGAAATACAGGGCAGGAACCTGTGTCGGAACACTCATCCGGCGGCAGGGAGGACGCAGGGCGCTTTGCCATGCACTTTGAACGTATTGTGCAGATGCACGCCAGGGAGGCCTCTCTTTCAGGACTCAGCTATGAAGGCCTGCGCGAACAGCTCTCGAAGATGCGGGCAAAAAAAGAGCGCGTGATCATCGTGTCGCCGTCCCGGACCCGGGCAAAGAGACTGGCAGAACAGCTGACCCTGGATGATGTCACGGCTTTTTACAGGGAAAATGTCCTGAAGCCCCTGAAGCCCGGCGATGTCATGACTTATTCCGGCAGGATGAGAAAGGGATTTTCCTATCCGGAGATCGGTTTCACCATGTTGACGGAATCGGATATTTTTGGAGAGGAAAAAAAGAAGAGAAAAAAAATCCGCCGTTTTACCGGAGGGGATCAGATTAAAAAATTTTCGGAGCTCCGTGTGGGAGATTTCGTGGTGCACGAGCAGTATGGCATCGGGATCTACCGGGGCGTGGAGAAAATCGAGGTCGATCACATAGCCAGGGATTATCTCAAGATTGAGTATGGTGCGGGCGGCGTTCTCTATATCATGCCCACAGACCTGTCTGTTCTGCAGAAATATGCCGGGGGAGAGGGGGCCAGAAAGCCCAAGCTGAATAAACTCGGCACACAGGAATGGAACCACACGCGCAGCAGGGTCCAGAAGTCGGTGGAGGCAGTGGCGGACGACCTGGTCGAGCTCTACGCCAAAAGACAGGCAAAGAAGGGGCACGTCTACGGAAAAGACACGGTCTGGCAGAGAGAACTCGAGGAGATGTTTCCCTATGAGGAGACCGAGGACCAGCTCACCGCGATCGAAGAAACCAAGCGGGACATGGAGAGCGATAAGATCATGGACCGCCTGATCTGCGGCGATGTCGGATACGGCAAGACGGAGATCGCGGTCCGGGCTGCCTTCAAGGCAGTCCAGGAGGGAATGCAGGTCGCGGTCCTTGTGCCTACGACGATCCTGGCCCAGCAGCATTACAATACTTTTTCGGAGCGCATGCACAGTTTTCCTGTGATCATCGAATCTCTGTCCAGGTTCCGGTCCTCAAAGGAGCAGAAAAAGGTCATCAGCGAACTTGGAAAAGGGATGGTGGACATTGTGATCGGCACCCACCGCCTTCTCTCAAAGGATGTGAAATTCAAAAATCTGGGTCTTCTGATCGTCGATGAAGAGCAGCGGTTCGGAGTCACCCACAAAGAGAAAATCAAGCAGATGAAGGAGGATGTGGATGTTCTGACCCTGTCCGCGACACCTATTCCCCGCACGCTCCATATGAGCATGGTGGGAATACGGGATATGAGCATTCTGGAAAAAGCTCCCGGAGACCGGGTTCCAATCCAGACCTATGTGATGGAGTACAACGAGGAGATGGTCCGCGAGGCGATCGCGAGGGAACTCTCAAGAGGGGGACAGGTCTATTACGTCCACAACCGGGTCAACGATATCGCTTCCGCCGCGGTCCAGGTGCAGGAACTGGTGCCTGATGCCCGGGTGGCATATGCTCACGGACAGATGAAGGAGTCCGAACTGGAAGCGGTCATGTATGATTTTATCAGCGGCGGGATCGACGTACTGGTCTCGACCACGATCATCGAGACAGGCCTGGATATATCCAATGTCAATACTATCATCATCAGTGATGCGGACAAAATGGGTCTTTCCCAGCTCTATCAGCTTCGGGGCCGCGTCGGCAGGACTGGGCGCACGGCTTATGCCTTCCTGATGTATAAACGGGGGCAGATTCTGAGGGAAGTCGCTGAAAAACGTCTGGCTGCCATCCGTGAGTTTACAGATCTTGGGAGTGGATTCAGGATCTCTATGCGGGATCTGGAAATCCGGGGAGCCGGAAGTATTCTGGGCCGTGTCCAGCACGGCCACATGCAGGCGGTCGGATATGACCTCTACTGCAAACTGCTGGAGGGGGCTGTCCGCAAGGCAAAGGGAGAAGAGCCGAAAAAAGAGAAAAACGCCACCGTGAATCTTCTGGCAGACGCTTTTCTCCCTGAAAGCTATATTGTGAATGAGGAACAGAAGCTGGAAATCTATAAAAAGATCGCAGCCATTGAAAGCGCGGCGGATGTCGAAGATATTCGAGGGGAACTGATCGACCGCTTCGGCGAAATACCGCTGGCGGCGCAGAATCTCCTCAGAGTCGCTCTGATCCGCTCGGTGGCGGCTGTCCTGGACATTGCCGAGATCACGGGCAGCGGGGGCGTCATCAGAGTCATTCCCGCCCCCGGATCCAAAGACATGAAGATCGAGAACATTCCGCTCTTTGTCAAAATGTACCGGGGACGCCTGTCCTTCATCGCAAAAGGGACACCCCAGTTCCGTCTGGAGTATGAGATCACGGGCAGTACCATCCGGGACGAAGAGACTCTCCTGCAGGCCACAGAGGATCTGCTGGTGAATTACTCCAGGGTTCTGCGCGCGGCACCCTGAGGACAGGGGTTCAGGAACTGCTCGAAAATCCTGCGCGGCATCCGGGGGGGAAAAACTCCAGGAGCTCCATTATGCTGCCGGGGCGGATTTAACTTAATTATTTATCAGTTTACTCAATTGTCCTCGAAGACGATTTCTCCGCCGCAGATAGTATAGCGGATGACGCCGGGCAGGACTTCTCCAAGGAAGGGAGAATTGGAAGAGCGGGACGCAAAGGGCTTTTGGACTGTCCGGGATGCCTCTGGGTCGAAGATCACCAGGTCGGCAGGGGCGCCCTCCAGGACCCTGCCTGCGGGCAGATGATAAAAGTCCGCCGGATTGCAGGTCAGGCAGGCCAGAAACTGTATCATGGTCAAATGGCCGGGCTGCACAAGCTCACGCAGTCCCAGGGAAAACGCGGTCTCGAGGCCGATCATTCCACTGGGGGCACTGGTAAAGCTCTTTGCCTTTTCTTCGTCCGAGTGCGGCGCGTGGTCGGTCGCGATCAGGTCGAGCGTACCGTCCTTTAGACCTTCTATGATCGCTGCCCTGTCGTCTGCGGTGCGAAGGGGAGGGTTTACTTTTGCCAGAGTCCCTTTTTTGATCACGGCATCCTCTGTCAGGGTGAAGTGGTGAGGAGTGGCTTCCGCATGGATGCGGGGATTTTTTTTGCGGGCTTTTCTCACGAGATCCACGCCTTCCCTGGTGGAGATGTGCTGGATGCAGAGAGGGGCCATGGCCTTTACAGCCAGATCCAGATCGCGGCGGATCAGAGTGATCTCCGCCTCGCGGGGAGAACCCTTGAGTCCGAGGGCCTGTGCCGCGGCTCCTCCCCCGTTGATTCCGTTTTCAGAGATCAGTGTCTTGTCTTCCTCGTGAAGGCTGACCGGAAGGTCGAGCCGCACGGCGGCCTGCAGTGCCTGCTCCAGAATCTCCGCCTGCATGATCGGGACACCGTCATCGGTGAAACCTGCGGCGCCTGCCTGAGCGAGTGCATCAAAATCGACAGTCTCTTTGCCGCTCATACGCACAGTGACATTGGCGCAGCTGTAGAGATGGATTTTTTCTTTTTTTCCGCGTTCGAGAATGTCCTCCAGAACGGGGACACTGTCCACGGGGGGATTGGTGTTGGCCATCAGGATGATACTGGTGTATCCCCCGCGCGCTGCGGCAAGCGACCCGGTGTGCAGATCCTCTTTCCACAGAAAGCCAGGATCCCTGAAGTGGGCGTGCGTGTCGATCAGACCGGGAGCGGCGCAGAGTCCCGCCCCGTCGATTACCTGCAAAGGGGAATCCTCCCCGTCCTGTCTGCCGGTTCTGGGGCATTCTTCGGGGGAGATATTGTCTTCGATTTTTGCAAAGCGGCCGTCTTCAATGAGAATATCTGTTTTTTTCTCCACGCCGGAGGCGGGGTCGTACAGGAATATATTTTTGATAAGAAGCATATGTACCCTCCTTTCGCAGAGGCGGCTTTCACTGGTTGTATGCTGATGTGCGGGTACCGGGCAGACCCGGCATTTGCGTCCGCTTGCTCGCTGCTTTAATTTATTAAATGATTAAAGCCCGCGCTGCTGCGCGCGTGCCGCGCTCCCGCATCGCTCCACCCATTCGCACCCCGCTCCGCTGCAGGCGCGTCCCGCACCTTTGCGTTGCTCTGTGCTCATGTGTGGGCGCTCGCAAATGTCCGCAAGACCGGATATGCGAGCATATCCGTCTTTGCGTCCGCTTGCTCGCTGCTTTAATCATTATACCACAATGCGCGGGTGTGACGGTACATGGAGACCCGTACTGCGGCGGGCGCTCCCGCCTGTCAGGGACTGACGATTTCATGTCCCGGGAAAACAGGACTTATAAATGGGAGAATAGGACAAATATCTTAAAGCAGGGTATTTCCTGAACAGTAATTAGGTTTTAAATTACTTTCATCATGTGGTATACTGAATGGAATAATGTTAAGGTAAAAAGCAAGGAAAAGACGGATTTGTTCTAAACTTCCCTTTGGTCCCGACATCATGGAATTGAAAATCATCATAATTGATTTTCACGGGCGAGTCTTGAATTTTCTGAGTAAAATAATTTTGACACAGACGGGCGGTAATCTGTTGGCGCGGAACCGTCAGTCTTACTGTGTCTGTTGAGAATAGAGAGGTTAAATATTATGTGGGTGATCAGACTTGTTCTGACAGTCCTTGTCGTTGTCGTTCTTCTTCTGCTCGGGGTGCTGGCGCATTTTATCACCTGGTTGATCAGCTTATTCAAGCCTGAAATTGTCCCCGGAATCCGCAGCAGGTATGCGCGTGCTGCTATGAGTATAGTCTGGTTTTTCGGAGGGGGAAAGGAGACCGTGATCGGTCTGGATAATATCCCCCGGGACAGGGCTGTCGTGTTTGTGGGCAACCACAGAAGCCTGTTGGATGTAGTTCTGGCCGGAAAGCTGATTCCCTTCCCGGTCGGATTTATCGCCAAGATCGAACTTCAGAAGATTCCGCTTCTCAATCTCCAGA
>Ga0310695_10015631_pt1 | contig 10073 bp, 6 predicted proteins | sample RumenRJG_04DNA_FD_203882 | JGI IMG/M metagenome (GOLD analysis project Ga0310695, IMG submission 203882) | Bovine rumen microbial communities from Lethbridge, Alberta, Canada - RJG_04 (v2) (version 2) | ecosystem: Host-associated > Mammals > Digestive system > Stomach > Rumen | place: Canada... | reverse complement strand
GCCAGCGTATCATGGCCATACTGTGCATGCATTTTAACCTGCTCAAATTCTTCTGGCGTAAGTTTCCCCTGTTTTTCCAGCACAGCAGGCGGAATCAACATCTTGCCGATATCCAGGAACAGCCCTGCAATGACCAGATTGTACTGGTCAAGTACCGACATGCCCAACCAACGACCCATTAAACCGGCTAAGATACCCACATGAAGACAATGATGTATCAGATAAGCCCCCTCATGCTTCATATTATGAATCTGCGATACCGCCTTCGCCCCATCACAAAGCTCGATGAAATTCCGCTCATCCATAATATTTTGCAAATCAGCAGCATTAAATTCGCCCCGTTGAACCAAGCCTTCAAACATAACTACCAATTGCTGATAAACCGTGTTATAGCACACGATATAAGCATCATCCAGTAAATTCTCCTTGCTGGGCATGGCCAGTGGCTCCTGCTCTTCAATATAAACCGAAAAAATCGGTCTGTCCAGCAATCCATAAATCATTTCCTTGGTTAAAATCGTTCCCGTACTGATAAGCGTATTCCCCTGCTCATCTGCGATATCACGGCCAACCTTCATCCCTGCCCGCAGGCTCTCTACTGCATATACCTTTAGCACAAGCCCTCATCCTCTCCAGCCAGATTTCGTTTACGTTTATTAGTCTCTATTGATTATAGCGCATTCTCATGAGTTTTACCATAAGAATTTAATAAGTTCGAAACAATCATGTACGCAATAAGCCCGCCCTGCTGGTGATAGCTTTCCGCAGCGTTTGACAAGCCTGTCTAAGCGAAGGAAAGTTATTACCAGCAGGGCGGGCGTCTTATTTATCTCGATGTAAACCTAACGATTATTTGTTCTCGCTTACAACCTTGCGCACAACCTCAGCCACATGGTCAACGGTGAAGCCGAACTTCTCGAAAAGCACAGCTGCCGGTGCAGAAGCGCCGAAGCCCTTCATGGAAACCGTAGCACCATCAAGGCCTACATACTTACCCCAGCCGAAATCGCTGAGTGCTTCCACAGCAACGCGGGCGCGAACTTTCTTCGGCAGAACGCTTTCCTTATATTCAGCACTCTGCTGCTCAAAGAGGTCCATGCAAGGCATGGAAACCACACGGACATCCACGCCTTCACCAGCCAGTTTAGCCTGCGTATCAACAGCCAGAGAAACTTCGGAACCGGAAGCGATGATGATGCCGTCCATCTTGGCAGCATCCTTGGCTTCGGATACCACATAAGCACCCTTGAGGGCTTCCTTGGAGGAACCAGCCAGCTGCGGCAGGTTCTGACGCGTCAGTACCAGAGCCGTCGGGGTCTTTTCGCTGGTCACAGCCAGGTACCAGCCTGCAGCCGTTTCCGTAGCATCTGCCGGACGGAACACATTGATATTGGGCTGGGAACGAAGCATAGCCAGCTGTTCAATCGGCTCATGCGTCGGACCATCTTCACCAACACCGATGGAATCATGCGTGAGGACATAGGTCACAGGCAGGCCCATAAGTGCAGCCAGACGAGCCATCGGTTTGATGTAATCGCTGAACACGAAGAATGTTGCTACATAGTTCTTCAGACCGCCATGCAGGGTGATACCGTTAGCCATAGCTGCCATAGCCAGTTCACGCACACCGAAGTGCAGGTTGCGGCCAGCGTAGTTAGCCTTGGAGAAGTCACCAGCGTCCTTCATGTCCGTCTTATTGGACGGAGCCAGGTCAGCACTGCCGCCAAAGAGGTTCGGCAGAATGTCTTTGAGACGGTTAATCATCGTACCGGAAATCGCACGCGTTGCCTGAGCCTTATCTTCATAAGCCCAGAAGCTTTCGTCGTTCAGCAGAGCCTGAGCGTCAACCGGCGCATGGAACTTATCCCATTTTGCCTTGAGTTCCGGGAATTTAGCGCAGTAGTCAGCAAAGAGCTTATTCCAGGCAGCTTCTGCTTCAGCACCCTTCTTAGCCTTTTCTTCATAATGTGCATAAACATCCTGCGGAATGTTAAAGGTCTTTTCCGGTTCCGGCCAGCCCAGATTTTCCTTGAGGGCTTTGACGTTGTCCACGCCGAGCGGTTCGCCATGAGCGCTGGCCTTGCCCTGCTTAGCCGGGCAGCCATAGCCAATCTGGGTCTTAACCGTAATAAAGGACGGATGTTCCTTATCTGCCTTGGCAGCTTCGATAGCCTTGCCGATAGCATCAAGATCCGTACCATCTTCAACCGTCAGCGTCTGGAAGCCGAAAGCCTGCATGCGTTTTTCCACATTTTCCGTGAAGGCGATATCCGTGCTGCCTTCGATGGAAATGTTATTGGAATCGTAGAGAACAATCAGCTTGGAGAGACCGAGCGTACCAGCCAGAGAGAAGGCTTCGGAGGAGATGCCTTCCATCATGCAGCCATCGCCGCCCAGAGCAAAGGTGTAATGGTCAACCACATCGTAACCAGGCTGATTGAATTCAGCGGCCAGATGTGCTTCTGCCATTGCCATACCTACAGCCATACCCATACCTGCCCCCAGCGGGCCGGTCGTAGCTTCAACGCCTACCGTATGACCATATTCCGGATGCCCCGGAGTAAGCGAACCGTCCTGACGGAAGTTCTTCATATCGTCCATTGTCAGGCCATAACCGAAGAAATGGAGCAGCGAATAAAGCAGCGTAGAACCATGACCGCCAGACAGAATAAAGCGGTCGCGATTAGCCCACTGAGGGTTCTTCGGATTGTGGTTCATGTGGTTAGCCCACAGCTCATAAGCCATGGGAGCACTGCCAAGTGGCAGACCAGGATGGCCGGAATTTGCTTTCTGCACAGCATCAGCGGCCAATACACGAATAGCGTTTACACAAGTGGTATCGATGTTACTCAATGTGATCTCTCCTTACTTAAAAAAGATTCGTTTTATCACAAACACTATTCTACAAAAAAAAATGGAAAATGTACAGACCCTTTGCCCATTTTCCATTAATTTCTTTTATGGTTTTTTAAAAAACGATTATCGATAATTACGTTTTCATACAATGAAACTTAGAAGTTTCGCAAGTCAGGACGCAGTTCCTGCGCTTTTCCCATATAAACATGCTGAATATCCGCCTGCTTGATTTCCGTATCGACGAGCAGTAATACGCGAATGCAGCGTTCCATAGATTCGTCTACCTCAGGCACCCGGGTGTCGAAAAGGGGAACCTTGTCAAAGCCGTCCATCTGCCGTGCTCCCGTTGCTGGAAAACCTGCAGTCAGATCGCTGGTACAACTGAAGATACAAGCACCGATATCCTCCGGCTTCACCTTGTTGCGCCGCAGAATCTGTGACAGCAGCATTCTTGCTGCCTGCCAGATTTCCTCCTTCTTGTTCTCCCCGACTACAATTGCGCCGCGAATTCCTCTCATAAATCATTCCTCCTCATTTGCCTGTGAAATCAAGGTTCTTTATGAATTTCCCAAATGATTCTCAGGCTAAGTATAAATGCGATTAAATATCCCAACACACCCAATAGGGGTATTTCCATTATTTTAGGCGTCATCTGCGTTGTACAAATCGTACTTGACCCCAGCAGCAACGCCGCTACCAGCACCGCTAGTATCACCTTGTTGATCATGCGGTCAAGATGCCGCAGAGGTTCTTCTGACCCCGTAACATCAAGATTCACCTTGGTCTGGCCGCTCATGGTCATTTTGAGAATATCCGAAATCTGTTCGGGCAGCTGGGCTGATTTTTTTAAGAGCATTACGCCTTCCTGTTTGGCCTTTTCGAGCTCGTCCTTCCAGTCAAAATTCTTCTTGTAGTCCACAGCAAGGCTGCGGGCAAAGATTTCCACAAAGCTGACCTTCGGACAGCAGAGCCGCATAACGCCTTCTACCGTCAACACGCCACGCGCAAACATCGAAAGCCCCTGCGGACAGGTAATGTGATGCACCCGCATCAGATTCATAATCTGACGGGTAAGTACCCCCATCTGCAATTCGCTGAAATCCAGGCTGCTGTACTGTGCCAGCATGGCATCAATATCCTGATAAAGCGCCGTATGGTTGATTTTCCCCTTAACAATCCCCAGGGAAAGCACCGCTGCCTTCATTTCAAAAGTATCGTGATGCGCTAAAGAGTATATCGCCTTGCGGATAGCTGCCCGGTCGCGGCTGGATAACCTGCCCATCATACCCAAATCCAGCCAGACAATGCGGCCATTGCGAATCCAGATATTGCCGGGGTGCGGGTCTGCATGGAAAAAGCCATCTTCGATAATCTGCCGTACATAATTTTCACCCAGACGGCGCCCCAACGTATTGATATCATAACCTCTCTCTTTGAGTTTGGCAAAATCATCAATGCAGATACCATCCACATATTCCATCACCAGAATATGCTGCATGGAGAGATTGCGGAAAACCCGCGGACAAGTTACATAATCCACATCACGGTTGAGATGGGCAAATTCTTCAATATGGTCAGCCTCCATGAGAAAATCCATTTCCTGCTTGGCAATGGTCCACATTTCATCGAGCACCATATTGAAGTCAATAACATCCTGAGAGCGGCTTACCACTTTCAGTAGTGTAGCCGCCCGCTTCAACAGGACGATATCCTTGCTCATCACCTCGTATATACCGGGCCGCTGTACTTTCACGACAACCTTTTCCCCGGTTGTGAGCACTGCCCGATGAACCTGCGCGATACTGGCTGAACCGATGGACTCCTCGTCAATGTAGGAAAACACCTGATTCCAGCGGCGGCTGTACTCCCGTTCGATGACCTCCAAAATGGTCTTGAACGGCATGGGCTTGGCCTCAGTCTGCAGTTTCATCAATTCATCGCAGTATTCCGGCGGCAAAAAGTCCGGACGCATACTCATGACCTGCCCCAGCTTTACAAAAGTGGGGCCAAGGTCTTCCAGTATCTGCCGCAACTTTTCCGGCGTAACCCCTTTGACGATATCCCGCTTGCGGAGCACCGCCACCATTTCCTTCAGACGTTTGGCCGTCCCGGCATCTTCATTTTTCTTAAAGAACTGTTCCAGCATAGCACTGGCTCCTTTAAACCTTTACTTTTTGCTGTATTTCTCTGCTAACTGCTGCTTTACCGTCTCGTTGGCCAGGAAGTCATCATAAGTCGTTACGCGGTCAACTACCCCGTCCGGCGTAATATCAATGATGCGATTGGCAATAGTCTGCACGAACTCATGGTCATGGGATACAAAGAGTGCCGTGCCGCCAAAGGCGATAAGACCATTGTTGAGTGCCGTAATGGATTCCAAATCCAGATGGTTGGTCGGTTCGTCCATCAGGAGGACATTGGCACCGGAGAGCATCATCTTGGACAGCATGCAGCGCACACGCTCACCACCGGAGAGTACCGATGCTTTCTTCAAACTTTCCTCACCAGAGAACAGCATACGGCCTAAGAAACCGCGCACAAAGGTTTCGTCCGGATCCTTGGAATACTGACGCAGCCAGTCCACGAGAGACAGTGACACGCCATCGAAATAAGCGGAGTTATCAGCCGGCAGATAAGCCTGCGTAGTCGTTACGCCCCACTTGAACGTACCTTCATCGGCTTCTTCTTCGCCCATGAGAATCTTAAAGAGCATGGTCTTGCCAATGCTGTTCGGGCCGACAAAGGCCACTTTGTCGCCACGCTTCAGCGTGAAGCTGACATTTTTGAGCACCTGTTCACCATCAACGGTCTTGGAAATGCCGTCCACCTGCAGAAGCTGGTCACCGGCTTCGCGGTCCGGCGTGAAGGCAATATACGGATAGCGGCGGGAAGACGGCTTGATGTCCTCCACCTTGATTTTATCGAGCAGCTTCTTACGGCTGGTTGCCTGCTTGGATTTGGCAGCGTTAGCAGCAAAGCGGGCAATAAAGTTCTGCAGTTCCTTGATTTTTTCCTCAGCCTTCTTGTTCTGCTCCTTCTGCAGCTGCAGAGCCAGCTGGCTGGACTGATACCAGAAGTCATAGTTGCCGGCGTAGAGCTGGATAGCACCAAAGTCCACATCGCAGATATAGGTGCAGACCTGATTGAGGAAGTGACGGTCATGGGATACCACGATAACGGTATTTTCAAAACCGGCCAGGAAATCTTCGAGCCAGTTGATGGATTCAACGTCCAAATGGTTGGTCGGTTCGTCCAAAAGCAGGATATCCGGATTGCCAAAGAGGGCCTGTGCCAGAAGTACACGCACCTTTTCCTTGGCCGTAAGGTCTGCCATCTTCATGGTATGTTCTTCTTCGGGAATGCCCAAGCCATTTAAGAGGCGGGCAGCTTCGGATTCTGCATCCCAGCCGTTGAGTTCGGCAAACTCTGCTTCAAGTTCCGAAGCCTTCATGCCGTCTTCTTCGGAAAAATCCGGCTTGGCATAGAGGGCATCTTTTTCGTCCATGATTTCGACCAGACGCTTATGCCCCATGATAACCGTACGCAAAACTTCATAATCATCGAAAGCATAATGGTCCTGCTGCAATACAGCCAAACGCTCGCCCGGCGTGATTTCAATATTGCCGCCAGTCGGTTCGATCTCACCAGACAGCAGCTTTAAGAACGTAGATTTACCGGCACCATTCGCGCCGATGATGCCATAGCAGTTTCCTGGCGTAAATTTCAGATTTACGTCTTTATAAAGTACACGTTTGCCGAATTGTAAGCTAACATTATTGGTCGTAATCATAAATTATTATTATCCTCTCATCTTGTAATTAATTAACGTGACAACATTTCGCGGAACATACTCATAATGCTCTGACCATAAGTATAGCCTGGAACTGCCCAGCGGCCATTGAGATCCGTCCAGCTGTTCAGTGTTCGTGTTCCATAGGTACCGCGCACCAGCCCATAGCGGGGGTCTACCACCTGTTCACTCGGCTGGCGGGTAGATGCATAGGCCAGCAAATGCTGAATCTGCGCCCGTACCCCCAGCTGGGCAGAACTGAAATAAGCGCCCTTCACATCGCTGCTGGTCGTCCCCAGCCCACAGTAATTGTTTTGGTCAGGAGTCACTGTTCCTCCATAGCGGAAAAAGCCTGTTTCCTTTAAGGCCTGAGCAAACGCCACATCGGGACGAACGCCCTCGCGTGCGCCCTCTTCATAATAGTAGGAAACAAGTTCCTGCGGCGAGACCGAAATATCCGGACGTGGATTTACACTAAGAAGATAGTTCACACATTGTTCCTGGCTGGCCAGTGGCGTTCCCATAATCGAATCATCATAAGCCGATACGGTCTGATGTACCTTAATGATGTTTTCTACCTTCTCCACGGGCGGATGCAGAATCGCATCAATCCGGGATTCCAAGCTCCGCGTTCCTCGTTCCACCGTACGGGTGCTGCTGCTTCCCATTTTAAGCTTATGATGCGTATCCACCTTGGTTTCCATTTCCGGATTCATCGCCAAATGACGGGCCTCACTATAATCCGGCATTGCTAAAGCCAAACTGCCAGCCAACAGGCCAGCCATAACCACTCTCGAACAACGGTCAAATATCACGAACAGTACACTCCTTAACTTATCAAAACATACTTCCATAGACATAATAAAGGGCAAATATGCCGCTTATCAACCACACACTCCCTGCCACCTGCCGAAATCTACCGGACACGCTCATAAATAAAGCATAACCGATTAGTGAAGACCCCAAAGCCATGGCAAAATTCCCAGTCAAGAGCAGCAACAAAACCAAAATGCTAACCGCCAGCACCTCGGCTCGCTGCTCCTCCTTTTGCTCAGACAACGGACAATGATTTAATGTTTTTAGCAACAGACAAAATCCACTGCCCGCTAATACAGGCACTGCCATAGCAGGAAATTCTGCGGCAGAGGCAATAATGGGTTCACTGAATAAGGCCAATGCAAAAAACAGCACTACAGTTCCAAGAGTCTTTCTGCCGTTTTGGCCCATGGAACCTGCAGCCGAAACAGGTGAAACCACCAATGGCGGCACACCGCATACTGCCCCTGCAGCGCCCAGCACAAACAGGAAACGAACCCCCTCAGCAGGCTTACCTGCCCGAGATAATGATGCAAATGTGCTCCAATGAACTGCGCTGAGCAGAACCAGCAGGCTGAACACCGTCACCCCATAAAAGACACGGCCCTTGGCATCCGGAACACTAAAGGATAGCTGCCCTATCACCTTATCCAGTCCTTCAGGGAGAAAAAATGGTGCCGCAGGAATCACCCAAAAACCTTCCACAAAGGTAACCAGGCCCACAGTCACCATGCCGATAAACAAGGCACTGCGCCAGCCTCCAGCCACCAAAACCAAGGTCAGTACAATGCCGACCATACTCCAGTACATCAGTGGGTCAGCAGCGTCTCCCAGCATCATGACCTGCCAGGGAGATGCAATTACAATACGCCCCATTTTTAATCCCAAACCGATTAAAAATACAGCCAGTGCCAGCTTAATCCCCCAGGGAAATATCGCCGGCAATTCCCGGCAGGGAATATATTTACTGCCCCACCAAAAGAGCAAGCCCAGAACTGATGACAGAAAACTGATTCCCAATACAGCCTGCCAACCCAGACCATGTGAAACAGCCACGATAAAGACCAAATAGCCGGTTACCGTTAGTGATGGTACCAACACAACACCATACCGCCTGAACGCAGACCATAAGGTTCCCACCAGCGACAACAGAACACCTGCTGTAAAACTGCCGGCAAAATCCATTCCAGCCTGCTGCAACATGGAAGCCACCGCTGCAAAAACCGCCAAAGACGCCATCGCCATAGTCACCCCGGCGAAAATATCCCGGCAAAAACGCATAAACAGTTCATCCTCCATATATCAACTTCATTTTAACACAAGAGGGGATAAAATGACAATTACTGAGCAGTTAAAAACATCTCTGCTGCCTTCATGCCATCAACCGCAGCACTCATAATGCCGCCAGCATAACCAGCACCTTCCCCCATTGGATAGAGTCCATTTATGCCCTCTGCCAGCATTGTTTCCCGGCTGCGGCAAATTCGGCAGGGAGCAGAGGAACGCGCCTCCACGCCGGTCATCACTGCACCTCTATCGGCAAATCCCTTGATTTTGCGATCAAAATGCGGCAAAGCACCTTCCAATGTCTTCGTCAGAAAATCCGGCAGACAGCGATGTAAATCCACTGCCTTTACTCCTGGCTGATAGGACGGCGGGGTCAAAAACTGCGTAGAACCAAAGGTGCCCCCGAGGAAATCCCCTACTGTCTGTACAGGCGCATGATAATTCTTGCCCCCCAGTTCAAAGGCCAGCTTTTCCAGCTTATCCTGCAGATTCATGCCCGCGAGCACTTCCTGACCAAAATCTTCGGGGCCGACCTGCACTAGTAGAGCACTGTTGGCTACACCGGAATCCCGTTTGTAATTGCTCATGCCATTCGTACAAACCTGCCCATGCAAAGAAGTCGCCGCTACGACCTGCCCGCCTGGGCACATGCAGAAGGAATATGCTCCCCGCCCGGTCACGGGGTCTTTATAAGTCAGCGCATAATCAGCCACTGGCAGGCGGGGATTTCCCGCGTCCTCACCATATTGCGCCCTGTCGATAAACTCCTGCGGGTGCTCAATACGCACGCCAATGGCAAAGGGTTTTGCTTCCATTTTCAAGCCTTTTTCCAAAAGCAAACGATAGGTATCACGGGCAGAATGGCCTATACCCATAAAGACCTGCCGGCAGGCAATGCGCTCCTCATCATTGACCATTACGGCCTGCACCTCGCCCCGCTCTATCTCCATATCCGTAACCTGCGCACCAAAGCGGACTTCGCCACCCAAGCGGATAATTTCCTTACGGATATTTTTTACCACACCCTGCAACAAATCCGTACCGATATGCGGTTTATGCAGATAGCGTATCTCTTCAGGCGCCCCAGCAGCAATAAAGGCTTCCAATATATCTTGTATATGTCCGTCACTGATACGGGTAGTCAGCTTGCCATCAGAAAAAGTCCCTGCACCGCCCTCACCGAACTGTACATTGGAACGTTCGTCCAATGTGCCTGTCTGCCAGAAAAAATCGATTGCCGCTTTACGGCTGTCCACATCTCCGCCACGCTCCAAAACCAACGGACTCCAGCCAGCCTTAGCCAAAGTCAATGCGGCAAACATTC
>Ga0310695_10015629_pt1 | contig 10073 bp, 7 predicted proteins | sample RumenRJG_04DNA_FD_203882 | JGI IMG/M metagenome (GOLD analysis project Ga0310695, IMG submission 203882) | Bovine rumen microbial communities from Lethbridge, Alberta, Canada - RJG_04 (v2) (version 2) | ecosystem: Host-associated > Mammals > Digestive system > Stomach > Rumen | place: Canada... | reverse complement strand
CGTGCAAAACTTTTAAATAACAACAATTCAATCATCACCTGCATTTCAAGCAAAAAAGGCATAAAGAAAACTCTGGACTGCTACAAACAGCTTTCAAAATCTTTTTGCAGCGAAAACCAGGAACAGTTTGAATACAAATTTGAACCGCTTCCAAAATCAATTGCAATTGTTGTAAAAACAGATTCAAATTATAACATGCAGACAAACTCAATTAAAGCTCTGGGAATGACAAAAGAAGATTTTACCGGCGACCTGCTTTGCATTCCTACAATTATTCAGGACAAATATCTGTTCCCTGTTCTTCGTTTTAAGCTGGGTTCTTACGGAGCATTCTCTACATTCAGTCAGTCTTATGCCGCAAATTACAGCTACCGCGACCCTAACATTCAAAAAACATTTGACGTTTTTAAAGCAATGCCTGTCGAATTAAAAAAGACAGAACTTACTCAAGACGATCTGGACAGCTACATAATTTCTGCTTACCAAAACTTTACATATCCCGTTTCAAAACGCAGCACTATCAATTACAAAATAAACAAGATTCTTAACAATGATCGTGATTTTGCTTCCCGCCTTCGCTATATGAAAGAACTTAAAGCTCTTACGCCAGAAATATTTTTTGATCGTCTTAAACTTTACGAAAAACTGAACAATGATTATTACACCATAACGGCGGGAAATGCAAAGACAATAGAAGCCGTTAAAGATAACTACGATTTAATTATTTACGATTTGGCAAATTAAAGATTTTTAAAGGATTAGGGCGAACGTGTGCACAAGTGCACACGCCGGGCTACTACGGGTTACGCTATCGCTCCAGCCTCCTCGGCGGAACCTGTTCCGCCTGCGGTGGCCAAGCCCTGCGTATCCCTTTCGCGTGCTTACATGTATATACTTTCCTATTCCAGGATTGCGCCGCGGTCAGCAGAACTTACTAATTTAGCGTATCGGGCAAGGTAGCCTGTTTTTACTTTTGGCTCAGGAGCTTTCCATGCGGCACGGCGCTTTGCAAGTTCTTCATCACTTACATCAAGATGAATCTTGTAATTGTTTATATCAAGCGTAATCTTATCGCCTTCCTGAACAAGAGCAATTGGTCCGCCAACAGCCGCTTCCGGAGAACAGTGTCCCAAAGAAGCACCGCGTGTAGCACCACTAAAGCGTCCGTCAGTAATCAAAGCAACCTGTTTATCAAGTCCCTGACCGGCAAGAGCTGCAGTTACGGCAAGCATTTCGCGCATACCAGGGCCGCCCTTTGGACCTTCGTAACGAATTACAACAACATCGCCCGGTTTAATCTTTGCCTTTTGAACAGCATCCATAGCCTCGCTTTCGTCATTGAATACGCGAGCAGGACCAGTATGAAGCATAAGTTCTTTTGCACACGCAGAACGTTTTACAACAGTTCCGTTTGGCGCAAGATTTCCGAACAGAATTGCAATTCCGCCATTGTCACTGAACGGATTTTCAATTGGACGCAGAATTTCCGGGTTTCGGTTTACAACACCCTTTATATTTTCTGCAATTGTTTTTCCAGTAACAGTCATAAGGCTTGTATTGATAAGCTTCTTTTTTGCAAGTTCAGCAAGAACAGCCTGAACTCCACCCGCATCATTAAGTTCACACATAAAAGTATGACCAGCCGGAGCCAGATGGCACAAGTTTGGAGTGCGATTAGAAATTTCATTTACTTCGTGCAAATCAATTTCAATGCCGGCTTCGTGTGCAATTGCAGGCAAATGAAGCATTGTATTAGATGAACAGCCCAATGCCATATCAGCCGCAAGACCGTTTCTAAAGTTTTCTACAGTCATCATCTGACGAGCAGTAATACCTTTTTTGTACATATTCATAACAGCCATACCGGCATGCTTTGCAAGTGCAATTCGTTCGCCGGTTACAGCAGGAATTGTTCCGTTTCCAGGAAGACCAAGTCCCAAAACCTCTGTAAGACAGTTCATAGAGTTCGCCGTGAACATACCTGAGCACGCACCGCAGCCTGGACAAGCTGAATGTTCCATTTCTTTAAGCTGAGCCTCTGTAATCTTACCAACAGCAAGACCACCAACCGCTTCGAACATATCGGTCAAAGAAAGATTTTTGCCGGAATACGGATTTGAAGGATCATTTCCAGGCAAGTGACCAGGCATCATTGGACCACCAGAAACAAAAACAGTTGGAAGGTCAAGGCGAGCCGCAGCCATAAGCATACCAGGAACAATCTTATCGCAGTTTGGAATCATAACAAGAGCGTCAAACTGGTGAGCTTTTGCAACACATTCAACGCTGTCTGCAATAAGTTCGCGGGTTACAAGGGAATATTTCATTCCTTCATGGCCCATTGCAATACCATCACAAACGCCAATTGCAGGAAATTCAATAGGAGTTCCTCCTGCCATCCTTACACCGGCTTTTACAGCCTCGCTGATTCTGTCCAGTTCAATATGACCCGGGATCAGTTCATTTTTGGCACAAATAATTCCAACCAAAGGTTGATTCAATTCTTCATCAGTATAACCTGAAGCATAAAACAAAGAACGGTGAGGTGCTCTTGCCACACCTTTTTTGGCGTTGTCACTTTTCATTTTAGTAAATGTCCTGAATAATAAGTTTTATAAGATTATCTGTTTTTACAGAAATAAGCTTGCGCTGTTCAAGCAGATCTTTTGTTTCCAGACTGATTCTTGATTCTTCGCAGATTGTCTTACAATAATCAGACAGCTTAGAAGGACAAGAAGCTTCGCAAGCAAGAATAACATTTTTCTTGCTTATAAAGTGGAAATAGAACTGCATAAATTCATCGTTATCTAAAGGAAGCCCTGCAAGAAGAATTACGCGCTTAAAGTCGTGAATTGCAGCAAATTTTTTACAGCACAATTCAAGCTTAGAGCTAAATGCTTTCTGTCCGTCTTCGCCAGTTACAGTCTTTTCGGCAACAACAAACAAGTCTGCATCTTCCGGAGCTTCACCTTTTGGTTCAAATTCAAGAATCTTACTGAATTCAACCGAATCAATAAGAATCTGAGTCTTTTTATCTTTTTCCGATGAGTTAGTATTTACGTCTGCATCAGGGCCGGCAGGCTCGCTTTCTTCGTTCTTTGCGAAAAGCTGTTCAAGCTCATCTGTACTTACAGCTCCTTTTGAAGAATTTGCAGGCGCATCACTCATAATGTCCAGCATATCGGACATTACTTTAGATTCCTGTTCGCTTACAACGGGAGCCGAAGTTGAAGTCCTTTGTTTTTCTTCTCCCATAATATCTGCAAGCATTGAGTCCACATTACTTTCATCTGCCATTTTAATCTCCTGTACAGTTGGTTTTATATTTTCAACCTTATTTGAAAGGCCTACAGAATCAATTTCCATATCCGAAGCGCCAATCTCTACACTAAAGAATGTATCGTCTTCTTCAAAGTCATCATCATCGCTGTTATCATCAGCAGTTTCGTCCAGATTGTTGTCAAAAAACGAAACAGTCTGATTATGATCAGCACAATTTTTTACAATCAGCTGGTCGTCTTCCTTTGCATAAAGACTTCCGTCTGAGCCAATGTAAAACAATTCACTTTCGCCATCTATGCGTATGCTCGAAAGAGCCGTACAACCTTCAAAAGCATCCAAAGCAATCTGCGTAATTCCCGCAGGAAAAACAACAGATTCAAGCGATGTACAGCGCGCCGCAGCCCTTGGACCAATTTCGGTTACATCAAGCGGAAAAACAACAGCCTTTACGCTTTTGCAGCCTTCCATAAAATTTGCAGGAATTTTTTCTATTCCTGCCCTAAACGGAATTTCAAGCAAAGAAGCACAGTCCATAAAAAGCCCTTCAGAATAAGAAGCAAGCTTTTCGGGCATTACAACCTTTGTCAAAGCAGAACATCCCCTGAACAAATAAGAAGGAAGTACCTGCAAAGAAGAAGAAAGCTTTACCTTTTCAAGTGCCGTTGAATTTTCAAAAACTTTATTTCCCAGTTTTTTTACAGAATCAGGAACAGAAATAGATTCATACGGACACTCAGAAAAAACCTCGTCATCAATTGCGTGCGCACCATAAGGAATTCTTCCAGTAAAAGCATCGGAAGAATCATCTACGCCAAGCACTGTATGAAGGTCTTCTGAATAAAGTAAACCATTCTTTTTAACAAAAGCCATATCGTTAATTATACTCTACTTTTTGTGATTTCTCAAACAAAAATACAGATGTTTTCAGGAGTTTTTAAAAATCTCCAGAGCCTTAATAATCCTGTTGTATTCATCACGTACTTCGTTAAATTTTCTAATCATCGCATTGTTGTCGGACACAGAACGCGGACGCAGAATTTCGGTAAGCTCCGAATCAATTTCAGAAAGACGGTCAAAACCAAGGTTCAATGCAACACCTTTTAAAGTATGCGCCGCCTCAAAAGCTTTATTCCAGTCTTCGGCAATAAGCGCCGCTTCCAAATCTGGAAAATCAGGATTATCAATAAATTTTACTGCATAACGGGCAACCCTGTCTTCAGAAAGCAATCTTTCTTTTACAGCATCAAAATCAAGTCCAAGTTCATCATAACAATTCTTAATCGTCATTTTCTGCCTCCTTTAAAAACTCCGCGTTAGCGGTCGCACAGGATGTGCGAAATAGCAGTTTTGGCTCTGACAAAACTGCAGATATAAAAATTACACGGATGTAATTTTTATATCATCTCCTTATTAAAAACTCCGCGTTAGCGGTCGCACAGGATGTGCGATATCGCGCGTTAGCGGTCGCTCATCTTATGTATTTTTTATAAACAAAAAAAATGCAGGCAAATTAATATTTTCTGCCTGCATTAACTATAAGGGAATTTTTACAGATTGTTAATTACTAAATCGCCCATTTCCTTAGTTCCAACAAGTTTTCCTGCTTTTTTTACAGCCTCAACGTCGCCTGCAATGTCTCCTGTACGCCAGCCAGCATCCAGAACCTTGTTTACAGCATTTTCAATAGCCTTAGCTTCTTCTTCAAGCTTAAAGTCATAGCGCAAAAGCATTGCAGCAGAAAGAATTGTTGCAAGCGGATTTGCAATATTTTTACCTGCAATGTCAGGAGCAGAACCGTGAATTGGTTCATAAAGACCAGGACCTTTGCCATTACCCAAAGAAGCAGAAGCAAGCATTCCTATAGAACCTGTAATCTGGCTTGCTTCGTCAGAAAGAATGTCGCCGAACATATTGCTTGTTGCAATTACGTCGAACTGACGTGGATTACGAACCAGCTGCATAGCGGCGTTATCAATGTAAAGGTAATTCAATTCAACTTCAGGATATTCGCCCTTAATGCTTTCAGCAACCTTGCGCCACAAACGGCTTGTATTAAGAATGTTTGCCTTATCAACTACACAAAGCTTCTTTTTGCGGCCTTTAGCAGCTTCAAAGCCAAGACGAACAATGCGTTCAATTTCTTCCCAAGTATATTTTTCTGTATCGTAAGCAGAACGTCCGTCCGGAGCAGTAGCGCGGTCTCCAAAATAAATACCGCCGGTAAGTTCGCGGACAATAAGAATATCAAGCCCCTCGCCAACAATTTCATCTTTAAGAGGACATGCAGCCTTAAGCTGAGGGAACATTACAGCAGGACGAAGATTTGCATAAACCTTCATGCCACCGCGAAGTCCAAGCAATGCCTTTTCCGGGCGAATAGAAGGATCAACATCATCCCACTTTGGACCACCAACAGCACCAAGCAAAACTGCATCAGAATCCTTACAAATTTCAAGCTGATCAGCCGGAAGCGGATTTTTATACAAATCAATAGCATGACCGCCGGCAATTACATTTTTATAAACAAATTCGTGTCCAAATTTTGAGGCAATTTTATCAAGAACCTTAACAGCTTCTGCAACAACATCAGGACCAATTCCATCTCCGGGAATTAAAGCAATAGTCTTTTTCATACACAAACCTCTTTTTAGTTGTACTAAACTTTTTTAAGTATACTAAAAGAATACAGTTTATGAAATAGATTTTGCAAAAAATTTCAAAGAATTTTCAGATTCTGTTGTCTAATCGACCTTTAAGAGTAGTTTCGTCAGGCTCAACAACCGTTAAAGTAATTGCATTAAAATCTACACCATTCTCTTGTATCTTTTTTCAATGTCGCGGATAAGCTTGTATTCAAAAGAATCGCAAAGAGCTATCCAGCAAGCCTGAATCAAATCGGCAGAAACACCGACTGTAGTCCAGCTTGCATCGCCGTCAGAGCTTTCGATAATTACGCGAACCTTCGAAGCTGTAGCCGATTTTCCATCCAAAACGCGAACCTTAAAATCGACAAGGCGGATTTTTGCAACAGCAGGATAAAAACGTTCAAGGGCGCGGCGCAAAGCAATATCAAGCGCGTTTACAGGACCGTCACCTTCGCCTGCAGTAATTTCTATTTGGCCGTCTACTTCGACCTTAATTTGCGCACAGGAACAAACACCCTCTTCAGGACGCGGAAACGAACCGTTTGTCTGATAATAATGAAGCTTAAAGAACGGCTGATACTGACCAATCATTTTGCGAACAAGAAGCTCAAAGCTGCCGTCGGCACCTTCAAATTGATAGCCCTGGAATTCAAGTTCCTTCATTTTTGCAATAATTTCTTTTACAATTGGGTCCGATTTTTGAATGCTAGGCGCAAATTTCTGAATTTTTTCCATGATTGTTGAACGGCCTGCAACTTCGCTCATAAGGAAAACGCGACTGTTTCCAACAGTTTCCGGCGTAATGTGCTCATACGCAAAAGGATTTTTCAAAACCGCATCAATATGCATGCCCGCCTTATGAGCAAAAGCACTTGAACCAACATACGGAAGCTGAGAATTCATACTGATATTTGTAATTTCGCTTACGCGTTTACAAATAGAAGTAAGTTTCTGGATATTTTCCTGCGGAATACATTCATAGCCCATTTTACACTGCAAATCAGGAATGATCGTAGAAAGATTTGCGTTTCCGGTTCGCTCACCAAAACCAAGCAAAACGCCCTGAACATGAACAGCACCTTCCTGCACCGCAATAAGCGAGTTAGCAACCGCAAGACCAGAATCATTATGAGTGTGAATACCAATTTTTACCTGTTTTCCAAAAGTTTTTACAACGTCCGAAACTGCTTTACGGCATTCATCAATCATAAAGCCGCCCTTAGTTTCGCAAAGACAAAGAACTTCTGCACCACCGTCAACTGCCGCTTTTAAAGTCTGCATTGCATAATTGCGGTCTTCGGTATAGCCGGTAAAAAAATGCTCGGCATCATAAATAACAGAACGGTCATTTTCTCGCAAAAACTCACAGGTTTCACGAATCATATTAAGATTTTCTTCGAGTGAAGTTTTAATAATATCGGTAACCTGAAAAGTCCACGACTTTCCAAAAACAACAACGTGCGAAGTTCCTGCCGCAAGCAGACTCTGAAGGTTAGAATCTTCGGAACATTTAATATCTTTGCGTCTTGTAGAACCAAATGCACAAAGCTTAGAACTTGTTAAGGAAACTTTTTTCATTTCCTGAAAGAATTCCATATCCTTAGGATTTGAACCAGGATTTCCGGCTTCGATATATTCCACACCAAGTTCATCCAAAGCCTGGCAAATGTGAATTTTATCCTGCACAGAAAAGCTTATACCTTCCCCCTGTGCACCATCTCGTAATGTTGAATCTAAAATCTCAATTTTCTTCATAATTTTTTACTTCTTCCACAGAAAGCCCAAGATTTGATGCAATCTGTTCGTATGTAAGATTATTCTGGCGCATATTTTTTATGATTGAAGAAAAAACAAGCGTTTGACCTTGTTTAATGCCTTGTTTAATGCCACGTTCAACACCTTGTTTTAAGCCCTGTTCAAGCCCTTTTTTAAGTCCTTTTCGTAAACCTTTTTGGAGCCCTTTTTCAAGACCACGCTCAAGACCAATTTCTATTCCTTCGTCACGGGCACACGCCATCCCGGCATAATAATCCATTTCCATTTTATCAAGAAGATACTGCTTTGCCCATTCATATTGATCTTCACAGATTTTATTTACCATTGAATCTGCCATAGCAACAACCTCCTTATATCTTGGACTGGACTTAAGTTCAGAAATTACTTTCTTGTCCTCATTATACTTTAATAGCATACCAAAGAATTCCACTTCTGACAACGAGTCCACAGTTTCGGGATTAAAATTGATTTTAGGCAGCTCAATAGTATGAATCTGAATAGTATCAGAAAGTTCAAAGCAGGTTTCGTCACGAAAAGTAAAAAGATGATTAAATTCCGTATCTTTTTCAAAAAGCCGGAAATTGCAAATCATAATCTGGTAAACATTAGGCAGTTTGGAATACTTCTGTCCGCTTTTTAAAGCACCAGCACATAGTTTAGAAGCATAATAAACCGTGCGTTTAAGTTGATTATCATCGCCGCTGCACATCTGCATTTCAATATCAACTTTTTCGCCGTTAGAAAGCTCACATAATAAATCAAGGCGAATTACTTTACCATCCGCAAAGTCCGGCAAAAGCTCCGGATTAATTACAACAGAAACAACAACCTTTTTACCAATTACAGCAGAAATAAATCGATTGCGCAGAATCTCAACCTCTTTACATTCCATCGTAAAAAACGCCTTAAAAACTCCATCCTTGCACAGGTTCATCCTTTTTCCAAGCCGGACAGCCTCGCGACCAAGCTCCAGATATTCTTCAGAAATATACATATTAGCCTCCACAATATATATAGTTTCTGATTTTGCAATTTGACCAAATTTTTATAATTTTTTTTATAAAAAGTGCCGTTTCCCGTATATCTACGCAATTATATATGCAGGGAGAAAAGAGAGGTTAATTATGGAAAATGAAGTAAAAGAAACAGTTAATCGTGAGTACAAAGACAGGCTGTTTAAGTTTATCTTTGGCAAAGACACAGAACAAAGCAAACGATGGCGTCTTCAACTCTATAACGCTCTGAATGGCACAAAGATTACTGATGCAGACGAACTGAAAATCAATACAATAGAGAATGTAGTTTATATAACAATGCGTAATGATATTTCATTTCTTGTAGATACTGAAATAAACTTATTCGAGGAACAGAGCTCATATAACCCTAACATGCCATTAAGAGGTTATATTTATTTTTCAACACTGTATCAAACCTATCTTGCAGAAAATGATCTGAATCTTACAAGCAGTACAAGAATCAAGATTCCAACTCCAAAATTATATGTTTTCTACCATGGAGGTCCAAAACAGCCTGATCGTTGGAAAATGAAGCTTTCAGATTCTTTTTTAGGAAAAGATGATTCCGGGGATTTTCAATGGACTGCAACTATAATTAATCTTCACCCTAATCACAATGTCACACTTAACAAAAGCTGTATTCCGTTATATCATTATGTAAAGTTTGTTTCCATGATTACAAACAATAAAAAAGCTGGTATTGAAAACCAGGAAGCAATTGTCAGAGCTGTTGATGAAGCAATTAAGGAAAAATTACTTGAAGGCTTTTTTAAAATTCACAGAGCGGAGGTAATCGGTATGTGTTTAGAAGCAGTTAGCGAAGAAGAACTAAAAAGAATCTGGCACAGAGATGGTTATACCGAAGGTTTGTCAGAAGGTGTGCAGAAGAAAGCTATTGAAGCCGCAAAAACAATGCTAATTAAAAAGTACCCGACAGATGACATTAGCGAAATTACCGGCCTCCCTCTTGAAAAAGTAATGGAACTACAAAAAGGCCTTCTTGTAAAAGCAAAATAAAATACACCAAAAAGCTGTTACACGGCTGTAAATTATAATAACCTTGTTGCAAATTAAATTAATATTACGGTAAATAAAAAAAAAAGCACGCCTCGTTTTAGAAGCGTGCTTTTTTTTTTATGGAATCTTGTCAGATTCTAAGTGGTTCCGCCGGGCTCTATGAAAGAGTGACCAGCGGAGTCAAATTAGAATGCAACAGAGAATTCAACTGGTACGTTGATTTCGAAATCAGATCCGTTGAAGAGTGTAACTTCAGCAGCTGTGTGCCATCCCATGATACCGAATGTACCGTCTACACCTGGTTCAATGCGGAAGAGCATATCATCAAAACCGTTAG
>Ga0310695_10015627_pt1 | contig 10074 bp, 5 predicted proteins | sample RumenRJG_04DNA_FD_203882 | JGI IMG/M metagenome (GOLD analysis project Ga0310695, IMG submission 203882) | Bovine rumen microbial communities from Lethbridge, Alberta, Canada - RJG_04 (v2) (version 2) | ecosystem: Host-associated > Mammals > Digestive system > Stomach > Rumen | place: Canada... | reverse complement strand
TCAGAAATATCCACTGTAGCATTTGTATTGCCATTGTAAGTTCTGTCGGCAGATTTTACACCCGTAATTGTAACAGATTTTTTATTGATTGTGGAAGTTATAGAACCAACCTGAGAATCATTATGATTGGCATCACCTTTCACCTTATAATATATAGTGTATTCGTCGGCATCTTTTTTAGAAGGAATTTCTGAAGTAAATGTTCCGTTTTCGGTAAGGCTATATTGAAATTCACCGCCGGTTACTTCACCTACTGTAAGAAGCGGTTGTGCTGAGCCATTGTATGTAACAATAACACGCGTAGGAGGAGTAAATGTGGGAGCAACAGCAGTAATAGAAAATACTGCTGTATTGTTGTCATCAGGAAGTTTGTAATTGTCTTTATCTTCACCATTCAAACTTGCAGTAGAAACATAATTAGAACCTACATTAATTTTAGGTTCGGCAAAAGTCAAACTACAATCATCGTTAGCCTCTACACCGCTTATAGTAGCCGTACGAATTTGTTCTTCGCCGTTGTATGGAAATTCGCTTTGGTCTTGCCAAGTTAGCGTAATGGTCCTTTGTGTTATTGCATTTTTAACACTTGTAGGTTGAGCCATCAATGTGTAATTTCCTACGTCATCACCCTCAAGAGCAAAACCGCTAAAAGTAACATCTTTATCAGTGCCGACATTTTTGGTATCGAAATTGGCTGAAACAGTAGACGTTGAAATCGACAAATCATCACCCGTAATTGCAAATACGTTACCATCAGAATCTACAATTTTTGCATTTTCGATATTCACTGCGGCTTCTGTGGTGCCGTTGTAGATTTTGTCAGCAGACTTTACACCGTCAATTTTAACCTCTTTTTTAGTAATATTAGCAGTAAGTTGAGTCTTGAGTCTTGCCGAAAAATTATCGCTATTGGTAACAAATTCAAAATTGATACTTTTGCCTGTACCTGCATTTTTGTCAACAAAAGCAGCCGTGAAAGAAATTTTGCCCGGAATTGTAAGTGCGCTATTAGTGCAAGTATATACGGGAGTGCCTGTAATAGTAACTGTGGTATTACCATCGTACACTTTATTTTCTAAGACCTGTTACTTCTATAATAGCCGGAGTGATGTTGGCCTTAAGATCTGTTGGTGTAATTAAATTATAATTGTCTTTATCCTGACCAACAAGTCTCAAATTAGTAAATGTGATTTCTTTATCTTCGCCAACATTAGCATTTTCAAAATTGGCTGCATCTTGCGACACACTTATATTATCGGTGCTAATGAAATCGCTGGAAGTAATCGTACCCATAAAAAAGGCTGTTGAAGAACCATCGAAAACCTTGTCTTTGAACTCAAAGCCGCTAAGGTGGACATCTTTTTTTGTAATGGTTGCTTTACTTGTTGAGGAAGTTGTAATAATTTTATAATTGCTGGCATTAGTACCTTCGAGCGAAAAATCACCAAATGTTACTGTTTTATCTTCGTCAACATTTTTATCTGCAAATTTTGCACTGCCAACAACAAGCGAAACGCCCTCAAGTCCACTTTCGCTCAATACTATATTTTCGTATTCTGCCAAATCGCTACCATCGTACACTTTATTTATAGCATCAATGGAAATAACTGAAATTTCTTTAGGCGTAATTGCGGCCTGCAAATTCATATTCTCAAACGTATAAAAACCTGTATGGTCGGGATTACTGCATGTAAACGAAATATTCGAAATTGTAACTGCGTGTTCGCCTACATTCGATTCTAAAAAATTAGCCGTACACGTAAAATTAGAAAGTACATCACCACCCACACCATTTATCGAGGAAGGAAAATGAATAGTGGCAGTTGTGGTGCCGTCGTAAACTTTATTTTCGGCATAAACAGATTGCTCATTATGAGGATGGTTTTCCGGGTCTAAAGGGTCATACGTATCTTCAGGAAACTTAATAGTAAATGAATGAATTGTTGCTTTCTTTCCGGTGGGAAGAGTTATATTAGCATAATTGTCTTTATCATCACCGTCAAGTGTTACTGAATTGAATGTTACATCTTTATTCTCTCCGGGTGCTGCATCTATAAAAGTAGCATCTACTTCTTTAATCTCAACATCATCGCCCGAAATTACACCGTCGAGTCTACAACCAGTAATCTCCAACACTTTATTATTACCATCATAATCCTTATCTTGAGGTTCGCAATCGACAAGACTAAGTCGCGCAGGAGCAAGTGTCGCATCATATTCAAACTCATTTTCTGTTAAAACATATTTGGTAACATCGTCGCCGATAAGGGTAAATTTCACTACAATTTTCCTTTTGGAATCGTCATATTTCACCGAGATGATTTTTACTTTTACATCTTTATCTGTCGGAATATTTGCTAACGGAGCAATAATAGAGTCTGCTATTCCGTCATGGTCATAATCAGGACAACTCCACTGAACACTATTTGTACCGTCGTATGTTTTTGTGTCAGGGATAAGCAAATCAATAGCACTTCTTAATGCGGCAATGTCAATACGAGGAACAGTTTGAATGTCTAATTTTTTCCAAGTACTTGCACTACTATAATCAGTCTGATTTTCAGGGACGATAAGTTGAATATCAGAAAGAGTCAGGTCGGCAAAAGTATTGTTTTTTAAACTAGGCGGATTTATTCCGTTACAAACAATTGTCTCCAACTGAGTATCTTTAAACGCATTTTTACCAATCGAAGTAACTGTCGCAGGTATTACAATCTCAGTTAGACTCGTACAACCTTGGAAAGTATTATCTCCTATGGCAGTAATTAACCCCGAAATATGAAGGGATGTAAGAGATTTACAAGTAAGAAATGCACTACCGCCAATACTTTCAATAGTTACAGGAAGAGTAATCTTAGTAGCCTTCTCGCAATTTGAAAATGCGCCATTATCAATCGCCGTTACGGTATATACCGCATCACCATACTCAAACATACCCGGAACAATATATTCCGTGGCATCGTCAGAGACTACTCCCGTTACCATAGCGGTCTTGGTCTGCGTGTTGATTTCGTACGTCAAGCCCTTGAATGTTATCTCAGTTTGCGCCATTACGGTCAAAGGCGGAGCTGCTAACAAAAAGAGGAGAAACGTAAATACAAATTTACAAAAAGCCCCCCCCCGTGGAATTTTGTGAGGTTTTATTATTTTTATATCCATGTCTTTTTATTATTAGTTATTAAAAAAATTGAGTTTATTTTTAACGATTTTGTTGTTTTCTTAAAAAAAATAGGATATAAATTTACGTAAATGGCCCGTATAGTACACTACCATACGATTTTTTTGTTAATAGTTTCCAATGCATAATTCGATAATATTTGTTGGTTGTATAATATTTCTTACAAAAATAAAAAAAATACTATTATATAAAGGTTAAAAAACATTAAAAAGTCATTTTTATAGTAATAATCCACGAAAATTTCATTTATATCTCTTAAAACAACAAATAAAACAAAAAAAAACGAATTACCATTAACATTACAAAGCAAGGATCAATACGTTAAATATGCTGTTACTTTTTTAAGGAATACACAAATTATATGAAACAAGATTCCAATAAATGTTAATAACGAAAAGAAAAAGAAGCGGAGAGAGGGGGATTCGAACCCCCGGTAAGGTGTTTATACCCTACGACGGTTTAGCAAACCGTTGGTTTCAGCCACTCACCCATCTCTCCAAAGATGTACTTCTTATGCTGAATCAATTCTTTTAGTCGGTCTCCAGGGAGTCGAACCCTGGACCCACTGATTAAGAGTCAGTTGCTCTGCCAACTGAGCTAGAGACCGAATACTCTTTTGTTTTTTGACGTTGCAAAAGTAGAAACAAAATTTTAATCTGCAAAATTTTTTTGAATATTTTTTTGCAAAAAAAATTAATTGATGTAATTTAGCACAATGAAACTAACTGATTATTTTTATCTAACAAATTATGAAACAAGTTATTGCGATAATATTTTTTATATTTTCCGGATACATAAAAATTTTTGCACAACTCGAAACATCGGTATGGTATTTTGGTGATAATGCAGGATTAGATTTCAAAACCAAGATTCCGAGAGTATTAACAGACGGTGCATTAAAAAATTACGAAGGCGTTGCAAGTTTTAGCGATAAATTCGGAAATTTGCTTTTATACACAGACGGAAGGACGGTTTGGAACAAAAATCACGAAATTATGGAAAACGGTGAAAATCTTTTAGGACACGAAAGCAGCACCGAATCGGCAATCATTGTTCCATGGCCCGAAAACGAAAATCTTTATTACATCTTTGTAGTCGATGAACAAGGCGGAGTAAACGGTCTGAGTTATTCCATTGTTAATATGTCATTAAACGATGGTTTGGGCGCAATTACAGACCATAAAAATATTATTATCGAAACTCCTGTCTGTGAAAAAGTTACCGCTATAAGACACCAAAACAACAAAGATATTTGGCTTTTAACCAAATCCGCAAAATCCAACGACCTTATCGAATGGTTAATTGATGAAAACGGAATTAACTTAGACTCAAAACGAAATTTTCCGATAAGTATAATTAAACACCAAGACCCAAATATTCCCGGACTGCCGGCAGAGATAAAAATGAACAGAGGTTTTATTACGCTCGGATATATGCGCGTTAGTCCGAACGGGAAAAAAATAGCCTGCGCAAACAAAGGTATGTTTCAATACGACGAGAACGACACCCCATTTTCGATATTAGAAATTTTTGACTTTGACATAGAAACCGGCGTAATAACTCCAAATTCAATTATTTGCGATTATAATTCGGATCTTTACGGCGTTGAGTTTTCCAATGACGTATCAAAACTTTATTATACAAGCGGATTAGATATTTTTCAATTGGATTTAACCAAGGAAACAGAAGAAGAAATACAAAATTCACTCACCAAAATAGGAAGTTTTGATTATAGAAGTTTTTCGTTACCGCTTTATGACCCCTCTGCTATAAACAGAAGCGATTATGCAACAGAAGAAGATTATATTCTTGCCTTACAACAAACCGTCCCAATAACCGGAGCACTTCAACTTGCTCTAAACGGAAAAATCTACGTTGCGCAAAATATGTGCAAATATCTCGGCGTTATTAATAATCCGAGAGAAAAAGGAGATGCCTGTAATTTTGAAATGAAAGGATTATATTTAGATGGCAAACTCTCCCGTGCCGGTCTTCCGAACTTTATTCCGTCATATTTTTTGCCGCCGAAATTTGAGATTTCAAATAATTGCACTCTAAACAAAACTTTTTTCAAATGTTTAGACGAAAGAAACATAACGAATTACGAATGGATTTTATCAAACATCAACGACGAAAAAATCGCAGAGTCTAATGAAAAAGACTTTGAATACGAAATCACAGAAAAAGGAAAATACAAAATAACTTTAACGATTACACTCGAAAGCAACGAAGAAGTTTCAGAATACCGTTATTTTTATGTTTATGAAAATCCTGAATTTTCCTTCGGTCCCGATATAAATATTTGCGAGGGCGAAAATGCAGAAATCAAAGCCGCTGAACTTTCCGACTGTGAATTTCATTGGTTAGATGACATTGAGGACAAAACAATCACCGTAACAGAAAACAAAACCATTTCGGGAACATTAAAAAACATTTATACGCTTTGTGAATTTTCTGACGAAATCTCCGTAAAAGTAAACTCTCCTGAAGAGTTTTCACTTGGAAACGATATGGAATTTTGCAAAAACGAAACGTTAAAATCCGATTTCAAAATCGAAAATCCCGAAAGGTTTTCTTCGTTTGAATGGCTTGACAACAAATCCTCAGAGGTTAATAGAACATTCTCAAAACAAGGAAATTACACTCTTGAAAGCACGGACTTGAACGGCTGCAAGTTTCAGGACGAAATTTTCATAAAAGAAAATCCCTTACCCGAAATAGATTTTTCCACAGACAGTATTTTTTGTAACAACAAAGACAATTTTCTTGACTGCAAGGTAGAAAACGCAAAATATCTTTGGTCTACGGGCGAGGAAACTCAAGTCATAAAAGTAAAAGATTTCGGAAATTATTCCGTTACTGTAACTGACGAAAACGGCTGTTTTTCAACATCTTCCGTTAATCTAAAACTCAAAACCCTGCCTGAGGTAAATCTCAATGCCGACACCTCGTATTGTGAGGGCGAAAGCCTTGTTTTGGATGTTTTTTGGAAAGATGCAACGGATTATATTTGGCAGGATTTTTCCAACACGGAAAATTACGAGGTTACAACGCCGGGAATTTATACCGTTAAAACTTATAATGTCTGCGGTTTTTCGTCCAATACGGTAAACGTTTATGAAAGATATTGCGGCGAAATTTTAATTCCAAATATCATAACGCCAAACAATGACGGAATAAATGATTATTTCAAAATCAAAGGACTCGGAAGCGGTTGGCAGTTGGAAATTTTTACAAGAGAAGGTGTAAGAGTTTTTAAAACAGATAATTACAAAAACGATTGGAGTGCTGAAAATATTTCGGACGGAGTTTATTTTTACGTTCTGAAAAAAAACGGTGAACATTACAAAGGCAATATCAGCGTGTTTCATAAAAAAATATAATTTGTAAATCCCAAAAAATAAGATTAGTTTTGTAAAAAAATTTTTTTTTGATAAAATGATAAAATCCCTGACTATTTCCGGGGCAACCTCAATGCTCGGAATCGCAACGATAAAAACGGCTTTAAAATGCGGATATTCAATTATTTGCATTATCAGAAAAAATTCCTCGCGCAAAAAAAAACTCTTAGAAATAAAAAACGAAAATCTTGAAATCGTAGAATGTGATTTAAAAGATTATTGCAACTTAGATTTAAAAAAGAAATCCGATGTTTTCATTCATTTTGCATGGGATAAAACCTCCGCAACAGAACGAGATGATGTTGATATTCAATTAGATAACATAAAATATACGTTAGATGCCGTAAGACTTGCCGCTCGCTTAAACTGCAAAGTTTTTATCGGAGCGGGCTCGCAGGCGGAATACGGAATCCAAACCGAAAAATTAACACCCGAACTGCCATGCAATCCTGAAAGCGGCTACGGAATTGCAAAATTTTCAGCCGGAAAATTCTCCAAAATGCTTTGCAAACAATTAGGAATACGTTTTAATTGGCTTAGAATTTTAAGCGTTTACGGCATCGGCGATGGCAACAACACGCTCATAAGTTACATAATCGAAACCCTCAAAAAAGGCGAAAGTCCGCTTTTAACGCCGTGTACTCAAACATGGGATTATCTTTTTTCAGAAGAGGCGGCAAAAGCAATTTTATGCGTTTCAGAAAAAGGCATTGACGGCAAAGTTTATCCGTTAGGCTCAGGAATAGGCAGAAAACTAAGCACTTACGTCGAAGAAATCAGAGATTTAATCAATCCTGAAATTCCACTGAAATTTGCCTCTAAACCGTTTTATCCGCACCAACCGATGTACCTTGTTGCAGATGTTTCTGCCCTAAAAAACGACACCGGCTGGCAAAACGAAACGGATTTTATAAGCGGTATAAAAAAAATATTAAACTCCTAAGAAAAATTCTTCAATCTGTTTTTCGATAGAGCAACCTCTCTCCCACTCTACGACTTTTTTTACGGCAGTTTCGATTGACCATTTCGGAAACCAACCAAGAAGAGATTTTGCTTTGGAATTGTCAAGTTTTAAGAACGAAGCCTCGTGCGGAGCGTTTTCCTCGTTAAACTTTTTCCATTTGAGATTACCGCCCCAAGATTTGCAAAAAATATCCACTAACTGCCCCGTCGAAATACAATCCTTTGACTCAGGACCGAAATTGTAAGACCCTTCAAAATCCTTATTTTCAAACTGTTTCTTTGCTAACAACAAATATCCGTAAAGACATTCCAAAACGTGTTGGTAAGGCCTTATGCTGAAAGGATTTCTAACAATAATTTCGCCTTTTTCCCTTGCATAACGTATGCAATCCGGAATTATTCTATCCGGTGCAAAATCTCCTCCACCGATAACGTTTCCGCTGCGTGCAGTTGAAATTCTCAAATCAGAACCGTTTTCAAAAAATGATTTTTTATAACTGTAAGTTACTAATTCTGAACAACTTTTGCTGTTAGAATAGGGATCCAAACCACAAAGTTCCTCCGTCTCACGGTACCCCCAAAGCCATTCTTTGTTTTTGTAAACTTTATCCGTCGTAACATTAACAAAACTTTTTACCGAAGGAGTTTTTCTCAAGGCTTCCAAAACATTAACAGTTCCCATAACGTTAGTTTCAAAAGTTTCTTTAGGATTTTTGTAAGACTCCCTTACGATAGGCTGTGCTGCCAAATGTATAACTATTTCCGGTTCAGAGGTTTGCATCGCCGTTAAAAGCGAAGAAAAATCTCTTATATCACCATAAATGCTACGGATTTTTTCTGAAGTTTTCGCGATTTCAAAAAGTGAGGGTTTTGTAGGCGGTTCAAGCGCATAACCCGTTATTTGCGAGCCGAAAAACTTCAAAATATTAACAAGCCACGTTCCTTTGAAACCTGTGTGTCCTGTCAAAAAAACTTTTTTTCCTTTATAAAAATCTGCTAATCCCATACTTTCCACGGTGCTTTCTCGTTAATCCACAAATCGTTAAGTTCGTTTTTATCTTTCAGCATATCCATCGGATGCCAAAAACCTGAATGTTTGTAAGCATGAAGTTCGCCCTCAGCAGCAAGGTTTGAAAGCGGTTCTCTTTCCCAAACCTCGTTAATATCATCGGGTTTAATGTAATCCAAAGCTTTGTTTTCGCAAACAAAAAAACCTGCGTTAATCCATGTTTTGCTTTCATCGGGTTTTTCCACGAAACGGTGCACAACATTTTGAGAATCCAAATCTAACGCTCCCCAACGTCCAACAGGCTGAACGGCTGTTAATGTTACGAGTTTTCCTGAATCCTGATGGGCTTTTAATAGTTTGTCGATACGAACGTTAGCAACCCCATCACCGTAAGTGAGCATAAAAGGCTCGCCATTGAGATATTTTTCTGCTTTTTTAATACGACCTCCGGTAAGCGTTTTTTGTCCCGTGTAAAGCAAAGTTACCGTCCAAGGCTCGGTTCTTGTCTGATGAATTTGAACGTCGTTGTTAGCAAGGTCAATAGTCATATCGGAATATCTGTCATAATAATTTAAGAAAAAATCCTTGATAACATGACCTTTATAACCCGTTAAAATCACGAAATCATTAAAACCGTAATGACCGTAAATTTTCATTATATGCCACAAAATCGGATAACCGCCTATTTCGACCATCGGTTTTGGAATTTTTTGTGTCTCCTCGCCGAGTCTCGAACCCAAGCCGCCCGCTAAAATCAATGTCTTCATTTTTTATAATTTTTTTTACAAAACTCTCTGATACAGTCGATTGTCCACGAAATTTTTTCCTCTGTCATTCCGGGATAAACGCCCGTCCAAAAAGTATTTTCCATAATAAAATCCGTATTTTCCAACCCGCCGGAGATTCTAAACCCTTCTTTTGAAAGCCGCATCGAATTGAAAGCGGGATGTTTCAAAAGATTTCCGGCAAAAAGATTACGGGTTTGTATTTTATTGTTTTCCAAGAAATTAGTAAGTTCATTTCGGGAAAAACCGGCATTTTTTTCCACCGTTAATGCAAAACCGAACCACGAGGGCAAAGAATTTTCTTCCTTTTCAGGCAGAATTATTCCGGGCGTATCTTTCAAACCGTCATAAATTAAAGAAAAATTCTCACGCCTTCTTTTTACGATAAAATCTATTTTTTCCAACTGAGCACAACCGATAGAGGCTTGTAAGTCGGTCATTTTCAAGTTGAAACCAAAATGCGAATAAACGTATTTATGGTCATAACCATAAGGCAAAAGTCCGAATTGACCAGTAAATCTCGCCCCACAAGTGTTGTCTTTACCGCTTTTGCACCAACATTCACGTCCCCAATCGCGGAAAGATTTCATAATCTTGTTAAGCAAAGAATTGTCGGTGTAAACAGCACCGCCCTCACCCGTTGTTATATGATGCGGCGGATAAAAAGATGAAGTTCCTAAATCGCCCCAAGTACCTGTCTTTTTAGTAACCTCACCGATAGTGTAGAGCGAGCCCAAA
>Ga0310695_10015625_pt1 | contig 10076 bp, 20 predicted proteins | sample RumenRJG_04DNA_FD_203882 | JGI IMG/M metagenome (GOLD analysis project Ga0310695, IMG submission 203882) | Bovine rumen microbial communities from Lethbridge, Alberta, Canada - RJG_04 (v2) (version 2) | ecosystem: Host-associated > Mammals > Digestive system > Stomach > Rumen | place: Canada... | reverse complement strand
TTCGATTCTATTCCCGTCTTCATCACATCCGAGAACATCGCTAATAATACCATCAACGCGATATCCTTTATTAAACCATTCGACAAAATCATTCACATAAACAGAGGGGACGACGCCGACACAGTCCGTGCCACAGAGAATATAGAACGCAGGCCGTCCTTCATGTTCAAATCGCGAAAAACCAACATTGTGAACCCAGTCTTCTTTCCTTATTTCGTTTATAGCTTTCTGGCGGCTGGAGCCATCCGGGTTATTAAACGTAACACCAGCGGCACGAAAATCTAATGTTGTCACAAGCATTTTATACAGTCCTTTCAAGGCCCGTCATTTAGACGGGCCTGTTTTTATGCCATTTTTGTGTCTTCTACAGTAGTGCCGGAAGCTGATGATTCTTCCGTGCGACTTGCTTCTATTTCCAGTTCCTTCCTGTACGCTTCCACTTCTTTTTTGATCTTCGCCTGCGGATCGTCGTCACCGACGCGCTTCATCACGTTCCGGATATAGTCCTTCAGGGCCTTGCGGGATTCCACGGGCATCTTCAGATATTCCTGAATCAGGGCCCGATCGAAAGCATCCAGGCTGTACTGCGCACACAATTCATCAATAGCATCCTGCGGGACTGCGGCGAACATTTCACCGATGCCTGAAACAAGCCAATTATAATTCACATTAAATTCGCGACATATGGACCTGATCATCTGATCGGTGAAGTTGTTGGTTCCAGATTCGAGCCGGCTAATGGTAGAACGCCCGACGCCAACCTTGTCGCCAAATGCTTCCATACTCATATTCAGAGCTTTACGGAGCTGTGCAAGTCTTTCTTTCATTTTCAGCACCTTCCTTTCAAAAACAATAATATCATTCAATGTTTCCGTATGCAACAAAAACAGCAAAAAAGTATTGACAATGTTTCTATACGCACATACAATGTTTACAGACGGAACACGCTGGGCATTTTCGAAAGGAGAAAGGAAACCATGAAAGAGGAAAGAACAAGAACAGAACCCGAACTTCAGGCTGAAAAGACGGGGAAGGAACAGATTGAAGAGTGGAAGAAAGACGGAGAAGACTTCGCGGAACTTCTGAAGGGCTTGACAGAGGAAGAGAAACGGGAAGTCAAGGGCATTCTGATCGGGATGCAGATCACACGCGACCGTCCGCTGACGGCCTGACAGACGCCGGCAGTCAGCCGGCAGGAAACGGAGGGACGAACATGCTGGAAGGCGTATGGATGAAAGGCGCGCTGAACAAGCTGATCAGGAGCACAGAAGAGTTTTACAAAGACCCTGAACACGAGAAAGAGTTCCAGGAATGGCTTGCGCAGCGGCAGAAGGAGCAGACAGAAGAAAACACACAGCCGGCATGACCGGCGGAAAGGATGGACGAACATGGACAACAGGATCGCGAAGGTGATCGGCGAGAACATCCGGAAACGGATCGACGAAAAGGGCCTGCTGATGCGGGAAGTTGCGGCAGAGGTCAATGTATTGGAGCACACATTCTTCAGATGGATGCGGGGCGAGAGGCAGCCGTCGGCCTATGCGCTGTACAGGCTGGCCAGATATTTCGGCTGCACCATGGAAGAACTGATGGAAGGAGTGGAAGAAAATGGATGAAGTTCTGACAATTCAGGAAGCGGCTGACATCCTGAAACGGATCCCGATCGCGAACACCAGGGAGCTGAAAGCGGTATATATGGCGATTGAAGCGCTGGAAGAAAAATGGCGCGAGCGCTGGCGCCCGGTGATGGACGGCGACGGTGAGATGCCGCCGACCGATGAAGACGGATACAGCAAGTACATCCTTGTGAACTTCACGAACGTCCCGGAAGTGTTCGACATCGGGCAGTACAGGACAGACAGCGAAGGCGGGAACTTCTTCAGTGGAGACGACGACGATCCATATACAAAGATCGGCGCTTATGTCAGCGCATGGCGGCCGCTTCCGCTGTCCTATGAAAGGAGCATAGCCGATGGGCAGACGCAGGCGGGATTCATAAGCCGCTACGGGATCGACCTGCGGATCAGGGGCGGGGAAGCCTGCTGGGTCAAAGACCTGGACAGCCAGAAAGAGAAAAAAGAAGCAGATCTTCGGAGGCGGCTATCTGCTGTCAGAGAGCGCGGCCGCAAGGAAGGCAGAGGCCGAACAGGCCGCCGGCAGGCTGAAGGCAGAAAGAGAGACGGCCGCCACCTGCTGGGAGCTGTCCGACCGGGAACGCGGGATCATCAAAGCAATGGAAAGGAGAAGCGACAAGTGAAGGATTACGAGGCAATGTTCGAACCGGTACTGCTGGCGAAAAGGAAATGGGATGCAGAGGGCATCCGCAGCATGTGCGTAAGCCACCACTTCTACATGCGCGGGACCGTGGCGCAGTACACAGACATGCTGAACTATGTCAAAGAGAACGACCCGACGCCTGAAAACATTTACAACGTGGCGAACGACATCCTGAACTATACGGATCCGAACGAAGATCAGACCGTGACGAACATCATGTACATCATCGAGAACGAAGTCGTGCACACGTCATACGAGATCAAAGAGAACGCGGAGTGGACCGCCTGGAAAAACTCCAGGGAATAAAGGAAGCGGAAAGGAGCGCACAGGCATGCTAAACATCAAAGTGAAGGGCAACGTGGTGCAGGGGGAAATAGAAGGGAGACTGAAGGAACTGAACACAGACACCATGATGGTGCTGCACACCATCCAGCAGATGATCAAAGACAGCGCCGAAAGCGAAGAACAGGCCCAAGAGGCCATCCGCCACTGGAAGAAGTGCGTCGCGCTTTTCGTTCTCAAAGACGAAGAGCCGACGATCGTGAAGGTGTTCGAATCTGACAAACCGGGCCAGACGGGAAAGATCAGGGAGCTGTTCGACGGCAGTCTGTCCGATTTTATGGACAGCGCGAATGAATGAAGGCAGGAAGGACCATAAACCGGAACACATAGAAAGGAAGGAACAGACATGGAAAGAGCACAGAAGAGGCAGAGGGCGCAGGGGACAAAGAAGGAAGAGCTGAACGGCTTTAGGATCCGCATGGCCGCACGCAGATGCATCCTGCAGATGGACCAGATGCACATGACGATCGCAGAGCAGACAGCCGTCGCCAGGGAAGTCCAGGCGAGAGTCCGCGAGAGGGAGCGGGAGGACACAAAGCACGAGAGGACGGCACAGACTGCCGTGCTGGGATGCGCCATGGCACTGATCATCGTCTTCGCCATCGTGCTGCTGATCTGAAACAGGAGACGAAAAAATGCAGGGACAGCCATACAAAGGAACAGGCCCGCATGGAGAACCACGCGGGCCTGTATATGGCAGTCCGGAGTGCACCGGATCCGCCGCCAGAACACGACATCATGATAGCGGACCCGACGCAGAAATGCAAGCGCTGCGGACGGCAAACGAACAGACATTCGGCAGCGCGGATGAATGCCGTCCTTGTAATGGATATTAACAAATCCACGAACACAGGCTACAGGCACAAAAGCCGGCAGGGGGAACATCCAAAAAATAATCACATGGATGGATTGCGCGCCGTAAGGCGCGCCCTGTTCTGTGCCGGAGGGCCATAGCCCGATGGCACAAAGGTAAAGAGAACCGTAATCATGACCAGAAAGCGCAGACACAGGGCAGGCCGGGGGCAGCCGTACGACTATGAACAGGCCTTCAATCAGCAGATGGAAAACCTGTCGGACCTGGACGCCAGAAGGACGGCGGCACAGGGGATCCGATACGCGGCCAAGGAGATCCGGGCAGGGACACAACTGGAAGTGGAAATCTATCCGGAGTTCCCCAAGAGCAAAAACCCATACATCCCGACAGACACGCAGAAGGAATCACAGCGCCGGGCGCAGCGGAACCTGAACGAGAAGAACAGCCGCAAGCAGTGCGAACGGATCCTGAACGCCAACTTCGGATCAGGCGACCTGTGGGCGACCTTCACCTATACGGACGACTGCATGCCGGCATCCATGGATGAAGCACTGAAGAACATGCAGAACTTCATCCGGCGGCTGAACTACCAGCGCAAGAAGCGGGGCCTGAAAAATGCCAGGTATGTCTATGTGACCGAAGGCACGCAGGAAGGCCGATGGCACCATCATGTCGTCCTGGACGGAGACATGGACATGGACACGGTCGAGCGCCTGTGGATAAAGGGAAAGCGCAACCAGATCCGGCGCCTGGACGCGGACGAAAACGGCCTGACCGGAATGGCCAAATACATCACCAAGGAGCGCAAGAAGAAATCACAGAAGAAGTGGACACCGTCCAAGGGGCTGAAGAAACCCGCCGAGACGGTCAACCACTACAAATTCACGCGCAAGGACATCCGGGATATGGCACAGGATGAAAACTGCATTGAACAGAAGATGCTGAAATGGTACGCGCGGCAGGGGTACGTCTTCACGTCTGCAGAGAGACGGACGAACGAAATAAACGGCGGGATCTACATATACGCGAAACTGCGCAGGCCGGAGCCGCCGCCGAAGGAGCGCGTCATAAAGCGCCGCGCGCAGAGAAAGAAGGAGTAATGAACAGGGCAATGATCCGAAGGAGCGAAGACACGGAACAGATGGCGGTCATGGACTGGGCGCGCTGGAACATGCGCCGGCATCCGGAACTGGAACTGCTGCATCACATCCCGAACGGCGGAAGTCGGAATGCGGCAGAGGGCCGGAAACTGAAAGCAATGGGCGTGAAGGCAGGCGTGCCAGATCTCCATCTTCCTGTCCCGAAAGCGGATTATTGCGGCCTGTACATCGAACTGAAGTATGAGGACGGCAGGATACAGGATTCACAGAAGGACTTCCTGCGCGCCGCGGCCAGGTATGGCAACTACTGCGTGGTCTGCTACGGAGCCGATGCCGCGATCGCGGTCCTGGAAGATTATGTGAACCTGAAGCGGGTAAACACGGGGCTGCGCGACAATGTCCCGCGCGTGCCAAACCTGTCCATCATCAAAGACGGGAGGATCAAAGAGCTGACATGAGACTGAAGGACATGCTGAAGATTCTGCACAATCCGGACCGCCTGCGCATATACAAAACGACGCACGGCGGCAAGAAGATGCTGTGCGCAGGGTGGCGCGCGATCATCATGGAGGATCCGGAAGGGCAGGGACTCACGGCGGAAGACCTGGACGCCGAAGTGAAGGACCTGCGGGCGGTTCCGGAGATCAGATGCCGGGACTGGAAGAAGATGGAGCTGACGCCGCCCATGGAACCGGACACCACGCCGCTGTATAAGTTCGCGGATCTGGAAATGCGGCTCTATTACAACATAACGATTTGAGGGCGCAGGGATGGACGAAAAGGAAATACTGTGGAGGTATGACAGGGCACAAAACCAGAACCAGATGATCACGATCCTGCACGAACTGACCCTGATCCCGGAATACCAGATCATGATCCTGATCATAAACAGCGGGCGCGAGCTGCCGGAAAGGAAGGTGACCGCCCTGAAGAAGCGCAGGATAACAGTGGACAAGGCCATCGCGAAGAAAGAAGCGGATTTCGCGAAGTTTGCGAAAAGGATGGCCGATATGGACTGCCAGACAGAAGCGCAGATGAAAGAGCGCGGCAGATTACTGCAGAGCATACAGAGCGCCGACGATGCCATCCGGGAGCTGGAAGCAGAAAAAAGGATGATCACCATCGTCCTGAAGGGAGGAGAAACAAAGACGTGGAAAACGAAAGACAAGACCGCACAGCACACATAAAGATCAAGGCGTCGGAGATCCTGAAGCTGTCAAAGACGGAATTCACAGTGGACTATGCCGACGGCACAAGCCACAAGGTAAACGAGGGCGTACTCCTGGAGGCGACGCCGGAAGGGCGCATGATCTTCCACAACGGGACGGACCGCGCTTCTGTCCTGTTCGCGTCGACCTTCGCCCTGTTCGAAGCAATCGCCAGATTCGGCCTCACGGAAGCATATGACGAATACTTCCGGCGGGAGATGGAAATAAAGCACAAGGAGGAAACGGACGAAAATGGAAACCAATAACACAGTACTGCCGCAGGCAGAGGAGCCGACAAAGGATGACGTGATCAAAAGGGCCTGCGAGGCAAAGATCGAAGGAAAGCCCGTCGCCTGGATCGACACGCACGCGATCGACATTAGGGAAATCTACAGCAACAGCCGGAACTTCTATGCCTGCAGCGACATCGAACAGCTGGCACAGTCGATCAAATGCTTCGGCCTGATGGAGAACCTGACCGTCGTGGACAGGCCGAACGGAGACGGGAAGCGCTACAGGATCGTGGCAGGCGAGCGCAGATGGCGGGCACTGAAGATGCTGGCCGAACAGGGACACACAGAATTCTGCAAAGTGACCTGTGTCATCATCGACGGGAAAGAACTGGACGACAATCAGGAGATGCTGTGCCTGATCGCCGCCAACCAGTACAGGCAGAAGACATTCACGGAGCAGTCCGAAGAGATCAGGCAGATCAAACAGATTCTGCAGAATGATCCGACGGCAGAGGGCGGCAGGATCCGCGACGCCGTCTCCAGGCTGACAGGGATCAGCGGGACCAAGATCGCGCAGATCGAGGCCATCGACCACAACCTGATCGGAGCCTTCCGGGACGCCCTGAAGGGCGGGGACATTGCTTTTTCCGTGGCCTATGAGCTGTCAGGCCTGCCGTCCGAGGAACAGGCGAAGCTGTATGGCGGTTATATGATGGGCGACCAGTTGTCCGTCCAGCAGATCAGGGACCTGAAAGCGGAGATGGCAGAGGCGGACAAGGAAATGGACGGCCAGATGACGCTGGACGACTTCACGGAGGTCCTGCAGCCTGACGAAGCGCCGGAAGCGGACCCGGAAGAGGATCCGGAAGAGCCTGCAGAGGCAGAGGGCGCCGCTGCGGATCCGTACGCGGAAGGCCTGGACCCGACAGATCAGGAGATCGCCGACGCATGGGACAGAGTAAAAGACCGGATCCAGATCAGCAGCGAAACCACAAAGACCGGCCTTCTGGAACTGCTTAAAAGACGCATGGGTTCAGGCTGGCAGGGCTTTTCTGTGCACGATGCGTCGATCTGGTACATAAACTGCGATCCGGTCGGCATCCGCCTGGAAGCGGAAAGCCCGGACGGCAGGAAGGCAAGCCGCAAACGGGTCACGTGGAAGGCCTTCGCCGATAAAGTCATCGCGGCGGGCCTGTTCACGCCGGCGCCGGAACTGGTGGACGCCCATCCGCAGGCAAAGGAAAGCATCTGCTACAGCTGCGACAATTATGAACACTGTGCGCAGAAGCAGACCAACGTCACGACCTGCGACAGCTATGTCGACCGCAAAGAGGCCAGAAAGACCGAAGAACAGCGATACAGCGAGGAACAGGACCGGATCGACCGCGAGACGAAAAAGAAACTCCAGGAGATGGAGGACCAAAAAGAAGCAGAAAAGGCCAAAACAGGCCCGGACGAGAAATCCTTCCGGCAGAGGGGGCTTCGGACCATGCGCGTGTCGGAAAAGATGCTCGACGACATCAACACGCAGCGGATTCCCTACATGATCGTCATGCAGGACAAACAGATGCCCTACAAACAAGGCGACCGGCTTCTGCTCCTGGCAGTCAAAGACGGAGCGCACACCGGCAAGACCATGAAAGCCTGCATCACATGCGTGGACGACGCGGGATCTTCCAGCGGGATCGTGGAAGGCTACGCAGTGATCGGCGTCATGGACATCTACGACGCGGAATCGCTGGGACTGATTGATCTGGAGGACGAAGACTGATGGCAGACAAAGAATTATTCACAGCGCCGGCCGGAAAGTCCTACAGCGTGAAGAACCTGCTGAATGAAGAGAGCCTGCAGGAGGCTCTGCACGCGATCCGCGACATTCAGACGATGCTGTGGGAGACCATGCCGAACGGACAATATGCCCTGATCGAAAAACACTTCGATGTGGCCATTGCGTCCATGATGGCGCACCTGATCGGCGTCCCGGTCGAAAACGGGAACGGCGCACAGGATGACGGGAAGGAGGCCGGACAATGAACGAGGCAGAGGGCACCCGCGTGATATGCGACGCATGCGGCAAGGAAACCGCGATAAACCTGTGGACAAGGGAGATCGCCAAAGACAGGGACGGCTATTTCCCGGTCGTAGAGAAGTATTTCTGCTGTGAGGCTTGCGGGAAGCACTACACTGTGGGCGTCTACGATCACGAACAGAGCCTGAACGTGCAGAAGCGCCGCAGGCTCCAGCGGATGATCAGGCTGCACATCAGCATCCACAGCAGGAAAGAGACTATAGAGGACCTGCAGAAGGAAGAACAGAGACTGAAAACCAAAATGCTGAAAAGGGCGGAACGGCTCAAAGAGAAATACAGGGAGGAATGCGCGAATGCGTGAATTGATGGCGGAACCGGCAAGAGTATTTTTCATGATGGCGGGCCTGATCGGGATCACGCTGGCCGTCGCGGTGGCGGCCGCCCTGATCCTGATGATTCTGGCGGCAGTCGTGCAGGTCATCAGGGAATCAGAGAAGGAGAGCGGAAAAGATGAATAAGGTCATTATGATCGGGCGCCTGACCCGCGACCCGGATATCAGATATACACAGGGACAGGACCAGATGTGCATAGCGCGGTTCACGCTTGCGGTCGACAGAAAGGGCCGCCGGCAGGAGGGCCAGCAGAACGCGGATTTCCCTTCCTGCGTCGCCTTCGGCAAAGCTGGCGAATTTATCGAAAAGTGGATCAAGAAGGGGACAAAGATCGCCGTCACAGGACGCCTGCAGACAGGATCCTACACGAACCGCGACGGCGTAAAGGTCTACACGACGGACGTCGTATGCGAAGATGTGGAATTCGCAGAAAGCAAGGCGGCAGGATCCGCGAGACAGAACGGAGGAAACGGCCAGGCACAGAGCGGGGCATACACGCCGACGCCGGCAGAGGGCGACGCAGGCTATGACGGATTCATGAATATACCGGACGGCATCGACGAAGAACTGCCTTTTTCGTGATCGAAAAGAAAGAAGGTGAGGAAATGCGGATAAAGGAAGCGGCCAGAAGGGCGTGGGAAAAGGTCAAAAGGTTCTTCGGGGCGGATGCCCGGGCAGGCGTGCCGGAACCGCTGACCATGCCAGAGATGCCGGAAGTGAAACCGCCGAAACTGACCATGCCGGAAATACCGGAACCCGACATGTCCGAGATCGGGGCGAAACAGCAGGCGATCAGGGAGGCATTCGAAGCGCTGCGGCCATCACTTGAAGCGGCGACGAAAGAGATGGCGGAAGCATTCGCAGCCATGGCGCCGGTACTTGAAGAGATCATCCACAACGTGCGGGAAGTCATGGAGTCCATATCCATGACGGAAAAGCAGAAGGCAGAGGCCGAGGCATGGCGCAGGTACTACAGGGAACGGGCCAGGGCGTCGAACAATTACAGGAGAATGCACGGCATGCCGATGGTACACAGGCCGAGGGGCAGAGGCGGCAGGAGAAAAAAGCCGCCCGACAATCTCAGCATGCGGCTGGCAGAACTGAAGGAGCAGACGGACAGATATGCAGCAGGAGCAGAAGGACAGGGCAGAGATCAGAAAGATAGTGCAGGCTGTTCTTGAAGAGGACAGGAAGATCCAGCGCGGCAGGATCCTGTACAACACGCGGATCCTGATGGAGCAGTACATCGAAATGCGCAGGTTCGTAGAGACGGCGGTGTCTGAAGTGGAGGATATGGAAGCATACACGCAGTATGCGTCGCTGATCAGCGAGGACACGCACCTGGAAAGCGTGAGGCGGACAAAGCTGAAGACGGCCATGATGATCGTGAACATCGACAGAGCTTTGGAAGAACTTCGAAGAGAGTACCAGGACAGAAGCATGTCCTGCAAGTTCGACGCCTTCCGCCTGCACTATGTCGAGGGCAAAAGCTACGAAGAGATCGCGGAGCTGCAGAACTGCGGAAAGAACACGCCGGCACGATGGTGCAAGGAGCTGATCCGGAAGATGTCCGTCAAGCTTTTCGGGATCGAAGGGATCAGCTGGTGAAGATATAAAACCGGCAGGACCATATCAAAACAAAAACCGAAATGATAAAAAGCTGGGGAAAAGCTGGGGTTT
>Ga0310695_10015624_pt1 | contig 10076 bp, 9 predicted proteins | sample RumenRJG_04DNA_FD_203882 | JGI IMG/M metagenome (GOLD analysis project Ga0310695, IMG submission 203882) | Bovine rumen microbial communities from Lethbridge, Alberta, Canada - RJG_04 (v2) (version 2) | ecosystem: Host-associated > Mammals > Digestive system > Stomach > Rumen | place: Canada... | reverse complement strand
CAGTTCCGGTCCTGCGGATTCGGGCGAAGAGAACACTCCGGCTTCTTCCGATGACGGCCAGCTGTTCCATCTGTCGAGCTCGATTCCCCAGAGCAGTTCTTCCGAGGCCGAACCCACTTCGTCGGAACCGCGCGGGCAGATCATTCCGGAATCCTCCGCGGGCGGAAATGACAACTGCATGTCCAGCGTGTTCCCGAACATCACCATCAAGAATATTGAGACGATAAACATGGACTGCACCGCCGGTTCCGAAGGCTGGCTCGTGCTTATCGAAGACCAGAACAAGCTCCTGACCTGCAAGGCCGGCAACTGGGAAGAACAAATCCTCGACGATTGCTAGTCTTCGCGGTTCTCGGAATTGTGTGCTTCGGCGTCGCGTAGCGAATACGCGCAGCCGCAGTAATTTTGTCTGTAAAGATTATATTCGGCGGATAGCTCGATGGAACGCTTGCTACCGCCTTTCTTTTTGAAGTCGGCAGGGAGCGCCTTGATGCCGTAAATCTCTCCCTGCTCCTTTGCGACCACGTTCAGTACCTGCTCGTCTTTCTTGGGGCTGATGGAGAGCGTGGTGGTGAAGTAATCGAAACCCATTTCCTTCGCGAGCCTTGCCGTCTCGCCGAGCCGGAGCTCAAAGCACTTGCGGCACCGCGTTCCGCCCTCGGCTTCGCTTTCATACCCGCGTACCCAGTCGTAAAACTTGTCGGGCTCGTACTTGCCTTCGATAAATTCGACGGGATACTTTGTCTTGAATTCGCTCACGAAGCGCTTGATTTCGGCGACGCGGTGGGCGTATTCATCGGCGGGGGCGATGTTTGGGTTGTAGTAGAAAATCGTTATCTTGAAAAACTGCGAGAGGTATTCGATGCAGTAGGTGCTGCAGGGACCGCAGCAGGCATGCATCAAGAGCGTCGGTACAATTCCCTTGCGCTGGTTCCACCGGATGATGTAACCCAGGTCGCGCTGGTAATTGTGATATGCTTCGGGCATTCCGCGAATTTCCTTAATCCCAGTTGAGCGTCCCGAATGCGGTTATCCAGTAGCAGACCGAGGTGGCGATGGCGAAGGTCCCCATGACGGTACGTTCCTTGTAGGCGGTGCTGAAGAGTACCGTCGCCGTATAGAACGTGAGGTAGAGCGCGAAGAAGAACGCGAGGATGCGCATCACCACGAAGGGGATGGTTTCGGGTAGCACGTGGCCGGCGGAGAGCAGCACGAACAGCGCGACGAACTGCATGATGGTCGGCACGATGAATGCCTTGCGGATTTCGGGCGGGATGACCTTGAAGCGCGCGTTCATGGCGTAGTTGCCGAGCGGGGCGCCGCAGGCGAGCGCGATGTTCAAGGCGATGGAGGGCAGGAAGGTGATTGCCCCGATGATGGCGGCGATTGTCATGGATGCAAATCTAGAATTTGGGAACCGCAAAATAAAGACCCCTCAGGTAAAGGAGGTAACCTGAGGGGTCGGGGAGTGTTTGGGTATGCCATTAAATTAAAAACTTCAGGGGGTCGAAAACGAAAAAAACGTGCATTTCCTGTATACCTCGGTAAACATGTGTACGGCGCGCATTTGGCGAATTTGATGAAATTTCGGCAAAAAGACGGGGAAACCGGCTAGAAGAGGAGCTTCGCGGTTACATTTCCGCGGGACGGGTGTAAACTCCCGGATACGTTTCGCCGGAACGTGGCGGCGATGGAGAGCGCGAGAAAATCGCCGGCAAATTGTGCCTCGTTCCGGAGCTCGAGTGCCTGCGTGGCGAATCCGTCCGGGGCGACGATGGCGACTTTCGCGTAGTTTCCGGGAATGTCCTGGTAGCGCAGCGAGAATTCCAGCCGCGGTTCGTCGAATCCCTCGCCGCGCGTGTAGCGTGCCCTTGCCGAGGAGCCTGCGGTCCAGTGCCCGGCAAAGCTTGATTGCAGTGACGGTTTCCAGTCGCTCTCGCGGCAGTTCTCGCCGAGTTCTACGCATGTCGCCGAGAGGCCCGCCCTTGCCCAGACGGGGCCGCTTTGTAGTGTTGCCTTTGCGCGCGCCGAGACGCTGTCGCTGTGGAGCGGGTTGATGATCCTCATGTTCGCTTCGAGCCGGCTGTCCAGCAATTCTTTCGCGGTCGCGGTGACGGTTTGCGAACCCCAGAAGCGGCTCTTGAGAATGGTGGAGCTGAGCCGTGCGTGCGTGGGGACGGAATCGCCATGGAAGTAGGCGGTGGTGCGCCAGCCGAGCGTTGCGGGCAGCTTCGATGCCGAACTGCGGAATTCAATCTTGACGAGGGGCGCGTCCTGCTTGGCCTGGTACCAGACGCTCGCCTTGCCGATGGATGAACTTGTCTGTAATGCTGCGGAATGGAAGTGGTGATGCTCGCCGGTCGATGCCCCGTGCCAGTAGGCGATGCTTGCGGAGGTGCGCCGGTCGAAGGCGTATCCGGCACGGGCCTGCGTGACGCTGGACGAATCGAGCAGGGCGGCGAGGTGAAAGTTCCCGAAAGGGTAGAGCAGCGCCGTTCCCCAGAGCGTGTCGAGCGGGATGTGGCTGTGGAGTTCCCTGGTGGAGATGTCGCCGAAGTGCGCCTCGCTGCTTGCGTTGCGGTAGCTAAGCAATTCCTGCGTGCCGAGCCGTAGCGTGTAGCGGTAGAATTCGACGCGGAGTTCCTCGCGGTGACTCTCGACGTGGCCCGCCGAGTCGAGCCTGATTTTTGAAAGGATATAACCCTGGGACCGCAGGTATGAAAGCGAGCTTTCTTCGCAGCGTTCCTGCGCGTAGACTTCTGCGAGTAGGCACGCTTCCTCGGTGTTGCCTTCTTCCAGCAGGTCCAGGAATTCCTGCGCCTGTTCCGGAGTGATGATGCCCGCGTCCCACCAGTCGAATACCTGCGCCTCGGTCACGGCCGCCCTCGGGGCGGAAAATGCTAGCAGCAGGAGCGCGGTAAGAATCAAGAGCTTCGGGTCCATACCTTATATACGGATTTTTCCTGCGAAATGTTCCGCCTGGCATCATTTTTTTATCTTTTATGTCATGGCAAGCGATTCCTGGCATAAAAAATCGGCAGACCGTTCCGGTCGTTTACCCGCGCGTGCGGGCAGTACCGCCGGCCGCGACTTCGTGCCGCACCTCAAGGCCCCGCGTACGGATTTCCCGCTGTTCGGCGGCAAGAGGGTCACGCCGTCGCTTGCGGGCCTCGACAAGCTGCTGCACTACTATGGTGTGGAACTCCAGCCCGATACATTGAAGCAGATCTGGGAATTCCACCAGCTGCTGCGCGCGAACAACGACGACCAGGATTTGACGCGCCTCAACGCCTTCGAGACGATGGTCGAGCGCCACTACGCCGACTGTACGCTCATCAATGCTTATGTGCCCAAGTGGCCCGCCCGCATGATAGACGTCGGCAGTGGCGCCGGGTTCCCGGGAATCCCGCTCAAGATCGTGAATCCGCAGATTCGCTTAACCCTGTGCGAGCCGCGCCCGAACCGCATCAACTTCTTGAACATGGTCATCGAGAAGATGGGCCTCAAGGGAATCGACGTGTTCGGCCACAAGGTCACGAGCAGGAGCATGGATATCCCGGTGGACGGCGTCATCAGCCGCGCCTTCGAACTCATGGAAAAGACGCTCCCGCGCATCGCGAATTCGCTCAAGGTGGGCGGGCGCGTGTTCTTTATGAAGGGCCCCGCGGTTGCCGACGAACTGAAAACGTTCTATCCGGAAGATTTCGGATACAAGTTCGTGGGCAAGCATTTCTACACCATCCCGAATAGCACGCAGGAACGCGCGCTGATTATCCTCGAGCGGGTGGAGTAATCATTTAACGGAACAGGTACGGCAACATCCTCATGTTGTTGTAGTAGGTGACCATGTCCGATTGGGCATCGTCCATTTTATGGTGCGGGTCATCGATTCGTATGCAGCGGACAGGGTAGAGGTAGTTGGGCTTCATCCGGCCGAACTTCATGGCGGCCGCAGTCCATTCCTTCTCCTCTTCGGTGTAGTTGTTCGGGGAGATAACCGTGGCAAAGCCGTCAGAAGTCCAGACGACGCTCAGGGAATCAACATATTCGAAAGACTTGGTTTCGGTATTGTAGAAACCGGATAGGTTCACGCGGAGCTCATCCGCGAAGAACTGGGTGAACGCTTTGTCGTTCTGCACGAAGACGTCGGCAAAAGCAACGAGCACCTGCACGTGCAGCTGCGAAGCGGCACGTACGCCCGAAACGTCGTGTGGAAATAAATTTGTTATATTATTCCTAGCACCAGAAAGGGTGTTATTAAGGATCGTTTCCGCGCAGGCGGGACGGTCCTTTTTTTGTTTAAAAGGCAAAAACTGCGACAGCTTGTCGCAGTTTTGACCTCAAATTGCCCAAATAACTCAGAATAAGGAACAATCTATGACAAAAAAGCCCGCAAAACAGCAGGAATCCGAGTACAACGAAATTCTGCAACAGGCCGTTGCAGTAATCAACAAAACAAGAACGAAAATTGCTCGCCAACTCAATGCTAGCGAAAATATGGCGTATTGGGAAATTGGTGCGCTACTCCACGAACGAAAATTGGAAAGTAAGCATGGAAACGCCGTTGTCAAGCGGCTTTCGGTTGATTTAAAAGAACGCTTTCCAGACATGGGACTATCTCCTCGAAGTTTATGGGATATGAAAAAATTTTATGAGCGCTTTAGTCTCAGTTCGTCAAAAGTGCAACAAGCTGTTGCACTTTTACCTTGGGGGCATATTTTGCTGTTAATGCGTTTTGTGGCAGATGACGACAATCGTGCGCTTTTTTATGCAACAGAATGTGTTTCTAAGGGTTGGCCCCGCGATTTATTGGTTAATGCCGTTCAAATGCAAATGTACGAACATGTTGTCTTGAGCAATCCCGCAAACAATTTCGAAAAGACTCTTCCTGAAAATCAAGTCGCATTTGCGAACGAAACATTCCGCAGCTCTTACAATCTTGGCTTTTTAAGTGTAACCGATTCTTTAGAGGAGGTTGAGCTTGAAAAGAAATTGGTTGAGAAAGTCAAACAGTTTCTCCTTGAATTGGGAAAAGGGTTCGCCTTTATTGGAAACCAACATGTATTGGAATGCAATGGCAAGACAAGAAAAATCGATATGCTTTTCTTTAACCGTCACCTAAAGAGCCTTGTGGCGATAGATTTGAAGATTGGCGAGTTTAAACCAGAGTATGTCGGTAAAATGAATTATTATCTGTCTTTGTTGGATCGCTTGGAACGCGGCGAAGATGAAAACAGGTCCATCGGCATTATTTTATGTGCGACGAAGGATTCCGTTGAAGTTGAGCTTTCTCTCGATGGTATTGATAAGCCCATTGGCGTAGCAGATTATCAGTTGCTGTTACCGAAGGATGAATTGCAGAAAGTTCTTACGGACGAGATGAAAGCTTTTAATGCTGGACAGAATCGAGCTATGACAGCCGAGACGCTGCGGGCCGGCTGCTTGACTAGAACTTGAACAGCATACCGAAGCGCATCTGGCCGTCACGCACGCCGTCGTGGTCGCCCACGTCCTTGATGGTCGCGAAGTCGAACTGCAGCACGTCGGAAAGCATGAATCCGAAACCGAAGTCCACTTCGTTGCGCTTGCCGGTATCGTCGTAGAGGTAACCGAGGCGGAGCGCCACGGTGTTCGAGTAGATGAATTCGGTACCGACGTTGAACACGCCCTGCATCAAGGAATTCTTTGCCGCGGTGAGCCCGTCGCCTTCGCGTTCCGGGTTCACGATGGATTTCCAGCAGGCGATGTAGAACGGCTCGGGATCGCCCTTGTCGTCGTCGTAGACGACTTCGCGGTTATAGTCCGCGGCGATGGTCCACTTGTAGTCGGCAAGGCTCAAAAGTTCGTACGAAAGGCCGATGCGCCATGTCAGGGGAATCGGGTCTTCAATGGTCTTGTCCACGTAATACACGCTCGGGCCGATGTTCGCAAGCACGAGGGCAAAGTTTAGTTTGTCTACAATCAGGTTCTTCTTGAGCATGCCCACGTCGAACGCGTAGCCGAACGTGGTCGCTTCCTCTTCACCGGTGGAGGCGCCGGAACTCAGGTCGGAATAGAAGAACTTGATGGAGAGGCCGAGGCCCCAGTCGTTCGGGAAACGTGTGCCGTAGCTGATGCCGCCGACGATTTCGGAACTGTTGTAGGCCACGAGGTCGTCGGCGTCGATGTCGCCCGAGACGACGGTGGAACCGAAGCTCACGAAGTTCACGGAGAATCCGAGCGTACCCCAGTCATTCAGCGGGATGGTGAGACCGCCGTAAAGGTGGTAGAGGTCAGGAATGTTCAGGATGGGCAGGAGCTTTTCGTAGAAGGCGGTGAGCTGGTAGTCGGCGTCCTTGTACTGTTCCATGCCCTTGGAGGTGCTGAACCAGACGTCGTTGCCCTGCGGGAGTACCGCCCAGACTTTGTTGCTGCTGAGCCCGTTACCCGAATGGAAGTGGGTCCATTCGTCATCCTTCTTGACGGCGCCTTCCTCTTCGGCGGCGCCGCGTTCAAGTTCTGCCTTGCGCCCGCTGGCGGTCGCATAGTCGGGGAGGTGGCGCCATACGCCGCGGTCGGTAGCGATCCAGATGGCTCCCCTCTGGTCTACGGAAATGGAGTTGACGGTATTGTCCGCGAACTGCACCTGCTCCCACTTGCGGAGCGTGAAGTGGCTGAGGCCGCCCTTGTGCGCCGCCCAGATGTGTCCGGAGCTGTCGACCGCGAGATCGGTAGCGTGCAGGTCCATGATGCCGTCTTCTTCGTTGAACAGGCTCCAGCGGTCCTTGTCGTTCACGCTCTTCTTGGGAATGAGGCGCGCGATGCCAGCGCCGTCTGCGGCCACGTAGAGTTCCTTGCGGTTCTCGGACCACACGAGCGCATTGATTTTCTGGCTGGGCAACACCTTGCCCTTCTGCTCGAACTGGCCGTTGCGGTATACGAACAGGCCGTTGTCGGTTCCTATCCAGAGCGATGCGCCCTGGCTTGCGAGTGCGGTCACGCGGATGGCGCCGAGTTCGCCCTCGTAGCTCTTCCAGCCCTTGCCGTCGAAGCGGAAGAGGCCCTTGGGAGTGCCGACCCAGAGTTTTTCGGTGCGGTTGTCGTAGAGGACCGCGGTGATGGTATCCTTCACCACGAGGTTCCAGGGCATCTTGACTTCGACCACGTGCGATTCGTCGTCGGCATTCTTGATGTCGTTGAATTTCTTGACCTGGCGGCTGTATTCGTCGAGGCCGCGTTCGGTACCCACGTATGCGCGTACGGCGTCCTTGACCTTCGCGTTGCCCTGCAGCGTCACGGAATGGTAGTCGATCCACTGTTCGCCGTCAAACTTCAGGATGCCGTCCGCCGTGCCCGCCCAGAGTTCGCTCTTCGAGAAGAAACCGTTCTTGGAACGGCTCGTCATGCTGGTGAAGAACGGCGCTTCCTTGGTTTCCTTGGAGTACGATATGCGCCATTCGTCGGCGAGGGGGCCGAAGGCGAGACCCGCCGGGTTGTAGTACATGGCGGTAGCGTCGTCTGCGAGTGCCGCGCCCGCTTCACCCATGCCCAGCTGGCGTGCGCCGACAGGCATTTCGAGGGTGATGATGGCCGAACCGGCGGCGAGGGAGATGACAGGTGCTAAAAGTAGTGCGGAAAGTGAAAGCTTACGCAAGTTGCCTCCAGTCGGGGACGTCGTAGGTATTCCCGTGGGTGGGGACGACCGCTTTCCATCCGGATTTGCTCGGATTTTCCCAAGGCTGCTTGGGAAGGAGCCTGCAGTCGCAGCCCAGCACGTACGGGGGCAGGATTTCTGCGTGGTTCCGGATCTGTTCGCGGGTGATAAAATTGTCTTCGTTGACGAATTTGCAGTAGTTCTTGCCCTTCGGGCCAATTTCGATGCGGTAGGTGGCCGTCCCGTTCTTGTCGCCTTCGTCAATGGTCCTGATGGTGTCCTCGATGGTCTCGTTCCACTGGGCAATGAGGGCGGAGCGCTGTTCGGGAGTGAGCTGTTCCTGGGTTTCCAGCCAGGAGCGCAGGGAGGCTTCGCTCGGCTTAACGGCGGTAATGGATTCGCGTGCGGAACGGACCACGACGGCGTATTGGCCCGAAACGTCGATTACCGGCTTGACTTCTTCTTTTTCGTCTGCGCTGTGAATGACCACGTAGGCGCCAATGCCCGCAAGGATAATGGACAAAAGAATGATTACAATGACGATAATGATCGAAAGCATAATCTTATCCGTTTTCTGTTAAAAAATACCTCTATAAAACTAGCATTTTCTATTTTATGGGACAGGAGTTTTTATGCCGAAATTAAAGTTTTTATTCCAGTTTTTATCCGTGTTGTTGCTTGCGAGTAATCTTTGGGCGGTTCCCTTTAATGTTGAAGTGGTCAAAGAGGGCTCCGGGGACACCATCCGCGCGGGTCAGCTGATTCAGGTCCACTACAAGGGATTCCTGCTTGCAGACCTGAAGGATTCCACCAAGATGGCGGACTCTACGGCGACACCGGCCGACACGTCCAAGGCAAACCAGGAAGCTGCGGCTGACTCCTCGGAAGCAGAACCTTCCGGTCCGCGTCCCTTTGCCGATTCCTACGAATCGGGCGAACCGCTGGAATTTACGATTGGCATGGGCCAGGTGATCGCTGGCTGGGACAAGGGCCTTATCGGCATGAAGGTGGGCGAGGTCCGCAAGCTGACCGTCCCGTTCCAGATGGCGTATGGCGAGAATTCCCTGGAAGGCATTCCTCCTTATTCCGACCTCTACTTCGAAGTCGAGCTCGTGCATGCAGAAAAGCCGATGGAACCGGACAAGTTCCCCGCGAACGTGGATAACCTGAAGTGGAAGGAAGCGGCCAAGGGCCTCAAGGTTTACGATGAGAAAGTTGGGGCAGGCAAGCCCGCTGTTGCTGGCGCCGTCCTCAAGACGCATTATACGGGTTGGCTCCTGAACGGCCGCAAGTTCGGCAGTTCCAAGGATCTTGGCAAGCCGCTCTCTGTCATCATGGGTGCGGGCAAGATGATCAAGGGCTGGGAACAGGGCCTTGACGGCATGCGCGAAGGCGGAGTCCGCTGGTTCAAGATTTCCCCTTCCATGGGATACGGCGCGACTGCCTACGCGATGATTCCTTCGAACTCCACGCTGGTGTTCCGCGTCGAGCTCGTGTCTTCAGAGGTGGACGAAGAAATCGCCGCCCAGATGGACTTCTTCCCGGATACGACGACGCTTACGCTCGAGAACGGTTCCGAAGGTTTGCGTTACGCTATCGTGAAGCCGGGTGAGGGCGAACCCGCCAAGTCCGGTTCTAACGTGAAGGTGCATTATACGGGATGGCTCGTGAACGGATACAAGTTCGACAGCTCCCGCGACCGCGGACAGCCTTTTGCATTCCCGCTCGGTGGCGGTCGCGTCATCCGCGGTTGGGAACTCGGCGTGCAGGGAATGCTCCCGGGTGAAAAGAGAATCCTGATTGTTCCTCCGGGACTCGGCTACGGCAGCCGCGCCGCGGGCCCGATTCCGGGAGGCTCGACGCTGATCTTCGCTGTGGAGTACCTCGGAGAATAATGTTCAAGATCCTCTTCGAAAAGCTCAAGGAGGCCCTGGCGTCGGTATTGCCGGTAACGCTCATTGTGTTGCTGCTGTCCTTTACCCCCTTGATTGACTTTTCGCTGAAGCAGCTGATCGTTTTTGGCGTATGTGCGGTGTTCCTTGTCGGGGGCATCGGGCTTTTCAACCTGGGCGCGGACCTCGCCATGACCCCGATGGGTGAGCATGTGGGTTCTGGCCTTGCGAAATCCCGCCGCCTGTTGCTGCTGGTATCCGTGTGCTTCGTGATGGGCGTGCTCATCACCATCGCGGAACCGGACCTCTCCGTGCTTGCCGAACAGGTGAAGAATGCGGTGGAGCCTGTCCTCCTGATTGCGACTATCGGGATAGGCGTCGGTCTTTTTTTGCTGCTCGCTATCGTCAAGATTGTTTTCAAGAAGGACCTTTCGACAATCATCATCTTCTTCTACATGATGCTGTTCATGTTCGGCATGATGATGGTGACGTTCGGGAAGGAAATGTTCGTGCCGCTCGCGTTCGATTCGGGCGGCGTGACGACGGGCCCG
>Ga0310695_10015623_pt1 | contig 10076 bp, 8 predicted proteins | sample RumenRJG_04DNA_FD_203882 | JGI IMG/M metagenome (GOLD analysis project Ga0310695, IMG submission 203882) | Bovine rumen microbial communities from Lethbridge, Alberta, Canada - RJG_04 (v2) (version 2) | ecosystem: Host-associated > Mammals > Digestive system > Stomach > Rumen | place: Canada... | reverse complement strand
GGGTGCAACCATCAAGTACACCACTGATGGAAGCGTTCCCTCTGCCTCGAATGGTACGACCTATAGTGAGGCTATCTCGCTGAGTGCTACGACCACCATCAAGGCTATCGCCATCAAGGATGGAGCCGTATCTGAGGTAGTGACCGCAACCTTCACCAAGCCCGCATAAGGCTTGGTTAGGAAACCTCCTTTCAAAAGACGTGTGGATAGACACCCTTTTGCCGTTTGGTAGGATAAAATGGCAAATATCGTGGGATGGAGCAGTCGGTAGCTCGTCAGGGTCATGTCCTGAAGGTCGTGGGTTCGAGTCCCACTCCCGCTACTAAACTCAGTTGATGAATTATGGAGCAAAAGACTATTGAGCAGAAAGTGGCTTCTGCCATACTTGAAAAGCCAATCGGCAGTATTGAGATTGATGGGAGGGTCTATAATATCGCTCCCCCATCGACTGCAACGCTGATCCTCATATCGGAGATCATATCCACTCTCCCCATTGTGGAGAAAGTCCCAAAGGATAAGATCCTCTATTCGGTACTACATCATGCGAGATATTTCAAGCAGCTCGGAGAGATCGCAGCCATTATGATCCTCGGAGCCAATCATCTTGTGGAGGAAAGGGAGATTCCTCAGAAAAAGATCCTCGGAATCATCCCCCGAAAGCCAAAGAAGGAGTTGGTTGATGTGAAGTCCGAATTGGCGGAGAAGCTGATGTATGTGCGTCCATCGATCCTGAACGATTATATCATCAATAGATTGCAGGATATGGAGATCGTTGATTTTTTCGTCATTACCACTTCCCTAAGCGAAGCGAACATATTAAAGGCAAAAAAGGAAGTGGAGCGTTAAACGATAGTATTTGGGCTACCATCATCGGGATCGCCAAGATCTTCGGTATGGATCAGAAGGAAGCCCTCTACGATATATCTTACACCAATGCAGTGATGTATAGTCGGGCAGTCCCATTGATGGGAGATGAGTCGGAGGATGATAAGCCTGATTTCGATGAGTCGCTTGATGCCAATAATCCCGATAATTTCGATAAGTTCTCTAATTTTGAAGATGAAGAAATAGTTGTCAAGGCATGAATCAGAATGAAGATGGAACATTGAGCTATGGAACCGTCATCGATACCTCAGGTTTTGATGAAGGTGCAGCCCACATGGAGCAGAAGGTTTCAGAGATTGGCGAGAAGGCGGAGGCAGAGAGCGCAAGGATCAGCTCCATCCTCAGTAATATCCCTGAAGTCAATATCGATGTCACCACCAATGCCCCGCAGTCACTTGCAGCCGTAGAGGAAGCCTTTCGGCAGATCGATCATGTCATTGATGCCAACCATTATGCCCTCGATCAGCTCAACGATGAATATGACCGCCTGATGAAGCTCTCAGGGAGTGCCTTTGAAAACAAGAATTTCAAGGCATCCGATGAGTATCAGAAGGAGGCAAGAGATGTGAAGGCGCTGATGTTTGCCCGCAAGCAGGTGATTAAGCAGGCAGAGGATCAGGCTAAGAAGCTTCAGGAGGTCGAGAATAGACTGCAAAAGGAGGCTTCTGAGGTCGTAAAAAACACTCAGCAGCACGAATCCCTACGGCAGAAGATTAAGGCTCTCAAAGAGGAAATGGCGGATCTTATCGCCAACGGAATCGATGAGCAGTCCGATGCCTATAAGAAGCTCTCTGCCGAACTAGGACGATTGACCGATATTCAGGGTGATATCGCCCAGCAGGGAAAGATCCTCGCCAATGATGAGCAGCAGATTGCGGGATTGGTTCAGGGTCTCGGAGGTCTCTCAGGCGCATTCTCTGCGGCTCAGGGAGCCGTTGCCCTCTTTGGTGATGAGAATGAGGATCTTCAGAAGATCATGCTGAAGGTTCAGTCCCTCATGGCTATCACGATGGGATTGCAGCAGGTGCAGCAGACCCTCAATAAGGATTCTGCCTTTCAGTTAGTGACCCTTAACGGACTCAGGGAATGGTGGAATAAGCTCCTTGCCATCGGTGCGGGGGAGATGGCTGCAGATACCGCAGCAACGGGGGTGAATACCGCCTCTCAGGTTGCAAATGCCACCGCCACCTCAGCCGATGCAGCCGCCAAGCAAGCAAAGGCGGGAGCCGCTACGGGAGCCGCCATCGCAGAGGGAGCCGATACCGCCGCCACCTCTGCAAATGCAGTTGCAGCCACCGCAGGAACCGCAGCCAATATCTCACTCGCAGGGGCATTCAGGATGGTGGGAGCCGCCATCTCATCCATCCCCGTGTTCGGATGGATCGCAGCCGCCATCGGTGTCCTGATCGGTGTCATCTCCCATCTCAGATCAGAGGCGAAGAAAGCCGATGAGGAATTCAAGGAGCAGCAGAAGATGATGGAGGAAGCCCGAAAGACCTACTCTCAGACCTCTATGGAGATCGACTACTATACCAAGAAGATCGAGACTTTCAATGGAACCAAAAAGCAGGAGAAGGAGTTGGTTAAGGAGCTGAATTCCAAATACGGAACCGCACTCGGCTATTATGACTCCCTCGCCAAATGGAAGGATATCCTGAAGCAGAAGGGCGAAGCCTATGCGCAGAAGCTCATGAAGGAGGCGGAGGCTCAGGCTATCCTCAATAAATATACCGAGGCTTTCATCCTTTTGGAGGAAATGAAGGAGAGAAAGGCATCGAGCTATGGCAGTTGGTACACCACCGCAGCGGGTGATGAAGCGACCAAGGCTAAGGAGGTTGCAGCGCAGCAGGAGAAGGTCAATGCCTTGCAGGATCAGTATATGAAGAAGATGAGCGAGGCTCAGAATATCGCCAATGAGTTCGATCTGAATCCCCATTCCTCACCTACCACCTCCACCAAGGGAGGGGGCAATACCTTTGATCCAAAGGCAGCAGCCCGCCAATATCAGAAAGCCATTGATGAATGGAAGGAGGCAGTGAAGAAGTTCAATAAGGATGCCTCTGATGAGATCACCGACTATCGTATCAATGCGATGGGTGAGGGATTGGCTAAGGAGATCAATGAGATTTCCCGTCAGGCTTTCCAAAGAAGGGAGGCTTGGGAGAATTCCATCAAGGATCTCGCAAGGGTTCAGAAGGAATCCGAGAAGCAGAAATTCCTATCTCAAAAGGGCAATACCCTCGATATGTGGGAGAATTCCGATGCGGGAAAGAAAACCATCGAGGAATATGCCTCTGATCTACTGAAGGTGAAGGAGATCAGCGAAGAAAATGCGACCATGCTTGAATCCATCGAGAATGAGAAGAATCGCAGGATCGCTGAAGCCCGCCAACGCTATACCGATGCCCTGATAGAGGAATTCGGAACCACCGAGCAGAAGATGGAGAAGATGACCCGTGAATGGGCTGCGAAGATCGCTTTCATCCCCGATGAGTTCAAGGATGAAGCCATCCGTCAGATGGAGCAGTCTTTCGCAAAGCTCGAATCTGAGGATTTCAAGGCTTCGATCAACTGGGATGCCGTGTTCGGTGATATGGGTAAGCAATCCATTCAGACCCTCGAATATAACCTCTCCAAGGTTAAGACCTTCTTTGAGCAGAATAAGGAGTCGATGGGTACTCAGGAGATCAAGGATTATCAGGAAGCCATCGCAAAGCTCGAAGATGAGATTGCATCCCGTAACCCCATTGCGGCATTCCATAAGTCCATAAAGGATCTTTCTGCCGCCAAAACCGAGTTTACCACCTCCATGCAGGAATGGAAAGCGGCTCAGGATGAGCTGAAGATCGCTCAGGATGAGTATAATGCCGCCCTCGAATATGAGAATCAGATGAGGGAGAATGTGGAGAATGGCAAGATGAATGAGGATTCTGATGAATACAAGACTGCCATCGAGAATACCACCAAGGCTCTCGAAAAGAAGAAGAAGGCAGAGCAGAATAATCAGAATGCCGAACAGAAAGCCCTGAACTCACGAAACAAGGTTACTTCATCATATAAGAACTGCGCAACGCAGATCAAGAATATGAATGGTGTGATTCAGGATCTCGGAGGAAAGGCAAAGAACCTTGCGGACGTTTTCTCAAAGGATGTGTCGGATGGTATTGAAAAGGCTCTCGATGTAACCGATGCCATTCTTGATGCAACCTCATCCGTCATCGATGCCATCGGAGATACGGGAAAATCTGTCGCTAAGGGTGTTGAGAGTACCGTTGATGCAGCCGCAGCAGGGGCTACGGGAGCCGCAGCAGCAGGAGCCGCCGCCATCTCAACCATCGAGAAGGCATCCGTGATCCTCGCAGTCATTTCGGCAGCTCTCCAAGTGGCTACCGCCATCGCATCACTATTCAATGATGATGACTCCAAGCAGGAGGAAATCGAGCATCTGCAAAGAAGGATCGATCAGCTTCAGTGGGAGCTTGATAATCAGGATGCAGTACGCTTGCAGAATAAGCTCGGAAGTGCAGTCGAGAGAGTCCGTGATGCCTATTATAGCACCTATAATGAGGTTAAGAGGCTCCATGCGGAAAACAAATTCTATTATACCTCACTCGGTAATATGATGTTCGCAGCGATCCACGAGAATGAGATCATGGAGAAATCCATCATCAAGATCGCAGATGCCTATGCCAAGGTCGAATATACCGCTAATAAGGCTCTCGGTAAGGAGAAGTTCATGGATTCCCGCAAGCAGCTCGAAAACCTCGCAGAGCAGCAGATCCTCATCTATCGTCAGATCGAAGAAGAAAGGGATAAAAAGGATACCGATCAGGATAAGATCGAGGATTGGAAGCGTGATATTCAGGAAATCGCCAATGAGATGGCAGATCTCATCAATGAGATGCTGGAGGAAATCATCGGATCCACCGCTCAGGATCTCGCCTCTCAGCTCGGAGAGGCATTCTTCGAGGCTGCAAGGCAGGGTGAGGATGCGATGGAGGCTTGGCATAACAAGGTCAAGGAGATCGTTGCCGATGTCATGCAGAGGATGCTCATTCAGAAGTTTATTGAAGAGCCTCTCGGACAGATTTTTGATAAATATAAGAAGAAGTGGTTCGGTGAGGATGGTCAGTTCAAGGGGATTGATTCCGTCATCGACTCTCTGAATGGATTCTCCGATGACCTGAATCAGGTCGGTGACGGGTTTAATCAGATTTGGCAGACCCTACCCGATACCGTCAAGGATTGGTTCGCCCCTGAGGAAGCGGATAGAGATGCGGCTTCAAGGGGAATCGCCACCGCCTCTCAGGATTCAGTCGATGAGAATAATGCCCGCCTGACAACCATTCAGGGGCATACCTATACCCTCGTTCAGGGAATGAATGATCTGAATGAGACATCGAATCAGATCCTCGAAAAGGTGTCAGGCATCGAGCGTCATACCTCGGAATCGAGCAGGAGATTGGAGGATATCGATAAGAAGATGAAATCCGTCAAGGATTCCGTTGATGATATCAATATGAAGGGAATTAAACTGAGATAATATGAAGGAGATCGTTGAAGCACAGAAGAAATGGCAGAAAGCCAAGGATCAGGCTCGGAGGATCTGCCTCGAAAGGGGAAAGTCCGATTTGGCTGATCGTATATCCGTTTGCACCATGTTCAAGGGAACCGAGAGCTTGGATGATGCGGCATCCCTCGTTTTCTCTGCTCAGGGATCGGAGTTCATGACCCGATTCGGATTCCCCTCCCTCGATACCTTCAGGAGTTTCCTGAAGTTCAATCCTGAGAAATATGGCGCATATATCGATAAGGGGAAAATCGCTCTCTCAGGGGAGAAAAGGATCCTCTTGGTAGGTAATACCACCGCACGGATAAAATGCGATGAGACGGCTCTATATCGCATCATACTGATGCACGGGGCATCTGCCGTGATCGATGCTTCAGGATATTCGGTCGTGAAGGTCGAGAAAGATGGTGTATCGAGCCATGATATCAATGTTTCGGATTTTGCAAAGGTGATGAAATGAACTACGCAGGGAGATTGACGATAGACAATAAGGACGCATTCACCTATTTCGGTGTTTTCGTTGAGCGATGGGGGTACAAGGCTCTCATTCAGATGCCGCCATTCAAGAATCCCGACTCAACCGAGTGGGAGGAATATGATGGTGCTGAATATGACCTCGAAGATCCCGTCCTCGATGCAAAGACCTTTCAGATGCAGTTCTGCGTGACGAATGTAACTCAGGTGAGCGATCTTTTCTTTCTCCTTTCGGATAAATCCTATCATATATTCAATTTCGTGGAGCTTGGCAGGAGCTTCAAGCTCAGGCTATCGCAGAACTCTACCATATCATCGAAGGTATCTCTCGGAAAGTTCACCATATCCCTTGTGGATGATTTCCCGCCAATCAGATATCAGGCAGGAATGAGTAATGCGATCCTGAATCAGGATTTCCCCCGTGTCCTGAATGTGCAGCCCTATCAGTCATCCGTCATCAAGATAAACGTGGGATATGATCTCGATGATATCGATTTCGGGCGATTGGGAGTGAATATCCTCGATGGCACGAATCAGAATATCCTGAAGAATCCGAATGTTAGGGATAATCTGAAGGTGAGTGTCAAGGGTAGATCGGGAGTCGAATATGATGATGAGAATGTATTCTATAAGCCGAGGGATGTGCAGATGAATCTACTCATCCATGCGGATGATATCACCGATTTTTGGCATCGCTACGATTCCCTATTCACGGCTCTCATCCAGCCCGATACAAGGAATCTCCTATCATGGGAGGTGGCTATGGAATATGAGTGCTTCTATAAGAGCTGTCAGGTCACGAAATTCGATATCCTGAATAACGGTCATGTTTGGTGCGAGTTCACCCTTACATTGACTTTCGTGGCAGATAGACCCATCGAAACGGAATGGCTCCTTGCCTCTGAGGATATGGAGTGGATCCTGACCGAGGAAAATGAGGATTTTGTATTACTTGATAAAAATAGATAAGCTACATGGCAATCAAGAAGAAGATAAGCGAACTCCCCGCTTGCACCAATTTTAATGGATTGTGGACTATCGGAGTCGATGGAAGCAGAAAATCCGTGAAGGTCAGCCTCGGATATATCAAGGAGGTTGTGGATGGGATGATCGAAGCCACCGATGATGCGAATGAGGCAGCTTCAGCCGCCAATACCGCAGCTCAGAGAGCCGATACCTCACGTCAGCAGATCGAGGCTAATGAGGCTACCCGCCAGCAGAACGAAACCACCCGTCAATCCAATGAGCAGACGAGGGGACAGAACGAAACCACCCGTCAGCAGAATGAATCCGCAAGAGGAACCGCAGAGACTCAGAGGGCACAGAATGAATCAGGAAGAACCTCTGCCGAGAATGCCCGTGTTCAGGCTGAGAATGAGAGGGTGACTTCCGAGAATACCCGCAAGAGCAACGAGACCACAAGAGGGCAGAATGAATCAACCCGTCAGCAGAACGAGACCACAAGAGGCAATAATGAGCAGACCCGAATCTCTCAGGAAAATGCCCGTGTTCAGGCAGAGACTACCCGTCAGACCGATTGGACGAATTTCTTCTCCGATACCCTCGCTACGGGTGTGAGAAAGCTTTGGAGCGATTTTTGGAGTAGTATCAACTCATCATGGAACGGCTTCTTTGGAACCTCGGCTGATGATGCAAATGGTGTCCGTAAGATATGGAGTACCTTCTATAATGCAGCCACCTCAGGATGGAACGGATTCTTCGGTACTTCTGCCGATGATGCCAATGGAGTGAGAAAGATTTGGACTACATGGTATGTGTCAGTTCAGAGTTCATGGGCTACATTCTTTGGTGCTACATCGAGCGATGGAGTGCAAGGTGAATGGGCTACCCTGAAATCGGATGCTCAGAGTGCCACTTCATCCGCCAATAGTGCCGCATCCCTTGCGAATACCAAGGCAGGATTGGCAAATGATAAGGCTGCACTTGCAGCCGCAGCCGCAGAGCTTGCAGCGGAGAAAGCCGCCCTTGCAGACGAAAAGGCAGCTCTTGCCAATGAGAAAGCCGCTCTCGCTGCTGAAAAGGCTGCTCTCGCAGATCAGAAGGCTACCGAGGCGGGATATGTCAATGCCTCGCTCTCAGGAACCACCCTGACCGTCACCAATCGTAATAATCAGAGTACTTCCACCGATCTGAAGGGAGATAAGGGTGATAAAGGAGACAAGGGTGATAAAGGAGATAAGGGAGATACGGGCGATCCGTCTGATCTTGTTCCTGAGAGCCTGACCGCATCCGCTCCTACTGGAATCCCCGTCAATGCGACCTTGGATAGATTGGTGATCGCATCCCTCTCGCCATCATCCGTGCCTCAGAATATCATCTATCAGGTGGAGGGTGATAGCCTGACCGTCTCACCATCGGGAAAGATCACCCCAAAGGCTGTCGGCATCTCTAAGATCCATGTCATCCCTACCCTCGCAACCGAGTTGTATGAGACCCTGAATGTGGAGATCGTTGCAGCCCGTAGGGATAAAGTTCTAATGATTAATGACAATGATATATTCCTGCTGATGGGATCGGGGGATGTATTCTTTATATGATGATTCATTTATAAACCATTTTAATAAATTCAAGAAATTATGACACCAGCTCAAGAAGAACAATTATTGCAGATGCTTGAAAAGTTTCAGGCAGGCAAAAAGATCTCGGAACTGACTGCGTTCGATGGCGATGCGCTCGCATCTTTGCTTGCGATCTATGATCCGACCGCAGATGAGATGCGTAAGGCTACCATTCCGCAGATCATTACCCATCCCCGTACAAGAAAGACTGATTTCAGCCTCGCAGACCTTCAGGCGGCAGTGGCGGATCAGAATCTCGAAAAGCACGGTCTCCATGTGGGCGATCAGAAAACGATCAACGGGCATACCTATGTAATTGCGGGACTCAATCCGATGAAGGGTACTACCACTCCTTATCGACTCACTCAGAATCATGTAGGACTGATCGTTATCCCCCATACCACTCAGGCATGGAACGCATCGGGAAACACCTCAACGGGTGCGAATAGTCGAGGTGCGGGATATAAGAATTCAGATCTCCATTATTATCTGAAGAATACCCTCCTACCCCTCGTTGAAACGGATCTCGGAGCCAACAACCTCTTAGGTCATTCCAAGTTGCTCACCAATGCCGTGAATACCACTGCGGTGAACCGATTGGCTAACGACTCCAATAAGGGAGCATCCTCAGGATGGGATTGGGAGGCTGATTGTAAGATATGCGCCCTTTCCGAGGTTCAGGTCTATGGTGCAACCGTATGGAGTTCAAGCGGTCATAATACGGGAGAGGCTTGCAGGCAGCTCGATGTATTCCGAGTATTCAACCATACCGAGATCTTCGGTAGTGAATATCCTTGGCTGAGAGATGTGGTTTCCGCTTCCAATGCCGCTGTTGCGTACTACAGCGGCGCGGACTATTACGCTGCCTCGTATGCCTATTATGTCGCTGCGCTTGTCCTCTTCAAATAAGAGGATTGACTAAACATTGCAGCCCTCTTGTGGGGCTGCAATAAGGATCCTAAAATTGTAATCAAGAAAAAGAATATGAGTGTTGTAAAAAGTAAACGTAGTCAGAGTAAGGTCGAATTCGAGATGATCTATTTTCAGGTCGCTGATGGAGTCGATAATCTTGTGGAGCATGATTTCTATGCCGATGGGGATCTCGCTCAGAAGAATCGGGTTTTCCTCAACGCAAGATATATGACCTTGGAGCGGCTTACGGATAGTCTGCTTTACTATATCAAGATCGCCAACTCCATCTATCCCATCTGTATGACGGAATGGGAAGAAAGGAGGGTTTCCATCGGAAAGGCTATCGGTACGTGCTATGCCATCCTGACGAACTATCAGAGGGTGATGATGCGCCTCAGGGTTCCCGATGACAAATACACTACCGATATCAGGAACATCATAAGGATGATCAATAGCCTGAAGGCATGGAGAAAGAGCGATAATAAGCTAAAAACTCAGATCGAGAAGGTTAATTAGGATCAAGGGAGATAGGTTTGGTTCTGAAGGTGGTTTCCGCTTCCAATGCCGCTAATGCGAACAACAACGGCAATGCGAACAATAACACTGCATCGAATGCCAATTATGTCGCTGCGATTAACCCTGACAGACCGATATAC
>Ga0310695_10015620_pt1 | contig 10077 bp, 8 predicted proteins | sample RumenRJG_04DNA_FD_203882 | JGI IMG/M metagenome (GOLD analysis project Ga0310695, IMG submission 203882) | Bovine rumen microbial communities from Lethbridge, Alberta, Canada - RJG_04 (v2) (version 2) | ecosystem: Host-associated > Mammals > Digestive system > Stomach > Rumen | place: Canada... | reverse complement strand
GTATTTGGATTGTAAACGCGCACGACGCTGCCTTCTACAGCGTCCTGAGGCGACGTTTCAGAGCACATCGCCCACTTGCAATACAATGCGCCTTTTGTCATTCTATGTTCAGCACACCAAATTCCCACCGAAATTTCAAGAGAAAATTTTAAAAAAAATGTCGCCCGGCAAGGAAAGCCAGCACAAAACCGGGGAGGGAAATCTAGCGCAGAAAACGCGTTGCGTTTGCCTCAAGCGCAGTGGCGAGGGCGTCAAGCGGGACGCCGCGGAGTTCCGCGAGCTTCGCGGCGACTTCGGCGACCGGCGGGACTTCTGCGGTGTTCTCCGCAGTCGCGTCGCTTTCGACAAGCAGCATCTCCAGGGGAATGGTCTTCGCGAGTTCGCGGTAGTTGACCGCGTGGTCGTTCAGCAGCGCCGGGCCGATGGAGATGAATCCATTGATCCGCGCAATGTCGGGGACAAGCCCCCCGGAGCGCGAAAAGCCGTGGAAGAGGAACGCGGGGATGCGTCCGGCGTACTTCGCGGCGGCGCGGAAGACCTCGCCCCAGCACTTCGCGCCGTGAAGGACGACAGGCCGCGACAGCTCCGCGGCGATTGCGAGCTGCGCCTCGAATGCCTCGCGCGTCGCCGTCGGTATTACTTTGTCCCTGAGGCGGTCCATCCCTATCTCGCCGACGCCGGCGCGGGGATTCGCCGCGAGGCGCGAACGCAGGGCGTCCGCGTCAAAACCATCTAGATGCCACGGGTGGAAGCCGAAGAAGACGGCGTCGCCGGGCGCGGCGGACGCCACGTCGCAGGGTTCGCAGAGGATGTGGCGCGATTCGCCGCGCCTGACATGGCAATGCGCATCAGTCATTTCACCACCCCATGCCCCTCGCCCATGTTCTCGCCCATGAGGGCGAGCTTGGGATCGCTGGCCTCGTAGCCCTGGATCCACCCGTTCTCGAATCCGAAGTCCGCCGCGGCCTCCGTCACGCTCTCGTACTCATCCTTCGTGACAGGCCGGTCGAACGGCGGGGTGTGCAGCGCGGCGTATGCAGGAGTGTACTGCGCCATTACGGAGACGGGGACATCGCTGGAGACGTCGGAGGCGAGCCAGGCGAGGTTTTCGATCGCCTCGTCGGCGTGTCCGGGAAGGACTAGTATGCGCACAACAAGCGGCGGCAGGCCGGGGCCCGCGAAGCGCGCGCCGGCGTCGCGCGACCACGCCCACTTCACCGCCGCGCGCGCGGCCTGCACGTAGCCCGGCGCCTGCGACGCGGCGACCGCGGTCTCGTCGCGGGAATAGCGAAGGTCGAAAAGCGCGCAGTCGCAGAGCTCGGAATACTCGTCCAGCGTCTCCACGCGTTCGTAGCCGGACGAATTCCAGACAAAGGGAAGCCGAACTCCGTCGGCTCGGAGTGAATGCGCCGCCTCGCGGATGAACGGAAGGTACGGGGTTGGCGAGACGAGGTTCCAGTTCTCGACGCGGTCGGACGTGGCGAGGGAGCGGAGGATGTCGGCGAATTCACGCACCGACATGTCGCGTCCGCCGCCCTTCCAGCTCCACGGGGAGTTCTGGCAATAGAGGCACTTCATGGTGCAGCGGGAGAAGAACACGCATCCGCTGCCGCGTTCGCCCGTGATCGGCGGCTCCTCGCCGAAATGCGGCCCCCACCTGAAAAGACGCAATGCATTGGCCGCGCCGCAATAGCCAGGCGCGCCATCGTCGCGAAAGCGGTCGGCACGGCAGCGCCGTGGACACAATTCGCATTCAGTCATCTGCATATATGCGCATTTCCCATTCTAGCCAGCACATTCACTTCGATTATCTCTGCGGGGACAGTCCCCGCAGATTTGTCAACCACGGAATACACTGAATACACAGAAAATGAGGGGCTTGTTATTCCGTGTGTTCCGTGTATTCCGTGGTTTTGCAATTATCTCCAGTGAAAAAAACAACGGCTTGGCCGTGTGCGTTTCCGCATGGTGGCCAAGCCGGTGTTTTCGCGGACGGCGATTACATCATGCCGTCCATGCCGCCGCCGGCGCCGCCGTGGCCGCCGCAGCCGCACGCGTCCTTCTTCTCGGGAAGGTCGGTGACCATGCAGTCGGTCGTGAGCAGCAGACCCGCGATGGACGCGGCGTTCTGGAGCGCGGAGCGCGTCACCTTGGCGGGATCGACGACGCCCGCCTTCAGGAGGTCGGCGTATTCGCCGGTGCGGACGTTGTAGCCGTTGTTGCCAGTCGCCTTCTTGACGGTGGCGATGACAAGAGCGGCCTCCTGTCCGGCGTTCTCGACGAGCTTGCGCAGAGGAGCCTCGATCGCGCGGGCCACGATGGACGCGCCGACCTTCTCGTCTCCCTCGAGTCCAAGGGCGTCGATCGCCTTCTGGGCGCGGATGTAGGCCACGCCGCCGCCGGCGACGATGCCCTCCTCGACGGCGGCGCGCGTTGCGTGCAGCGCGTCGTCGACGCGGTCCTTCTTCTCCTTCATGGCCGCCTCGGTGGCCGCGCCTACCTTGATGAGCGCGACGCCGCCGGAGAGCTTCGCCAGGCGCTCCTGGAGCTTCTCGCGGTCGTAGTCGGAGGTCGTCTCCTCGATCTGCTTCTTGATGATCGCGACGCGCGCGTCGATCTCGGACTTCCTGCCGAGACCGTCGACGATCGTGGTGTTGTCCTTGTCGACGACGACCTTCTTGGCGCTGCCGAGCATGTCAAGCGTGACGGACTCGAGCTTGACGCCGATGTCCTCGCTGATGAGCCTGCCGCCGGTGAGGACCGCGATGTCCTCGAGGATCGCCTTGCGGCGGTCGCCAAAGCCGGGGGCCTTGACCGCGCAGACCTGGAACGTACCGCGCAGCTTGTTCACGACGAGGGTCGCGAGCGCCTCGCCCTCGACGTCCTCGGCGATGATCATGAGCGGACGGCCGGTCTTCGCGACGGACTGGAGCAGCGGGAGCATGTCCTGAAGGTTCGAGATCTTCTTCTCGAAGAGGAGGATGAGCGGATTCTCCAGCTCGCACTCCATGTCCTCAGGCGAGGTGACGAAGTAGGGCGAGAGGTAGCCCTTGTCGAACTGCATGCCGTCGACGACGTCCAGCGAGGAGTCGAGGGTCTTAGCCTCCTCGACGGTGATCGTGCCGTTCTGGCCGACCTTCTCCATCGCGTCGGAGATCATCTTGCCGATCTCCTCGTCGCCGTTGGCGGAGATCGTCGCGACCTGCGTGATCTCGTCGGCGGTCTTGACCTTCTTCGCCTGCTTGGCGATGGAGGCGACGACCGCGCCGGTGGCCTTGTCGATGCCGCTCTTGAGGGCCATCGCGTTGGCGCCGGCGGTGAGGTTCTTGAGTCCCTCGCGGTAGATGGACTCGGCGAGGAGCGTGGCGGTGGTGGTGCCGTCGCCGGCGACGTCGTTTGTCTTGGAGGCGACCTCCTTGACCATCTGTGCGCCCATGTTCTCGAACGGGTCGGGCAGCTCGATCTCCTTGGCGACGGTCACGCCGTCCTTGGTGATCTGCGGGGAGCCGAACTTCTTGTCGAGGATGACGTTGCGGCCGGACGGGCCGAGCGTGGACGTCACGGCGCTGGAGAGCTTCTCGACGCCGGCGAGGATCTTCTGACGCGCTTCCGCGTCGAACTTAATCTGCTTTGCCATTGTGTTTTGCCTTTCGTTTGTTTTGCTAGGTTTCTAGATTTCTAGGTCGCTAGATTTCTAGGTCGCTAGGCTTCTAGTATTCTAGATTTCTAGACTTCTAGGTTTCTAATTACTTCTCGATCACTCCGAGGAGGTCCTCTTCCCTGACGAGCTGGTACTTCTTGCCGTCGATCTTCACTTCGGTTCCGCCGTACTTGGGCAGAAGAACCGTGTCGCCCGCCTTGACGTCGAACGGGACTTCCTTGCCGTCCTTGTCGGTCTTCTTGCCGACGGCGGCGACCTTGCCCTGCATGGGTTTCTCCTTGGCGGAGTCCGGGATGATGATCCCGCCGACCGACTGTTCCTTCTCTTCGATGGGCTCGACCAGAACGCGGTCGCCCAGAGGTCTGATTTTCATATGTGTTGCCTTTCTTGTTTCTTGTGTTGTTCGATTGCCGTCGACAGCCATCGATTGCTTTCGACCGCTTTCGACAAATCGTTATTTCATCGTAAAGTCCGCGTCGACGACGTCGTCGCCGCCCTTCTTGTCCTGGCCGCCGGAGCTTCCAGAACCGCCGGGGTTCGCGCCCGCGCCCGGGTTCGCGCCGCCGGCCTGCTGGTTCGCCTGGGCGGACGCGTACATCTCCTGCGCGACGGGTTCCATCGCCTTCATGAGGGCCTCCTGCTTCGACTTGATCTCGTCGATCGGCGCCTGGGGCTGGCGGGCGAGGGCGTCCTTCAGCTCCTTGAGCGCGGCCTCGACGGGGGCCTTCTTGTCGGCGGCGATCTTGTCGCCGGAGTCCTTCAGCGTCTTCTCGACCTGGAACGCGAGGCCGTCGGCCTTGTTGCGCTCCTCGACCTCGGCGTGGCGCTTCTCGTCCTCGGCCGCGTGGGCCTCGGCGTCCTTGCGCATCCGCTCGATCTCGTCCTTGGAGAGGCCGCCGGCGGCGGTGATGGTGATCTTCTGCTCCTTCTGGGTGCCGAGGTCCTTCGCCGAGACGTTCAGGATGCCGTTCGCGTCGATGTCGAACGTGACCTCGATCTGCGGGACGCCGCGCGGGGCCGGCGGGATGCCGTCCAGGTTGAAGTTGCCGAGCGACTTGTTGTCGCGCGCCATCTTGCGGTCGCCCTGGAAGATGGAGATCGTCACGGCCGGCTGGTTGTCCGCGGCCGTCGAGAACACCTGGGACTTCTTGGCGGGGATCGTCGTATTGCGCTCGATGAGCGGGGTGAGGACGCCGCCGAGCGTCTCGATGCCGAGGGTGAGCGGCGTAACGTCGAGGAGCAGCACGTCCTTGACCTCGCCCTTCAGGATGCCGCCCTGGATGGCCGCGCCCATGGCGACGACCTCGTCCGGGTTGACGCCCTTGTGGGGCTCCTTGCCGAAGAGGGACTTCGCCTTCTCCTGGATGAGGGGCATGCGCGTCTGGCCGCCGACGAGGACGACCTCGTCGACCGTGGAGAGGTCCGCGTCGGCCATGCACTTGCGGCACGGCTCGGAGGTGCGGTTCACGAGGTCCATCGTCAGCGCCTCGAGCTTCGCCTTGTTCAGCGTCGCCGTCAGGTGCTTCGGGCCGGTCGCGTCCGCCGTGATGAACGGCAGGTTGATGTCGTACGTAGTCGCGGACGACAGCGCGCACTTGGCCTTCTCTGCCTCCTCCTTCAGGCGCTGGAGCGCCATCATGTCGTTGGCGAGGTCGATGCCCTGCTGCGCCTTGAAGTCCTCGATCATCCACTTCATGATCGCCTGGTCGAGGTCGTCGCCGCCGAGGTGCGTGTCGCCGTTGGTGGCCTTCACCTCGAAGACGCCGTCGCCAATGTCGAGTACGGAGATGTCGAACGTGCCGCCGCCGAAGTCGTACACGGCGATCTTCTCGTTCTTCTTCTTGTCGAGACCGTAGGCGAGCGACGCCGCCGTCGGCTCGTTGACGATGCGCTTCACGTCAAGGCCGGCGATGCGGCCCGCGTCCTTCGTCGCCTGGCGCTGCTGGTCGTTGAAGTACGCCGGGACGGTGATGACCGCCTCGGTGATCTTCTCGCCCAGGAACGCCTCAGCGTCCTCCTTCAGCTTGCGGAGCACCATCGCGGAGATCTCCTGCGCCGTGTACACCTTGTCGTTGACCTTCACGGCCGCGTCGCCGTTGGACGCCCTGACGACCTCGTACGGGACCATCTTGATCTCGTCGGTCATCTCGTCGAACCTGCGCCCGATGAAGCGCTTGATCGAGTAGATCGTGGACTTCGGGTTGGTCACGGCCTGGCGCTTCGCCGCCTGGCCCACGAGCACCTCGCCCGTCTTTGTGAACGCCACTATCGAAGGCGTCGTCCTCGCGCCTTCCTTGTTGGGGATGACGGTCGCCTCGCCGCCCTCCATGACGGCCATGCAGCTGTTCGTCGTGCCCAAGTCTATTCCAAGTACCTTTGCCATAGTTTTTTCTTCCTTTCAATTGCGGTCGATTGCCTTCGAATCCCTATCGACTGCAATCAGCAAAGGTACAAGCAGAAAGCGTGCCAACGATGTTTTTGGGACATCTACGGCACACATTGTGCCACGGGCGGGCTAAAATGTCACACTTTTCTATGACAAGGGATCCTGGACGTAGTTCTCGCGTTCAGGTGGCTGTTCGGAGCTCTGGAAGTGGTCGCCCTCGTTGCGCGGGATCTCCCTGTCGCCGAACCTGGTGAACTCGCGGAAGAAGTTGACCTTGACCTCGCCAGTCTCGCCGTTGCGGTTCTTCGCGACGTCGATTATGGCGAGCGTCTCGTCCGCGGCGTCCTTCGACGTCGCGGTGCGCGACGGACGGCGCAGAAGGAACACGACGTCGGCGTCCTGCTCGATCGCGCCGGAGTCGCGCAGGTCGGAGAGCTTCGGCTTCTCCTCCTTGTCGTTCCGCTGCTCGTTGGCGCGGGAGAGCTGGGAAAGGACGATGACGGGTATCTTCAGTTCCTTCGCCATGGCCTTGATCTGCTGGGAGATCATGGAGACCTCGATCTGGCGGCTTGCCTGGCGCGCGGCCTCGCGGCAGGTGCAGAGCTGGAGGTAGTCTATCACGATCAGCTCGATGCCGTGAGCCTTCTTCGCCCGTCGGGCGCGCGCGCGCAGGTCCATTATGTCGAGGCCCGCCGCGTCGTCGACGTAGATCGGGGCGTCCTTCAGGTCGCCCGCGGCCTGGAATAGGTTCTGCACGAGGATCTGCTTCTCGCTCTTCGCGCACATGTTGCGGTTGAGCCGCCACGTGTTGATGTGGGCGCGTCCGGCGATCATGCGGCGCGACAGGGCGTCCACGGGCATCTCGAGCGAGAAGATCATCACGGGATGGCGCTTGCCGCGGTCTGACCTGATCGGCACGCCGTTCATGTCCTGCCCGAGCGCGCAGCACTCGGCTATGTTCATCGCGAGGGACGTCTTGCCGACGGACGGACGCGCCGCGATGACTATCATCTCGGACTTCTTCAGCCCCTGGAGCTTTTCGTCGAGGTGCGTGAGCCCCGTCGCCAGCCCCTCGAAGGAGAAGCCGTCCGACTTGAACATCTCGTTGATGCGGTCGAAGCTCGCCGTCACCGCGTCGCCCCACGGCATCGTGTTCGAGCCGGTGTCGCCGATCTCGAGGAAGGCGCGCTCCGCGTCGCCGAGGATGGCCCTGGGGTCCGGCCACTCCCCTTCGTCGTAGCACCGCTCCACGACCTGCGCCGCGCGCTCTATCATCTTGCGCCGCAGGCTCTTCATCTGGAGTATCCCCATGTAGTGCTCCGCGTGCGCGGTCGTCGGCGTCTGGTCGATCAGGGACTGGACGTACGCCACGCCGCCGACCGCGTCGAGCCTGCCGTTGGCGCGCAGGGAGTCGACCAGCACAAGCGCGTCGAGCGGCTTGCCGAGCCTGTTCACGAGGAGCATCTCGTTGTATATGGCGCGGTTGCGCGGGTCGTAGAACGACTCGGTGGTGACGCCCTGCGCAAGGCAGAGGTCCATGACGCGGGCCTCGCCGCGCACGGTCGTGTCGATGAGGATCGAGCCGAGGACCGCCCTCTCGGCCTCGACGTTGCTAGGTGGTGTCTTCAGGTCTTCCATTGCGATGGAACAGTATACCACATCCGGCGCGGATGCGCCGCGACAAGATGTCTACAAATATCTTCCGCTTGTCTACAGAATGTCAACTTCCATTTTTCGCTCACTTTTGGTATAATGTTAAGTTAGAAGTCAAAACGGCGTCCCGGGGAGGTCCCGGGCGCGCAGGCATCACCCGGAGTATACATGGCGAAAGAAAAGTCTAGCGCAGACGGCAAGTGGTACGTGCGTAGTTCGGAGGGCAAGGTGTACGGCCCGACGAACGTCGCCACCCTTGTGCAGTGGGCCGAGGAGGGCCGCATCGAGCCGACGGGGTTCGTCTCCACGAACAGGCGTTCGTGGACGCCGGCGCAGTTGATGCCGGAGCTGGAGATGAAGTGGGTCGTCGAGGCGGAGCCCGGGAAGTTCTTCGGCCCGTTCAACAGGAAGATGCTCGCCTCGCTGGAGAAGTCCGGCGGCCTGCCGCAGGGCGCGGCAATCTACAGGCGGCACGACCTCCCCGTCGAGGAGGACCCTCCGCCAGTCACGGTCGAGGTCGAGAAGATCGTGGAGAAGGTCGTCGAGAAGGAAGTGCGCGTCGTAGTCCCGGTCGAGGTGGAGAAGATCGTCGAGAAGGTCGTCCTCAAGGAGGTCCCCGTCGAGAAGATAGTCGAGAGGGTGATCGAGGTCGAGCCTCCCGCGAGGACCGAGATCGTCGAGGCGGACGCCATCGGCGCGGTGGGCGAAATGCCGCCGCCGCCCGTGCCGGAGGGAGTGTTCAAGAACGTGTCGCCGGACAAGCTCGCCGCGCTGGAAATGGCCGCGCGCCGCGAGCTGGCCGCCGCGAGGGGATCCGGGCTTCACAAGTTTTCAGGCCTGTTCAGGAGAAAGTCATGAGCGACAAAAAGTGGTATCTGCGGACGCAGGACGAGACGTTCGGCCCCGAGACTGAGGCGAGGCTCGTTGAGTGGGCGAAGATGGGGCGCATACAGCCGGGGCAGGAGGTCTCCTGCGAAGACGGGGTGTGGATTCGCGTCGAGGACGTTCCGTTCCTCGACATGCGCTTCTCCATAGACCTGGGCGACGGCAACCCCAAGGGCCCCTTCAACAAGGCGGCGGCCGACGCGCTGATCGCGTCGGGGCGCCTGCCGAAGACGGCGACCGTTGTCGAGGTCCGCGCACCGTTCGAAGCCGAGGGCGAGAAGGACGCCACACCCGAGACGCCGGAGCTTCCGGGGTTCTCCGACGCGTCCGAGCCCCCGAAGGCCAAGGCCGAGCGGAACCCGTCCGCGCCCGCAGCGGCCGAGCCGGAGGTGAAGGTCGTGGAGAAGATAGTCGAGGTCCCCGTCGAGAAGATCGTCGTCAAGGAGATACCCGTCGAACGCGTCGTCGAGAAGGTCGTCGAAAAGGAAGTGCCGGTCGAGGTCGAGAAGATCATAGAGAAGCGCGTCGAGGTCCCCGTCGAGGTCGAGAAGATCGTCGAGAAGATCGTGGAGAAGACGGTCGTCGACGAGACCCGCGTCAAGGAGCTGGAGGGCCTGCTCTCGGAGGAGCGCCGCCACACGGCCGACCTCCAGGCGAAGATGGACGCGGCGGCGAAGGCCGCGACGGAGCGCGAGAACGCGCTCCAGGCGAAGATAATGGAGGCCGCCAAGGAGGCGTCCGCGCGCGAGTCGAAACTCCGCGAACAGGTGATGGCGCTTGAGGACGAGCTGCGCAGGCTCCCCGAGACGGCAAGCGAAATCGCCGACATCCAGGCCGCCGTGTACTCCCTAATGACAAAGGAGGTCGAGGAGCTGAGCGCTGTCCTGGAGCAGGAGAAGGCCGAGGTCGAGGAGCTGCGCCGCCGCCACGAGCAGAGGGCCGACAACCTCGTCCAGCGCCGCAGGGCGCTCCTCAAGATGGCGGGCTCGAACATCGAGGAGATGACGCGCAAGGCGCTTGTGAACCGCCCCGAGGACCCGCGCACCGCGCAGCTCCGCAGGGAGCTGGACGAGGAGAGGCGCACGGCCACGAAGAAGGAAATGGAGGCCGCCGCGAAGATCGCGGACCTCAACGAGCAGCTGCGCCTGCGCCAGGCCGAGGACCGCCGCCAAGCCGAACGAGAAAAGGACCTCGCGCAGCTCCGCGGCGAGGTGCAGGAACTGCAGGAGAGGCTCCAGCTCCGCGAACAGGAGCTCGTCGGCGAGCGCCAGCGCAACGAGGCGCTGCGCCAGCAGCAGGCCATGAACCAGCAAACCCTCATGGCGCGCCTCGCGACGCTTGAGTCCACGTCGATCGGCACAAGCCAGTCCCTTTCAACGAACCAGAGCAGGGAGGCGAAGCTCGTGAAGCTCCCAAGGTGGATGAGAATCGGGTCATGAACTCCGTCGCATGCGTCATGCTGGCCGCCCTGTCGGTGTTCGACTACCCCGCG
>Ga0310695_10015618_pt1 | contig 10080 bp, 9 predicted proteins | sample RumenRJG_04DNA_FD_203882 | JGI IMG/M metagenome (GOLD analysis project Ga0310695, IMG submission 203882) | Bovine rumen microbial communities from Lethbridge, Alberta, Canada - RJG_04 (v2) (version 2) | ecosystem: Host-associated > Mammals > Digestive system > Stomach > Rumen | place: Canada... | reverse complement strand
ATTAATTGCAGAAATTATTATTTTGGCGATACAAATGCTCGCCTTACCTTTGCTTCAAGTTCTTCAACCGAAATTTTCGAGTTTTTGCATAATGGAATAACAAGTTTAAGAATTTCTATGTTTTTTCTTGAATATATTAAAAAAAATCTTTCATCATTCATCCTCAAATAAAATGATGGCCGATAAATTTCATCCATGCCGTTTATTATGATTTCCGATATATCAAATGATTTTTCTTTTACTTCCGATTTAAGGATTAATTTCTGATCTATTATTTGCAAATTACACGATTCTATTCTGTAAAAGGAAAGCCAAAAGCATCCATATCCGCTAATAAAAAAAACAGGAATTAATTGCCATTTGCCCTGCAGCAACAAAATCAAGCATATAAAAATCATAACAACTATAGTAAGACAAAGAAATATTGTTGTTTTGGACAAATTAAGTTTTTTCATATTTTTCATACCTGTCAGATAGGCGATAACCAGCGAAATTTACAATTTTGTCGAATAAATAGCGCTCTTGCATTATACTTAAAGATATGGATTTTCTCTACCTTAATCAAAAAAAGCTTGTTGAAAATTATTTGTACTGGCGGCAGCTTGCAGAAAAAAACGAAGCCAGCCTTAACGTTGTTACAAAATTTTGTTTGAGCGAAAGCGAATTTGTTGATGTTCTTGTAAAACAAGGCGCAGATACTTTTTCTGACAGTAATATAAAAAATTTTGAGCAGTTTTCAGATGAGCAGCGTAAAAAATTGCAGTGCTGCGTTATTAAAACACGAGTTTCTGATATAAAAGATTATGGTAAATTTGCGCAGGCTCAAAAAGCGTTGGGGCAGAAAATTCCTAAGCAAAAACCTGTCCGATTTTACCTTTCGGATGAAGCCTGCCTTAAGGAAATAAAAAAAATCCCGGACGAATTTAGACCACAGATAGTTTTGATAATGGAATGTGGAGATTACAAAGACGGTCTGTTTCAAAATGATATAAAAAAATTGACGGAAAAATACTGCGACCTGCCGATTTTGGGAGTTTCTGCAAACTTTGCCTGCCTCTCCGGCAAAATGCCCGACATTCAGAGCCTTCATATGCTTTGTGAAACCGCTCTTTATATTCAAAAAATCAGGATTCTTGAAAAGCCGTTTGTATCTGTCGGTGGAACAGTAATGCATGATTTGCTTGAATCAGGAAAAATTCAAAAACAAAAAGATGTGTTTATTTCGGAAGTACGCTGCGGTGAAGGAATCTTTTTTGGTTACAATTCATCTAAGGGTGCAGAAATAAAAGGACTTAATAATGACGTATTTAAGTTTGCGGCAGAAATAATAGAAATTCAGGAAAAAGAAATACCGGAACAGAAAAATGACGGGCTGAACGCGCTTGGGCAGTATTCACTTCCGCGCCCTTCTGGAAAACGCATTTGTGCCGTGCTGGACTTTGGAATTCTTGCAGCTCCACAGTCAGATCTTTTTTCTGAAGATAAAGCCATAGTAATAGTTGGACAAACCTTTGACTTTACCGTTGCCGATGTTACAGAATCAAAAAAACAGTATCATACAGGCGATTTTATCTATTTTTATATAAATTATTCTTCCGCATCTTTTTTGTGCATGAACCGCTTTGTCGAACGAAAGGTAAATTAACGGCGGAAAAGATTTAATATATATCTTCAACGTCTAACGGCTTTCGCTTCTTTACAAATTTCTTGAAATTTCTGCATTCTGATTTATAATTTAAATAATATGATTTACGTTAAACGATGGTTAAAATATTATGAAGAATTGTTTCCGGTGCAGCCGAACAGACTTGATCTTATTTTAGAGCTTGAAAAATCTTTTGGGGCTGCGGTTAAGCTTTTAAGCGTTGAATGCGGACCTGCACAGACATCGTTAAAGCTTGCGGAAACTCATCAGGATATTACGGTTATTGATTCGCATGAGGAATTTATTTCGAGAATTCTTAATAATGCAAGAAAAGCAGGAACCGGCGTCCATGCGTTTAATATGTCGTCTTCGGATATTTCGCGATATTTTGCAAAAAACTATTTTAACATTATTATGTGCTGTAATTATCGTCTGATTTTCTTAAAAAACCGTTCGCTTGTAAAGAAATTTCTTATGGATGCAAAATATCTGCTGACTGACGGTGGTTATCTTATACTCGATTTAATTAATTTTTCTAAGCTTGATTTTAATGAGCAAAAGGTTGATTTGCCTGTTCGTAAGGGTAAAGATGTTACCCTGTATTCTGAAATTATCCGCGATAATACAACTGCACAATACAAACTTTACCAGCGCGTAGTTACTGCCGACGGTAAAGTGTTTGATGATATAAAAGACGAGGAAGTAATTCCAATCAGCTGTGAAACTCTTAAAAGCTACGCTAACGAACTTGGCTTTACTTCCATAGAATTTTATTCTGATTATCTGCGTACACCGCTTTCTGCTGATTCTGACAAAGTAATCTGCCTGCTTAAAAAATAGATAAGATTGAATTTTGATTTTTTTTTCTATAAAATAGTTCATTATGAAAGCTAGTAGAACTATTATTTCGACACTGCGCGAAGCTCCAAACGACGCAGTTATTGTAAGCCATCAGCTGATGATGCGCTCTGGTCTTATACGCAAGCTTGGAAACGGTCTTTATGTTTATATGCCGCTCGGCTACCGCTCTTTAATGAAGGTTCAAAAAATTATCCGCGAAGAATTGGATAACGCGGGACTTTTGGAAATAAAGCCTACTGTAATTGTACCTGGTGATTTATGGAAGGAATCTGGCCGCTGGGATAAAATGGCTGGCGAAATGCTTACTGCTCAGAACCGTCAGGGTCAGGATATGGTTGTTTCTCCAACTGCAGAAGAAGCTTTTACTGCTGTTGTTCGTGACGGTCTTTCTTCTTACAAACAGCTTCCGTTCACTCTTTATCAGATTAATACAAAATATCGTGATGAAATTCGTCCGCGTTACGGTGTAATGCGTGGCCGCGAATTTACAATGATGGACGCTTATTCTTTTGATAAGGATCAGGCTGATCTTGACGCTTCTTATGATAACGTAGCAGCTGCTTACCGTCGTATTTTTAAGCGCATGGGACTTAATACAATCAGCGTAAAGGCAGATACAGGTTCTATGGGTGGTTCTGGTTCAGAAGAATTTATGGTAGAAAGCCCGGTTGGTGATGATACTTTACTTTTGTGTCCTGACTGTGGTTATGCCGCTAACGTAGAAAAAGCTGCCTGCAAAACAGAAGTTCCACTCGACAGCAATGGTCAGCCACAGAAAAAGACCGACAAGGCAATTGAAGAAGTTGCTACACCAAATGTATTCAGCATTGAGGATATGGAAAAGTTCTTTGGTGAAAAATCTACAACATTCCTTAAAGCGCTTGTTTACAAGGTTTATAACAGTGCAGTTGGTCTTACAAAACACGAATTTTACAAGGATGCAAAAACTGTTACAGAAGGCGGTCAGACTTACATTCCAGAAAGCTTTGTCTGTGTTTTGATTCGTGGAGACCTTGAAGTAAACGAAGCAAAACTTGCCGCAGAACTTAAAGCAAGTGGTGCAGAACTTGCAAGCGACGAAGATGTTCTTAAGTACTCCGGCGCTCCACACGGTTTTGTTGGTCCTGTTGGAATTAAGATTCCTGTAATTGCAGATAAATCTACTGTTGATATGCACGATTGTATTGCAGGTGCCGGTAAAGCAGGCTATCACATTAAGCACGTTGAACCTGGCCGCGACTTTACTGCATTTATGACAGCTGATGTTCGCACTTGTAAAGAAGGCGATGCTTGTCCTGAATGTGGTGGAAAGTTTTACATGAAAAAAGGTAACGAGCTTGGTCATATCTTTAAGCTTGGAACAAAATATACAAAATCAATGAACGTAACTTACCTTGCCGAAAATGGAAAACCTGTTACACCGCTTATGGGTTGTTACGGAATTGGCGTTGACCGAACTTTGGCAAGTATTATCGAAGGTCACAACGACGAAAAAGGAATCTGCTGGCCAATGAGCGTTGCTCCGTACCAGGTTGCAATTATTCCTATTCAGTATAAAGACAAGATGAAGGAAGTTGCAGACAATCTTTACGACGAGCTTACAAAGGCAGGCGTAGAGGTTCTGCTTGATGACCGAAACGAACGTCCTGGCGTTAAGTTTACAGATTCTGAGTTGATTGGCTTCCCGGTTCGCATTGTTGTTGGTGACAAAAATCTTCCAAATGTTGAATTTAAGATTCGCACTGCAGAAGCTGCTGAACTGGTTCCTGCTACAGACGCCGCTAAAAAAGCTGCGGATTATGTGCGTAATGAAATGGCTAAATTAAACGCTTAATTGAAACTTTTGTGCTTCTTATGAAAAAACTGATTTTGTCTTTAATAACTGTAATTTGTCTTGCTGCATCGTCGTTTGCTGTTCCTGGCTTTACACCTTATGTTCCAAACTGTAACGGTGATTTTGTTTACTACAAGGATTCTTCTTTTACACGCGAAACTTATATTGGTATTTTGTGCTATGATGAAGGTACGTATCAGCTTAGGTATTATGCGCCAAAAAACGAAGAACAGCTGCTTCCGCCTAAGGAGATTGCTCTTCTGGTTACAATTAACAAGGATTTGAACCACGTGGAATTTACCGGTGAAAGAATTATTTCGACTGTACTGCCGGAAACTTCTGATGTAGACATTGTAAATTATCTCCACGACATTTTTTATGATTTTGCGGCGCGACGGGCCAAAGTGGAAAATGTGAAAGGGTTTGGGGAGCGCGCGGTAAAAACACAGCAGAATTACCCGCAGTATGGCGGCAATGTTACAATTGTTTTTGATTCTGTAATTCCGCTTTTTAATATAAAGAAAATTATTGATTCAACCGGAACAGAAGTTTTAACTTGTGCTACTTTTGGGCGCATCACTTCTTCGGAAGATAAGACTTTTGAAAAATTTACTGGCTTTTCAAAAACTTTGCAGACTGACGGAAAAAAGAAAACTCTGGTAACAGAAAAGGCAAAATCGCAGAAAGCTATTTATGATAAGCAGGTTCTTACAATAGACACAAACTGGAAGCAGGCAATGGAAAACTGCTGGGTTCTGGATGTTAATTCATTCATTACTTTGTCTTTAATTCCTGGTGTGGAAGATGCATCGCTGCGCGAAAACGATGCATACCTGCTGCGCTCAATTCTGTCAAGCAATTCAGAAACATACAATAATCTTCTTAGTATTGATTTTTCAGAAGACCAGAAAAACGGAAAGTATAAAATTAATGTAGAAAATTATTCTGCAAAAAACGGACATATTATTCGTAATACGCAGATTTTAACCCGCGGGGCTGTGCCTTCAGAGGTTAAAGGATTTGAACGTACCGACAAGTATCTTTTTTATTACTTTTCTATGGCAACTTTTAAAGATGCATACGAAGCAAATCCTGCTTATTTTAATAAAATCGTAAAATCTTATAAAATTAACCACTAAAAATTACTTCTTGAGAGCGGAGAGCCTATCCACTGGCCTTCGCTTCCAAGGTAGTCCTTTTTCTGACCATCAATCAAAAATTGAACGCTTGTAACTGTTGAAAAAGCTGTTGCTGTATAAACAATCTGCATAAGCTGGGCGTTGTAACCTTCTACTCCAAACGAATTAATTTCAAAGGCATCGTTAAAATTAAGGTAAGCCACTCCATTTTGAACTTTTGCACCAAGAAGCTTTGTTCCTGCTGGAATAAGCGTGTTGCAGTTTCGTTCTGCAGAAATTGTTGTGTCCGGGCCTTTTAAAAGAAGATTCAGGGCATTTGTAAGCGGCGAATCATTTTTTTGAACGGAGCGTTTTACAATTTTACGAACAATAGAACCATCGCCGTCTATCTGAATAAAGCAGAGTGAAAGTTCAGTTTTTGCGCTCTGCTTTGGTTTTTCAGGCTGCGGTTTTGTTTTAGTTTCTTCTGCGGCTTTTGGCTTTTCTGGAGTTTTTTCCGGTGTTTTTACGTTTGATTCTGCAACTTCTGTTTTTGGTTGCGGCTGAACAGGAATTACAATATTTTCCTGCGGGGCTTCCGGTTCTTCTGCCAGAGTCTGATTATCTATTTGAATTGTAATTTCGTTATTATTTGCTGCGGCCGGCTTTTGTGCTTCCGGATTTCCAGGATGATTCTGTACAAATTCAGGCGTTGTTCCAAAAACCCTGTCAAAAAAACCTGTTTCCTTAAAATTTCCTATAATCTGATCTTTTTTTACGAGAAATGCAAGCAGAATAACGAGCAGTGCCAGAACAAAGCACGCTGTTGTAAATAAATTTGCATTTTTCTTTTTTGAATTTCGTGAATTTTTCTTCTGTGCCATACTTTGATTATCGGAAGAAATGAAAATAATTTTACATTCAATTAATAGAGAAAAATGATAAAAAATCAAAAAATATTGCCGTTTTTTATCATATAGATACTATATTATATATGAATAAAATTTAGAAAATAGTAGAGGCTTTTTCTCTAATTGTATCGCCATTTTTTTATCAGGAACTAGTTTTGAGCTGAGTGGTATACTCTGTGAGGTTCCAATAAATAAATGGAGGCTTACTATGTGTAAGGTATATGAAAAAAACAATAAGTCTGTCGATGATTACAATATTGAACAGACATTGGAAGAAAAATGGAAAAATGCGACTATCGCTAATAATTTTATTTTTTACAAAGTAATGCGCAATAATCCCGATGTTTGTAAGGAACTGCTGGAAATTCTTCTTAAAATCAAAATTGATCATATCGAAATGAAATCAGAAGAAACTGTTGAGGTTGATTATGGAAAGAAAGGAATTCGTATGGATGTTTATGCTGTAGGAGCGACCAAAGCTTTTGATCTGGAAATGCAGGCTACCGACAAGGGTGATTTGCCTGAGAGGGCAAGATATTATCAGGGAATTCTTGATGTTCAGGAACTATATTCTGGAAATGATTATAGAACCTTAAAAGACAGTTATGTGATATTCATATGCATCCCAGATATTTTTGGTAAAGGACTTGCAAAATATACTTTCGAAAACCTGTGTATTGAAAATCCTAAAATCAAATTAAATGACCGAACATACAAATACTTTTACATTGCAGATAACTATGATAAAATATTGGATGAAAAACAAAAAGCATTCTTAAAACTGGTTATTTCAAATGCTGATTCAGAATCACAGTCAGACAGCTTTACTGAAAAGATTTCAAAACTGGTAAAAGAAGCCAAAATTAATTCGCAATGGAGGAAACAGTTTATGGAATGGGAAAGAGAAATGGCATATAAGTTTCGCGAAGGTAAAAGAGAACAGGCTAAAAACGATGCCATTGAATTACTTAAAGAAAATATTTCTCCAGAAATTATTGCAAAATGTATAAAATTACCTTTGGAAGAAGTTCTTGAATTGCAAAAAAAAATAACAGTTACAGCATAAAAAAAAACGGTGCTTTTTGAACCACCGTTTTTTTATTTTAGGCTTACGCCCAAAACTTGCACGCTCTGGGCGTATTTGCATTACAATTTATCAGTTTTGTTTATTTTGCAAGATACTCATTAATTGCAGCCGCTGCTTTACGTCCTTCGCCCATCGGACGCACGCTGGCGCGTGCTTACCAAGTTTCGGGCTTGCGCCCAAAACTTGCACGCTCTGGGCGTATTTGCATTACTATTTATTAGTTTTGTTTATTTTGCTAAATATTCATTAATTGCTGCAGCAGCTTTTCTTCCTTCGCCCATCGCTAGGATTACTGTGGCGGCGCCGAGGACGATGTCTCCGCCGGCCCAAACTTTTGTGTGCGAAGTAGCCTGTTTTTCGTCAACAGTGATGTGACCCTTTGCATCGGCATTTAAGCCTGGTGTTGTGCTTACGAGGAGAGGGTTAGAGCCGTTTCCAAGAGCAACAATCATTGCATCGCAGGCAACATCGTGTTCTGAGCCCGGAATTGGCACCGGAGAACGACGGCCAGAAGCATCAGGTTCGCCAAGTTCGTAAGAAAGGCATCGAACGCCTGTTACATGACCAGTTTCGTCACCAAGAACTTCTACTGGGTTTTCAAGGAAGCGGAAGTTTACGCCTTCTTCTTCTGCGTGTCCAATCTCTTCGAGACGTGCAGGCATTTCGTTTCGTGTACGGCGGTAAACAACATCAACAGTTTCTGCGCCAAGGCGGAATGCCATGCGGGCAGCATCCATTGCAACGTTTCCGGCACCACAAACAACTACGTGCTTAGCTTCGTAAATTGGAGTTGCAGCGTGTTCCTTATCGTAACCTTTCATAAGGTTAGCGCGTGTAAGATATTCATTTGCAGAGAATACACCAATTAAGTTTTCGCCCGGAATGTTCAGGAATTTTGGAAGACCTGCACCTGTTCCTACGAAAGCGGCATCAAAGTGTTTTTCGTTCAAAATCTGTTCCAAAGTATTTGTGCGTCCAACAAGGAAGTTCAATTCAAACTTAACGCCCATTTTTTCGAGGTTAGAAATTTCTTCCTGAACAATTTTCTTTGGAAGACGGAATTCTGGGATTCCGTACATCATAACGCCACCGGCTTTGTGGAATGCTTCAAATACAGTAACTTCATGACCGGCACGTGCGCAGTCTGCGGCAACTGTAAGTCCGGCAGGGCCTGCACCAATAATTGCAACTTTCTTTCCTGTTTTTGCAGCAATTGTAGGGAGTGTAACTTTTCCGTTTTCGCGTTCCCAGTCGGCAACAAAGCGTTCCAAACGTCCAATAGAAACTGCCTTTTCTGCGCTTTTGAAAACTTTACCAACAGTACATTTTCCCTGACACTGTTTTTCCTGAGGACAAACGCGTCCGCAGATTGCAGGCAAAAGTGATGTTTTTTTGATTGTATCAACAGCGCCCTTAAAATCTTCTTCGGTAATTTTTTTGATAAAGCCCGGAATATCAATATTTACAGGGCAGCCTTCCATACAAGCTGGTTTTGGACACTGCAGACAACGGTTTGCTTCTACAACTGCCTGTTCAGCACTAAATCCAAGTGCAACTTCGTCCATTTCGCGTGCACGCTTTTTTGGATCGCGAGTTGGCATTTCCATCTGTGGAATTGCATTGCGGTCTTTTGGTAAAAGCTTGCCGTTTGCTTTTATTAAATCTTTGATTTTCTTATATTCTTCTGTAACGTTAATTGCCATTTCTGTATGCTCCTATTTTTTTGCCAATGCGTCGGCCTGTGCCATCATGCGGCATTTATGATCATCAGCCTGTTCACGTTCTTTAAATGACTTCATACGCATCATCATATTGTCCCAGTCAACTTCGTGAGCATCAAATTCCGGACCATCAACACAAACAAACTTTGTTTTTCCACCAATTGTTGCACGACAACCACCGCACATACCTGTTCCATCAATCATGATTGTGTTTAATGAAACTGTTGTTTTAACTCCATAAGGCTTAGTCGTAGCGGCACAGAATTTCATCATGATTGGAGGTCCAATTGCAATTACTTCTGCAGGAGGGCACTGACTTTCGCAGGCTTCTTTTACAGGAATTGTAGAAACACCCTGACGTCCAGCTGAACCATCATCTGTCATAATAATAAGTTCATCGGCAGCAGCACGCATTTCATCTTCCATAATAATAAGATCTTTGTTGCGGGCAGCTATAACCATAATTACTTTGTTTCCAATTGCCTTGTGAGCCTGAACAATAGGGTAGCATGGAGCAACACCAAAACCACCACCAACAATCATTACAGGGCGGTCATATTTTTCAATTTTTGAAGGGTTTCCAAGTGGGCCAAGAACGGTTGGTAAAGAATCACCAGGTTCTTTTAAAGAAAGCTTATAAGTAGAAGCACCAACCGGCTGAAAAGCAAGGGCAATCCAACCTTCTTCGGCATTTGCATCTGCGATTGTTAAAGGAATACGTTCACCAAATTCGGCTTCAACCTGAATAATAACAAACTGTCCAGCTTTTCTGTTTCTAGCAATTTCCGGAGCATTAACTTTCATATAAAATACGCCTGCGGAAAGCTGTTTCTTTTCAATGATTTTAAACATTTTCTGCCTCATATAAAAATATACTTATGTAATTTTACTGTATGAGAATAA
>Ga0310695_10015616_pt1 | contig 10081 bp, 10 predicted proteins | sample RumenRJG_04DNA_FD_203882 | JGI IMG/M metagenome (GOLD analysis project Ga0310695, IMG submission 203882) | Bovine rumen microbial communities from Lethbridge, Alberta, Canada - RJG_04 (v2) (version 2) | ecosystem: Host-associated > Mammals > Digestive system > Stomach > Rumen | place: Canada... | reverse complement strand
TGCAGTTGTCTCCTCAAAGGTATCCATATCCGCCTTCAGGCTGCGCAAAGCTGCCGAGGGATTTCCCTGCCCTTGCTGCTGCCACGCTTGCTGTCCCTGCTCCTGGGGAAGCTGCCCATCGGAAAGGCCGGCATAAACCTCCGCCTTGTCCACCTTGATCCCCTGGTTCTCCAGTTCCTGCCTGAGCTGAACAAGGGAATTTTCGACAATATGGCGCACCTGTGGATTATCGCTGAAAAAGGAGGCCGTCACCGCACCCTCGTTGGACACGGAAATTCTCAAGGTAAGATCCCCAAGGTGTTCCGGCTTCAACCGAATGACCATTTCCGTGCTCTCCTGGGCACGTATGAGCCGGGCCTGTTCCACGATTTGCTGCGGAATATTAAAATCATCCCTGGCCTGCTGCGCAGAGGATGCGGCCGATGTCTGATCCGCATGGTTCACATTCTGCATCGTCTGCTGAAATGCCGGGGCAGCCTGGACATTGCCTTCCGGCTGGCGAAGAATCGGCTCACCATCCTTCACGGCGGCTTCACCCGATCCTATTGCATTTGACTCCTGTGACATCATCTGCCGGAAGGGCATCTGCTGTTGCTGCTGTGGCTGTTGCTGCTGTGGCTGTTGTTGCATCAACTGTTGTCGCAACCCTTCCACCGGACGCATGGATTCCTCTTCCACCGTGATCTGCACCCCATTGAGCAAGCCAGCTTTATCCCCAAGGTTCACTGGCTGTTGCTCCTGCCTCATTTGAAGCGGGGCCTGCACAGAGGCCGCTGCATCCTCTGCAGCCACAGTGCCAGCCGCTGACTGCATCGTCAAGTCAGCCCTCTGCAACACTTGCTGGCTTCCCACATTCTCCTGTTGCAGGACTGCAGATTGCATTTCACGTCCATCCATTACAAAATTTCTTGCCATCTGAAGGGACTGTGCAGAAAGCGGATCCGAAGCCATCCGCGGGTTTCCGGACATGACCGCCGGCTGCTGCATATCCTGCCCGGAAGAAGCACTGCTTTCGACCATCTGTCCCGGAATCTGTTCCCGAGGAATCCAGGTTTGCTGGATATCCTGCGGGCTTGTACCTTTGACCATCTGTCCGGAAAGCATCGCCAGCATCTGCTGGTGTTTTTCCGCCTGTTCACTAGACTGGGGAAGCAACGTCTGCAGATTAGGGCTTGACATCTCTGGTGCCTGTCCTGCTTTCGCTATCCATTCCCCTGAAAGAGTATCTGACACTGCAACATCATCCAGTGCCTCGATTGCAGATATCTGTTCCTGCCCTGCAGTCACTTCCATATCTGTCTTTACATTTCCAATGAACTGCATCTGACTCGCCGCTACACTTGCCTCCACTGCTGCCTCTAGACTTGTGCCTGTATCCGCATCGGCATCTTTTCCCATGTCATTGGAATCTTTTCCCATGTCATTGGAAACTTTTCCCGTATCATTGGGAGCTTTCCCAGCATCCTTGCTCTTGCTTTCCGCAGTTTTTCCTGACATCCCTGCGTCCTTGCCTGAATCCTCCACATTTTTCGCCAAATCATTTGTATCCTGTGGAGTGAGAGAATCATCGCGCCCTTGGGACCTTGCCAAAACATCATTGAACGACTTTCCTTTGCTATTCATGACAGAGCCATTCTTCCCCTTGCCCTCCATGCCTTGGGCTCCTCTGGCTTGCCCTCTTGCAGGGCTCGACGCTGGCATCACATTGCTGGTATTCACTCACTTTCACCTCCTACATTTAATTTATCGGCGATTCCGTCCATTTTATTAAGTACTTTTTTCCTCGCCTCCAGAATGCTCACCCGTCTCGCTGTTTCCCTGCAGATCCTCGGGACCTGTCATGTGTTTTTGCGTTCCGGCATAAATGAGCTCGGTGAGCTGTGCTGCCTTGGAGGCTTCAAACTTCGCAAGGACCTTTGCCGCCTGGCTTTCATCCATGCGCTGCAGGATGGCCACCGTCAGGTCATCATTGAGCGCATTCATTGCATCCGCTGCCTCCTGGGGCTTCATTTGGGCGTAGAGCCGTGCCAGCTTCGATACGCGCTTCTTTTCCGCAGCTTCCCGCTCCTTCATCTGCTTTTCGATTTCCTCCTTCGAAAGCACTACCTTCTTTGGCTTGGTTTCCGCAGGATTGTCTTTCTTTTTGTCTTTCTCCGTGGTCGGCTTAACATCCTCCAAGGGCTTGTTCTCCATTTCCTCTTTCGTAGGCACCCCCTCAGGTTTCACGAAATATTCCCCGACCACAGGCAGCCTGTGGAGCCCGAGTGTCTCATTCGCATCCTTGGAATCGATAATCTGGAGATAAATTCCCAGAACAAATCCTCCTATGATCAAAATCAGCAACAAGAACAATATCAGGAGTATCTTGAGAATCTTTTTCCCTTTTTTGCTCGCCATCATATCACCTGCCGGAAAATCCTAACGCTTTCTGGTATATCATCGATAGATATCCAATACCTTGTTGACGTAGTCCTGGGTTTCGCTGTAAGGAGGAATGCCATTATAGTCCCTGACTGCCTGCGGTCCGGCATTATACGCCGCCAACGCCTTCCTGACATCGCCGCCAAAGTTGTCCAGCATCTGTCTCAGATACTTCGTTCCGCCTTCAATGTTCTGCTCGGCATCATAGGGATCTACCCCCAGGGCAGCCGCTGTGTCCGGCATGAGCTGCATGACTCCTATGGCTCCCGCCTCCGAAACTGCAGAAGGATCATTGCTGGACTCCACTTCCGCCACAGCTGCGACAAGCCGTGGATCCACATCATATTTCTGCGCTGCACGATCCATGAATACGGACAAATCCCCTGCACTCGTCGGCAATGCCGATGCCGTGCTGCCCTCCATCGAAATTGCAGGAACACTCCCCGTTGCGGCCTTGCTGTCATCCGCTGCCTTTCCGGTGGTGATCTCCCCTGGCAGTACAGCCGTATTCGTGGGCTGGGTGTCCAGTTTGCTCATTTCCCGTTGCAACCTGCTGGAAAAATCCATACCAGGCACCTTCGGTGAAAACCCGATCTGCTGCTGTATTTCAGAAATGCGCTGTCTGATCTCGGAAATGTGTCCCAAATCCACCATGATAGTTCCCCGCTTTCTATTGTTTTCTGGCCCGCATCGTAAGTTGCAGGCCGATCTCATCCAGCATCTTCTGCTCCTCGAAAAGCATCTCTTCCTTGTATTCCTGCAGCCGCCTTTCCTTGAGCTGCTCGATGCTCTTTAAATAGCTCATGACCTCCATGAGCTCCTTGAGCCTCTTTTGACGCTCACTCTTCGTCTGCAGGATGAGCTGCTGCTGCATCTCAATCTGCTCCCGCTTCCAGGCAAAGAAACTGTTGAACGTCATCAGCTGCCCAACTGTCACCCGTTTGCCTTCCTTCGATAGGCTCTCATAGTCCCGTTGCCCCTGCTGCATCTCTTCCAGCAAAAGCCGAAGATGCATCCGCTGATCTTCCAGTTTTCTGGATGCCTCAGCGAACCTTACCTCGGCATCCTCTTTCTTCATGCGCGTGACCTTCAGAAGCGTTTCCAACTGAAATTTGAATTTCTTCATGGCATCTTACTTCCCGCCCGTGATGTCAAGGAGCTTCTGTTCCGTGGTCTCGTAAGTATCCACCTCAAAGATGTCCTGGCAAAGGAAATCATTAATGCTGTCAATTTTTTGGATGGCCTCATCAATCTTTGTGCTGGACCCCTTTACATAGGCACCGATATGGATGAGATCCTCTGCATCCTTGTAAACTGCCATGAGCGATCTCATCTGCTGCGCCGCCTTCAGGTGCTCCTTTGTGACAACCTCGTTCATGACACGGCTGACGCTGGGCAGAATATCGATGGCCGGAAAATGGTTTTGTGCCGCAATGGCACGCGACAAGACAATATGACCGTCCAATATGGAACGAACCGCATCTGCAATGGGCTCGTTCATGTCATCACCATCCACAAGAACGGTATAGATTCCCGTAATGGAGCCCGTATCACTGGTCCCTGCCCGCTCCAGGAGACGCGGCAAAAGAGCAAACACAGAGGGCGTATATCCGCGCGTTGCAGGAGGTTCCCCAATGGTCAGCCCCACCTCGCGCTGTGCCATGGCAAAACGGGTCACAGAATCCATCATGAGAATGACCTTGTGCCCCTGGTCGCGAAAATATTCCGCAATGGCCGTGGCCGTCATCGCACCTTTGATGCGCACAAGGGCCGGCTGGTCAGAGGTTGCCACGACGACAACGGAGCGCTTGAGACCTTCCTCGCCCAAATCGCGCTCGATAAAGTCCCGAACCTCCCTGCCGCGTTCCCCCACAAGGGCAATGACGCTGATGTCCGCTTCCGTATTGCGTGCAATCATGGAAAGCAATGTGGATTTCCCCACACCGGAGCCTGCCATGATGCCGATTCGCTGTCCCTGCCCCATGGTGATGAGTCCGTCGATGGCCCTCACGCCCACATAAAGGGACTCTTTGATGCGTGGGCGCGTCAACGGCGGCGGAGGTGGCGCCTGCAAGGGATACTCCAAATCAGAAAGGATGGGTCCCTTATCGTCCATGGGATTTCCCAGACCATCCAGAACCCGTCCCAAAAGCATATCGCCAACCTTTACCTGCAACGTCTTCTGAGCAGATACCACCTCACATCCGGGACCGATTCCCTGCATTTCACCAACAGGCATGAGCATGACATAGCCCTCACGAAAACCGACCACTTCTGCCGGAACCGGAGGCATCTCAGAAAAATGGGAGTGAATATAGCATAGTTCGCCTACACTGACCACAGGCCCCTGTGATTCTATGACAAGGCCGATGACCTGTGTCACCTTGCCCGTAAGCTTTATGGATATACACTGGTCAACGGCATCAATGAATTTGTTGATATTAACTTTCACGTCCATCATGTCAAGACTTCCTGTACAGCCTTTTTGATCAACTCTAACTGGGTTGACAGACGAGCATCCACCCCGCCATTCGGAGTTTCTATGAGACAATCCCCGGCCTGCAGGCTCTCGTCTGAGACAATCTCAACAGCAGCATTGCCACCTGTCAGCAGGGAACGGAACTCATCCCTTGCCATGAGGACAAGTTCGTAGCCTTCCGGCGACACATGGATATTGATTTCCTTCTGGTCCTTCACCTTCATGAGCGCCTGTTTTACAACAGGAAGTATGACCTGCGGCACATCAATGAAATGCTGCGGGATGATCTTTTCAGCCACATGCATGACAATCTCTGCCACATCCTGTTCGGCTTGCAACATGTAATCGACAGTGGCTTCCTTGGCAGTCTTCAGTGTATGCATGGCCTTCTCATTTGCATCCTTGATGGCCTCCTGCATCTCCCGAAGGGCCTGATCCTTTCCCTCTTTTTTCCCTACATCAAAGCCTTCCTGATGACCGGCATCCTTTGCCTGGTTCTTCAGTCTCTCAATTTCTTCCTGGGCATCAGCAATGAGTCTGTCATGCTCCTTTTGAGCCTCCTGCTTCATAATGTCACAGGAAACCCTGGCCTCCTGGAGCATCTTGGCTGCCTGCTGTTCTTTTTCGGCAATCTCCTCCAGCATGCGTTCCTGTGCTTCTGCATCAAAAGCAGGGTTCTCCGGCACTTCTGTCTGAGAAGATTTTTTGGACGAAGGCACATCAATGACATGAACATCTTCTTTCCATATGGGTGCCTTAATGACCTTAGACAAACATCTCGTCCCCCTGTCCACGCGAAACCACAATCTCGCCCTTCTCTTCCAGCGCACGGATGATATTGACAACCTTTACCTGTGCCTCCTCGACATCGCGGATCTTCACAGGCCCCATGAACTCGATTTCCTCACGCAGCATATCGGCTGCGCGCTTGGACATGTTCTTGTACACCTTGTCGGAAACCTCCGATGGGGTTGCCTTGAGTGCCAGGGACAGATCCTTGTTGTCCACCTCGCGGAGCACCATCTGCAGGGAGCGGTCGTCCAGCAGGACGATATCCTCGAACACGAACATGCGCCGCTTGATCTCCTCGGCCAATTCCGGGTTGTCCACTTCCAGAGCTTCCAGTATGGACTTCTCTGTCGTACGATCCACACGGTTGAGTACCTCGACCACGGCCTCGACGCCGCCTGCCGTGGTGAAGTCCTGGTTGACCAGTGTCGAGAGCTTGCGTTCCAGCACGCGTTCCACCTCGCGGATGATATCCGGCGAGGTGCGATCCATGACCGCAATGCGCCGCGCAACATCCGCCTGCACATCCGTCGGCAAAGACCCCAGCACCGTGGCTGCCTGGTCCGGCTCCAGATAGGCGATAATGAGCGCAATCGTCTGGGGATGCTCGTTCTGGATGAAGGTCAGAAGCTGGGACGGATCTGTCTTGCGCAGGAAATCGAAGGGCCGAACCTGCAGGCTCGTGGTAAGGCGATTGATGATATCCATCGCCTTTTCCGCGCCCAATGCCTTTTCCAGCACGTTCTGCGCGTATTCCAGACCGCCCGTGGAAATGTAGTCCTTGGCCATTGCCATCTGATAAAACTCGCTGATGACATCGGCCTTCATCTCGGCACTTACCTGTTTATGGCTGGCAATCTCCAGCGTGATGCGCTCGATCTCATCATCATCCATATGCTGGAAAAGCTTTGCCGAGTATTCCGGCCCCAAGGCGATAAAGAGAATTGCCGCCTTTTCCTGGTTGGTAAGCTCGCTTTCGCTGCTGCCATACATATCCCCTGCCATAGTTATTCATCCTCCGCAAGCCATGTCTTGATAAGCATTGCCACTTCGGCCGGTTTTGCATCAATGAGTTTCATGAGCTGCTGCTTCTCAGAGAGCTGCCGCTGCTCTTCCTCGGTGAGTTCTTCCTCTTCCACTTCGCCGGCTTCTATCATTGCAGCACGCTCCTCAGCAAGACGCCGCTGCTCTTCCTCTTCCTCCAGACGCTTCTGCTCTGCAATAGCAGCCTCCTCCATGAGACGCTTGCGGCGCTTCATGTAGAAGTACAGCGCTATGAGGGCAAGCACCAGAAGCACTGCCGCAATCTGCATGTAGAGAATGCGATCCTGGCGATCCCGCTCTGCCTGCTCGGCTGCGGCCCTGCGGTCTGCAGCCTCCGTGCTGAACGGCAACGGCTCCACGGAAATCGTATCGCCGCGTTCCGTATTGATGCCCGCAGCAGAACTCACGGAGCGCAGGATGCTGTCCTGCTGCGTCGGAGTGACATCATCATTGACAAGGACAGCCACCGTCAAGCGACGGATGGATCCCGGTGAGGCCACGACTTTCTGCTTCTCCTCATTGATCTCATAGTTCCTCGTGGCTTCCTTGCGCTCATATTCGGCATTGGAATTGTTTTCCTCCGCCACATAGCCGGGCACATTGGACTGGACACCGGCTGCGCCGCCGGGAACCGTGGAATTCCCGGCGTAATTCTCACTGATTTCCTGCTGGCTGCGGATAATGCCGGAATCATCCACCACCGGCGTGAAGATCTGGCGATCCGTCTGACGCGCATCAAAATCCAGCTCCACGCTTACGCGCACAAAAGCCTTCCCTTCACCAAGACTCTGGTCAAGGAGCGACTGGACATTTTTCTGCAGACGGTCCTGCACCTTCTTGGTCATTTCCAGTTGCGTCAAGGTTTGGTTGCTGACACTCTGCTCCTCATCCTCATCTGGATCGTTGAGAATCTTGCCCGTTTCATCCACAACCGTGATATTTTCTGTTGTCAATCCCTGGACGCTATGCGCTGCCAGATTGACAATCCCTTTGATTTCCTTCTTGGATAATTCCTGGTTCGGCTTCAGCATCAGCATGATGGATGCCGTGGCCGGTTTTTCATTTTTCTTATAAAGACTGTCCTCGGGCAACACAATATGGACCCGCGCCTTCTGGACCGCTTCAATCTGCTCTATGGTACGGGTCAGTTCCCCCTGGAGGGCCTGAAGATAGTTTACCTTGTTCTGGAATTCCGTAACGCCCAATTTGCTGTCATCAAAGATCTCAAAGCCCTTCTGTCCCCGGGGAAGCCCCTCGACGGCCAGATTAAGCCTTGCGTCATGCACATTGGCAGACGGGACAAGGATTGTCGTCCCCAGCTTATTCTCCTGTACCTCATATGTTATTTTCGATTCCTTCAGTTTCGCCGCGACTTCCCCTGCATCCTTCGATTCCATGTTCGTGAACAGCGGAACCATATCCGGAGCGCTGCCGTACCACAAACCCACGCCCAATATGGCAACGAGAAGGGCCAACATAGAACCGATGAAGATATACCGTTGCCGCTTGCTGTAATTATTCCAAAGCTGCAGATACCGCTCTTTCCAATCTGCCATATTCTCCATCCCTTCGCATCCATTCCTGTAATTCCAAGGAGTCCTTGCCCGTTCGAACAAGCCTGACGGACAATCCCCCTAAAAATCACACTTGCATGCGCATGATTTCCTGATAGGCAGAGGTTGCCTTGTTACGCAACTGGAGGGTAAGCTGCAGTGCAAGTTCCGCTTTCTGTCCCGCCACGACCACCTGGGAGATGTCCTCCACCTTGCCGGCAGCCAGGGCAGCATTCCATTTGTCCGAGTCCAATATCAGTTCATTCGTCTTCTTCAGGGAGTCCACCAGGTACTCGCCAAAGCTTTTCACTACCTGCTTGTCCTCTGTCTCGCCGAGATGGCTCTCCGCGCGCATCGCAACCTGCCGCACCGGCATCATCTGCAATGGTTCCATCTGCATCTATATCACCTCATTCATCAATTGCTGCCAATCTCCAAGGCCTTGGAAGCCATGCTCTTTGCTGCATTGATTGCAGTGGCATTGGCCTCATAGGCCCTGGATGCCGTAATCATGTCGACCATCTCGGCAACAATATTCACATTTGGGCGTTCCACATATCCCTCGGCATTTGCATCAGGATGCCCGGGGTCATAGACCAGTGGTCCCTGGCTGTCATCTGTCTCGATGGTGATGGCCCTGACGCCATTGCCGGCCTGCAGCTTGTTTTTCGATTTCTGCAGGAATCCCTCGAAACTTGCCTTATCCACCTTCGTATCCCGCGGCTTGAACACCACATAGCGGCGATGGTAGGCACCGCCCTCGCGGGTTCTGGTCGTATTCGCATTCGCGATATTGTTGGAGATAACATCCATCCGCAAACGCTCTGCGGTAAGGCCGGAAGCCGCCGCATCTATTCCAAGAAACATACCCATGCCAAGCCCTCACTTCCAAAAAGATTTCCAAAATCAGGACTGTCCGCTGCTTATGACATCCTTCATCCTGCGCACATAGGATTTCAGCTGTGTTGCCAAGGCATTGTAATAGAGCTGGTTCTTCGCCAAACTGGCCATCTCGGCATCCACATCCACATTGTTGCCATCCACCCGCATGGTATCGTCGTTCTCCAGCTGGATGACAGCCTCCGCCTTCCCATGCATCGGCACAGGCAAATGCCGATCATGGGTCCGCACCATCAGCAATTTGTCCGTCGGCTCCGGCTCCAACTCCTTCGCCAAAAGCTCCTCAAATACCACATTGCTCTTCTTGAAGCGCGGCGTATTGACATTGGCGATATTGTCGCTGATGACCTCATGGCGAAGGTTCGCCGCCTGAAGCCCCCTCTGCAGGTAATCGAAATTGGGGGAATTCATGATTTGTTCCAGCACGCCCGGCTCACGCCCTTTCTTTCGGAAATTATGCAAGAATATACTTGTATATTGTTCTACAAAACATAGGCAATCCCTTCAAATTCTATCACGTTTTTCATTTTTTTAGAAGGGTATCCGCAAAAATTAACCCTAAAAATTGCAGAAAAAAAGAAAATGCTGGAATGAAAATGACTCCATTCCAGCGGAATTCCACAGAAAATCAGCGTTTCAGCTTCTGCACTTCCTCCAAAAGATACTCATTGAGAACCTTTATATATGTCCCCTTCATCCCCAGGGACTTGGATTCGATGACACCGGCAGATTCAAACTTCCGCAGGGCATTGACGATGACGGAACGGGTGATCCCTACCCTGTCCGCAATCTTCGATGCAACAAGCAGCCCCTCCGTCCCATCGAGCTCGCCCAGGATATTGATGGCAGCCTCCACCTCCGAATAGGAAAGGGTTGCCAATGCGATCTGGACCGT
>Ga0310695_10015615_pt1 | contig 10081 bp, 5 predicted proteins | sample RumenRJG_04DNA_FD_203882 | JGI IMG/M metagenome (GOLD analysis project Ga0310695, IMG submission 203882) | Bovine rumen microbial communities from Lethbridge, Alberta, Canada - RJG_04 (v2) (version 2) | ecosystem: Host-associated > Mammals > Digestive system > Stomach > Rumen | place: Canada... | reverse complement strand
TATTTTCCGTGGGAGATGATGTACAGTTTGGAACATACACCTTTCCTTATGGTGAGACATGTTCCAGGATTCTTGGAGCCAACGTCTTTGAAATAACTTCCACAGTCAAGTGGCTTGGTTATGAAGTCTCCTGCAGGTGTTACTTATGGCCTGATTCCGCAAGATTCTACGACAACAATTTCGCTTACTGCGGCGACCATTCACATTTATATGTCAGAATAAAGGAATAGTAAAAAATGAAACGAGCTACAGGGAATATGCAGCCCTGCCATCGACCCTTTCGGGCAGCTACACGCTGCAGCTATCCAACGACATGTATCTGTTCACAGGAGTCGTTGAGTTGTATTAGCTTTTTTAATAATCAAATGTTCACTAATAAGGATTACGAACGATTAGTATAGCACGTCAGTCATCATGAGAAAGCTTTCGTTATTTTTACTGGTATGTTTGTTTTGCATGGCATCTTGCAACAGCTATGACGATGACGGTCAAGTCGGTGCACTCGCTTTTCCCAAGGCCGAATATGGCTTTGCCCGCACTGTGCTGATGTGCGAGCCTGGCGAAGAATTCGACTTTGCCGGAAGCAGCAAGGACGGTGCGCTATCAGAACACAGGGCATTGGCAAACATACTGAGGCAGGAGGGCATCGAGGTTCTTGAAATGCGACCTTCTGTCCGTGAATACTTGGGTGCGCAGAGTCGTGATCGTAGCATTGTCTATGTACGTGACCCTATCCTGTGTACTCCATCCAGCTTGGTGGTGGGCAGGATGAGTAATGAGCTGCGGTCAGCAGAGCCGGAACAGGCCTTAGCCTTTCTCCGGAAATTCGGCCAGATGCCGGTCTATCGTATCCACTCGGAAGGTGCCGTCTTGGAGGGCGGCGACTACTTCCCCTTCGGCAACTTGTGTTTCATCGGATGCGGCCTGCGCACCAACCAGGAGGCCGTCGATGAGTTGATGAAGGCCGATGTGCTGGGGGCGGACAGCATCGTTGTGATACGCGACCGATGGCACCAACAGCGTGAGATGCACCTCGACACATACCTGAACATCATCGACCGCGACCTGATGACCCTGACCTGCGACCGATTTGACGCAGCGCCTGACGACGGAGCGTTCCTCACCGCTGATGTCTATGTGCGTCGTGCGGGATTCGGCAACTACGATAAGATCTTGGCCGACACACCGCTCTTGGGATTTCTCCAGGGACTGGGAGTAGAGGTGCTTCGCATCGGGAAGTATGACACAGCCACGCTCGGCGGCAACTTCCTCTGTATCGCCCCCCGCCGCATCATTGTATCGGATAACCTCTCCGAGGCGTTCGTCGAAACGCTGAGGCGTCATCGCGTCGAGTTGGAAAGCTCTCCTACCGGAAATCTCCGTACTGGCGGAGGCAGCATCCATTGTGCAACACAAGTAATATCAAGGAAATGAAAGGCGGAAAAGTAAGATGTAAGTGTTGAAGGGCCCGCTCTGCCCGAAAGCCTACAGGCTTAGGGCGGAGCGGCTATCTGCCACCGACCCTCTCAGGCAGCTATACGCTGCTGCTATCCAACGACACGTACCTTTTTACAGGCATGGTTGTGTTATGACAGCACCTGTACATATTAATAATTGGCAAAAGGAGGTTGGCGCGTGTGTAATACCACCAGTTGCTTCCAGTAAAAAAGAATCATAGGTCTTTCCATTTATTCAACCGTATTGTTAAATATTACTAACAATACATGGTTATATAGAAAATATTTCGTATATTTGCAAATAATAAGAATACTTTGTCGTTGATTAAACTATTTAGCTTATGAAAAATATGAAACTATTAATCGGAATGACACTCATCTTGATGTGTCACGTATTGCATGCACAAGATGCAAGCCTGGTGAAGGAGGGCAAATTGTGGAACTTCCGTGCCGAGAACTTCTTCGGCAATGGATATAACTATCAGCTCTTTATAGAGGGTGACACCGTGATAGGTGCCGAGGCGTACAAGAAGCTGTATAAGAACGGAAGCCCTGCGGCTGAATATTGTGGAGCATTGCGTGAGACTCGAACGAAAGAGTCGTCGGCTGTATTCCTTGTCAGACCGGGTCATGAGAATGACGAACTGCTGTATGAATTCAAACCGCTGCTTGGCGACAAGTTTTATTATGGCGACGTGTATGGATATGTCGTTGATATGGATGAAATCACCGTCAGGGGAGTGAAAAGGAACAGGATTCGCCTGACATTAGGTGGCGAAGGAGTAGAATGGGATGATGCCGACGGATATTGGGTGGAAGGCATCGGCAGCTCGGCTGGGCTGCTCACCCCCGTCGATTTCATCTCTTGGGGATATTCCGACCATCTTCTCTCTGTCTACGAAGACGGAGATGTCGTCTTTACCGGCAGCGACTTTACACCGGGTGCCGTCCGCTTCCTGCAGGAGGGTAAATGTTGGGAGTATGAGGTGACGAACCAGAAATACGGCAACCACTACGCCTATACCGTCAAGGGCGACACTATCATGGACTGGACCTACAAGAAAGTGTTCCAAAGCATCGACGGAGGAAAACCGGAGTATTATTGTGCCTTAAGAGTTGAAGAAGGCAAGGTCTACTCAGTTGATAAAGCCAAGAAACCAGAGGAGTACGACCAGCCTGACTTCGAAACCGTCATCTACGACTTCAAGGCACAGGTGGGCGATATCGTGTACACTGAGCAGAAAGACGAGACAACCCATCTCCTGACTGTGGAAAGCATCGACGAGGTGATTGTAGACGGGCAGGCACGAAAACGCATCACGTTGAGAGGCACCTCGACCCTCAAGGACGGAAGCTCAGAAGACCGAGGAACGGAAGTCTGGGTGGAAGGTGTCGGAGGCAGCGCAGGCTTCAACGTTCCGACGAACCTGTTCGACGACAGCGGCTTATATGCTCACCTGATTGCATGCAGCGAGTACGAAAAACCTATCTTCAGGCAGGAGGATTTCTTAGGACAGCACTCTGTTCCAGAAGAATGGACGCTGGCAGAATGCCCAGCCTACGAGTACGTCAGATATGTCAACCTGTCGTTGCAGGATGCCATTGTGGTGAAGTCGCAAGGCAAGCACCTGATTGTCTCTGACCGTGAGAGCGGAGTGCCTGTATGCCTGTACGGAACAGGTATCGACGCTGTCGAAGGATCGGAACTGAGTGGGACTATCAGTGGTGTCATGGGTGAATGCAACGGTCTGCTATGCCTGTTCCCTACATGGGCTACAGACCCTTCTACCGTGATGACAGAAGGTCAGGCTTCTGCCGACATAGCCTATGAATCGTATGGCGCAGAAGAGTTGCAGGCCGACGGCTTCGACAATGTGTTCCGTATCGTCTGCGTGAAAGATGCCAGGGTAAAAAGACTTGACGACGGTATGTTTGTTGTTGGCGACAACAACGAGAAGCTGATCTCTGTCAACGACGTGTTCGACATGCTCACCGAACAGCCGTCAGCCCCCATTGACCTTGTAGGATGCATCTCCTCCCATCCACATTCGAACGCAAACAGAATGCTGATACCCCTGAAAATGCCTGTCGGCGATTCTGACTATATTTCGATTGTGGATATGCAAGACTGTTGCACAGAAGGCGTCTACGACCTGCAGGGACGGCTTGTTTCTCGTGGGTACGTGGGTACGGGCCTCGCACCTTCGCACCCTCGCACCCCCATACCCTCGATGAAGAAGGGCGTCTACATCGTCGGCGGCAGGAAATATGTCGTGAAGTGACAGCCCTCACCGCATAGATTTTGAGATGTAAGTGCAGATGACCCGCGCTGGCTCCTCGCAAGAGAGGGGCGGCGCGGGCATTTTTGCTTTTTAGGGGGGAGGGACACCCCTCCCAGCCTCCCCGAGGGGGAGGAGTCCCAAGAGGATCGCTACCGTAGGGGCGGAACAGCGTTTCCGCCCGCAACAACACATAAGTTACATACGTGGCAGGTGTCACGCTTCCCAGCGTGACACCTGCCACGTGTGCCTCTTGTGTGCTGTTGCGACGCTAGGAAGCGTCGCCTCCTACGTGTGCTTCTTATGCGCTGTTGCGTACCATCCAGATGGTGAGATGTGTGGTGAGATGTGTGGTGAGGTGTTTCGCGAACACCTCACCATCTGAAACCCGCATAAACAAAGGGTTTGGTTGCGTTTTGGTGAGGTGTTGGGCTTTTGAGGAGCATCATATAATGAAGCGCAGTATGAGGTCTTGGATGCTCACTCACTTATTCGTAACTCTGGCTGTTGCCGAAGTTACTCGCGTTCGGAAAAACAAAGAAAAACGAGTTTTCCTTTGGTTTTTCACTCACTTATTCGTAACTCTGGCTGTTTGCCGAAGTTACTTCCGTTCGGAAATGCAAAGAAAAAAGAGTTTTCCTTTGGCATTTCACTCACTTATTCGTAACTTTGCACGCTGCAACAGTAAAAAAGAATGTCATGAAAAAATATCTCTTGGCCGTCACGCTGATGATGCTCACGCTGACGGGCATGGCCATTCCAGCCAAGCGCGGACAATGGACGAAGCTGACACTGGCCGACGGGCGTCAGGTGGAGGCTCAGCTGATGGGCGACGAGCACCTGCACTACTGGCAGGACAGCGACGGGCGGCAGTATGTCTTGGACGATGCGACGCAACGCTTCGTCAGAGCCAATATGCCTCGACTGCGTGCTCAAGCCGCGACAAGAAGAGCCAAGGCGGCGGCACGCCGCAACCGTAGGATGGCCCAACGCAAGATAGGCAACTACGGCAACTATACGGGTCAGAAGAAAGGACTGATTATCTTGGTGGAATATGATGACGTAAAGTTCGAGGAAACCCACAACCTCGACCTCTACAAACAGATAGCCAACACGGAGAACTTTTCCAACAACATGGGCTTCGTGGGGTCTGTCCACGACTACTTCACGGCACAGAGCCGCGGACTGTTCGACCTGACGTTCGACGTCTACGGACCCGTCCCACTGGCCAACAACCAGCGATACTACGGACAGAACAACAGTCAGGGCGACGACATGCACCCCGAGGAGATGGTCATCGAGGCCTGTAAATACCTGCAAGACGATGTCGACTTCTCGCAATACGACTGGGACGGCGACGGCGAGGTAGACCAGGTGTTCATCCTCTATGCCGGCAAAGGCGAAGCCAACGGTGGCGGACGCTATACGGTATGGCCCCACGAATGGACACTCGACGAGGCCGGCCAGGAGCTCATCATCAACGGCATGCGCATCAACACCTACGGCTGCAGCTGCGAGCTACAGCCAGGCGGCATCGACGGCATCGGCACCATCTGCCATGAGTTCAGCCACTGCCTGGGCTACCCCGACATGTACGACATCGACTACGGCGGCCACTACGGCATGGACACCTGGGACCTGATGGACCACGGCAGCTACAACGGCAGTGGGTTCATCCCAGCCGGATATACCAGCTACGAGCGGATGGCGGCAGGATGGCTCATGCCCACCGAGCTGAAGGGCACGATGGAGGTGAGCGGCATGAAGGCGCTGTCGGAGGGAGGCGAGTCGTATATCGTCTACAACAAGGGATGCGAAGATGAGTATTTCCTCTTGGAGAACAGACAGAAGACACATTGGGACAGCCGGCTCGACGGCGAAGGGCTGCTCATCCTGAGAGTAGACTACGACGAAGAGCTGTGGAGCCACAACATCGTCAACTCCGTCGGAACCTTTGGCGAGGATTTCGGCTTCGACACGCCCCTAACGAACAACCACGAGCGCTGCACGCCCATCCACGCCAACAACGCCTCGACCTACAGCGCAAGTCCTGCTTTCGACACATACCCGCGCGGCGCACTCGACAGCCTGACCAACAACTCGCTGCCTTCCACACGTGTATACAACAAGAACAGCGACGGCAGCTACTACATGAACGTCAAGATTACCGACATCAAGAGCGACAACGCGCTGGTGAGTTTCCGCTTTACCGACGACCTGACGACAGGTTCTGGCGACACTACGCGGATAGACACGCTCTTCTATGAGTCGTTCGACCAATGTGCGGGCACCGGCGGAAACGACGGCAAATGGAGCGGCAGCATCGCCAGCAGCACCTTCAAGCCCGACAACGAATGGGAAGGACAGAGTCCATACGGCGCCAACCAGTGTGCCAAAGTGGGCACATCCAACAAGATGGGATGGCTCACAACGCCTGAGATACAGATTAACGGCGGAGCGACGATGACCTTCCGCGCCGCACCGTGGAACGAGGAGGACAACTTCATGTGGCTCGCCGTAGAAGATGGATATAACGCCGAACTCTCGCAAACCATTCTCGACCCGATGACACCCCAGCAGTGGAACGACTACAGTGTGGAGATAACAGCCGAAGGACCCTTGCGGCTGACCATCTACTCGAACAAAGACCGCTTCTTCATCGACGAGATATGCATCATAGGTCCTGTCAAAGACGACAAGCCCGATAACCCCGACACACCCGACGACCCACAGCCCACAGACAACTTCGTGTCGCTCGGCATGGGAACCTTCACCGACGGATGTCTCAACGAGACGTTCCTCGACAGCTACGGCAACAGCTTCAACCCCGTCACCTACGAGGTGGAGATAGAGGAAAGCACGGAGACACCACGCCTCTACCGACTGGTGAACCCCTACGGGCCAGCCTATCCCTACTATAAGGAGGGCTTCTATCAGGACGACGCAGACTGGTATATAGAGGTAGACTGCTCCAGTCGCAACGGCGTCTTCATCGACCGCCAAGCCACAGGATGGGACGATGGCGGCATGTACGATATCCAGTCGGTGGGCAGCTACCGCATGTCGACGGGCGACGACCTGTCGCAACTCATCAGCGAAGGCATCATGGGAACGCTGCGCGACGGCATCATCACCTTCCCGCGACAGGGCATTTACCTCTTCAAGGAAGGCAACACAGAGCCCATCGTCGTCAACCAGTATGGCGACACACGCATCGAACTACCCAATGCTGCTCCCGATGCCACGACCATCGATGCCCGCTCCATGGCCGACGATAGCAACGAGACAGACGAAACCATCGTCTACAACCTCATGGGCCAGCAGATAGCCCGCGGACAGCAGGCAGCCGCCACGACGGCAGGTAGGCTGTTAGTAATAAAAAAAGGGTTAAGAATCCATAAAATAGTTGCTCGTTACTGATAAAATAGCTATATTTGCAGACTGAACAAATCGCTGACCACAATGAAGAAAGCCATCAGGAACAGCATCAACGCCCTGCTGACAGCCGCCATCGTGCTGTTGGGTTTCGGCTCGTGCCACACCGTGAAGAGTGCGGCCGACGGCAATCAGGCCGGTCAGACGGAAGAGAACAACCAAAAAGACAACAACGGAAAGAACGACAACAGCAACGGCTCGGCGAGGTACGTTGGCGACGACAATGGACATCGCGAGCCACAGCCGGTAGTGTATGGACCGCCTCCGGGACGTTTCGACGAGAAACGCCCCCAAATCAGGAAATAAGGGTCGTCCGCGAGGGCGGCTCTGCAAATAGTGACAGATTCAGACAGATGAGAAGAATTGCGACCATGATGATATTGCTGCTGTGCATCGTTGGACAGCCGTGCCGTGCTGCCAAAGATGCCGTGGAGGACTATGCGAGGCTCTCCAAGCTGTCGTCGGACAGCCTGCTCCGCTTAGGTCGCGAATACTACAACAAAGACAATCCCAACCAAGCTTTCACCTGCCTTTCCATCATCAGCGAGCGCTATGAGCCGGGCATGTCGGCCAAAGAAACCGAACTATGCCTGCGGGCCATCAACAACATCGGCTGCATCTACCGCTATTTCTACTACGACTACGCGCAGTCGTTCGAGTGGTTCAGCCGCGGACTGGCCATCTGCGACGAGAACGACAACGAGTATCTGTGCCTTATCCTGATGAGCAACCTCTGCGAGATCCTCGACGAGTATGCCGAACGCTATTCGTCGCAACAGATGAGAGAACAGGCGCAGGGCATGATGGACAAGTGTATCGTAGGTGCCTACAACTCGAAAAACTGGGACATCATGGTCGGCGTCTTCTTCAATATGACCAACCTCACCTACGATGCCGACGTAAAAAAATACCAGTTTATCTTCTCCAAGGAAATACCCGACAGCATCGACAACCTCAAATACGTCCGCCTGCAGTATCAGGGCATCGAAGCCCTGCAACAGCAGCACTTTGCCAAGGCACGCAGCCTCTTCGAGCAGCAGCTGAGCGTCATCGATGTCAACGAACAACCCGAGCGCAACGTCATTCCCGCCTATCTGAACATCGCCAAGACCTACGAGCTGGAGAACAACATGGCAAAGGCCATAGAGCTGGTAAACAATGCCTTGCAGGTGATCAGGGAAGACAGCGTGCCCGACTACGAGATGATTTGCTACAAACTGCTTTCCGAATACCACCGTAAAGCAGGCAACGAGACAGAGGCACGCGAGAACTACGTCAGATACCTCGAGGTGAAAGAGCAGATGCAGTCGTCGCACCTCGTAGGCATCGGCGAGATGAACTACATCCAGCAACTCAAGCAGGAGGAGAAGAAAGCCAACGAGATGGCGGCACGCCAGCGACGACAGCTTTACATGCTCATCTTCGGCGGAGTCCTGCTGTTCATCATGGGCTGTTCGGCACTGCTGCTGTACCGCAAGAACCGGCAACTGCTCTTCAGCAACAAGAGTCTCTTCGAGAAAAACCAGGAGGTGATGCGCGCCGAAGAAGCCGAGCAACAGCTGCGAAAGCAATACGAACAGAAGCTGCAGTCCTATCACGACGAGCAGGAACAGATACGACGGCTCTCGGCCGAGCACATAGAGCAAGCACAGGAACTCATCGACTACCAAGCAAGGGTAGAAGAGTCAAGCACCGCCGCCCCATCGCCCCTCACCACAACGGACGACAACGGGCATGCCATCGAGCAAGAGCCCCCCTCTCCCACCGCGCCGACTTCAAAATACAGCCGCAGCAACCTCAGCGACGAACAGAGACAGACGCTCATCTATCGCATACAGGAAGTGCTCAACACACCGGAAACCATCTGCCAGACCGACTTCTCACTGGCCAAGCTGGCCAAGCTCGTGGGGTCGAACACAGCATACGTGTCGCAGGTCATCAACGAGAAGACGGGCCAGACCTTCAGCATCGTCGTGGGCAAATACCGCATCAAGGAGGCTTGCCGACGCCTCAACGACACAGAGAACTACGGTCACGTCACCATCGAGTCGATTTCAGAGGGCGTAGGCTTCAAGTCGCGCTCCACCTTCATAGCCGCCTTCAAGCGTCAAATCGGACTGACGCCTTCTGAATACATCAAGATGGCTGCCGAACAATAGGCGCACCATAAACGCCTGATGAAAAACACAAACATTTTCAAATTTAGTTTCCGAAAAGCGAAGAACGCTTCAAAACCCATGCATGTCAACTTACAAATTGTAAGCTGCAACAAACCCTACGATTCAAACTCTCAAACGTCCAAATTTAAAAATCAGACGGCCTCAAATGTCTAATTTCATAAATTTGAACAGGCAAAAGCCGTTTTCCCTTGTATGTTTCGCAGATTTTTCCGATATTTGCAGCGTCAAACAACCTATTAACGAATGATTAAAAAACTGTTAGCTTACACTATCGTACTTCTTGCCTCAACAAATGTGGCAATGTCGGCTCCGGCCATCAAGGGCATCTGGAAAACAGTACGTCTGGCAGACGGAACACAGGTGCGCGTTCAGTTGCAGGGCGACGAACATGTATCCTTCTGGACTGATGCCAAGGGAAACGCATATACCGAAAACTTCGGAAACGACCACTTCGTCAAGGTAGACAGAAAACAACTCGTAAAAGAAGCACGCGAGCGCAAAGAAGCTGCCAACAACAAGCGTCAAGCCAGAAAAGGCATGCGCAAGGTGGCTGCCGGCGACTATCATCAGCCCTATGTGGGGTCGAAGAAAGGATTGGTCATCCTGGCCCAATATGAAGACGTGAAGTTTGAGAACGGACACTCGCGCGAACTATATAACAATGCCATCAACACCCCAGGTTTCCAGAGCGACTATGGACACGACGGATCGGTGCACGACTACTTCTACG
>Ga0310695_10015613_pt1 | contig 10081 bp, 16 predicted proteins | sample RumenRJG_04DNA_FD_203882 | JGI IMG/M metagenome (GOLD analysis project Ga0310695, IMG submission 203882) | Bovine rumen microbial communities from Lethbridge, Alberta, Canada - RJG_04 (v2) (version 2) | ecosystem: Host-associated > Mammals > Digestive system > Stomach > Rumen | place: Canada... | reverse complement strand
TCCCTTTTCGGCGGCTTCGATGTAATACGGCTTTGCGTCTTCTTTTCCGTAGAGCGTTTCTCTCGCGACGGCGATTTTAAAAAGAATGTTCTCGTCGTCAAGATGAAGAGCGCGGATTTTTTCAAGGCAAGAAAGACATTTTTGGGCGCTTTCCTGAAAGTTTTCCCAGTCCTCTCCGCTCATGTATTCGTCAGTCACTTCATCATCATCGCAAATGGAAAGATAATAAGCCGAAAGATTGTAGAGCGCCGTCACATAATTTTTTTCCGCCGCGCGATCGTAATATTCAAGCGCCTTTGCTTTGTCCTCGTCCTCTTCAAGGAATCCGAGAAAATTGAGGGCGGGAGCGAAGCCTTTTTGAGCCGCCTTTTCAAGGTAGGCTCTGGCCGCGTCATCGTCTTTTTCCGTTCCGATTCCGTAATAATAGCAGTAAGCCACGGCGCATTTTGCAATCAGGCAGTCCTCGTCATCGTCGCTCCGAGAGTCCGCAAGATTCTTGTATTGGATGAACGCCTCGCTTTTTGTATTGCGCATATATACATCAACAGAAATGTTCGGGGTGAGCGGGGAGGCCGTCGCGCTCCGGACGATTTTTGTCCACTCATCAATTCCAAGCGCGTAATCCAAAACTTCGGAAAGAGTAACTTCGCCAGAGCGGGGAACAGGGCTTTCGGCAAAAAGCGCGGAAGCGAAAATAGCCAGGGCGAGCGAAAGAGCGGCGAGCGTTTTTTTCATTGAGTTTTCTCCTTGTGGTTTTTATTGTAGCGCATTTCCCGCGGGGGGCGCTACAGGGCGGGCGGGGTCGGTCGGTCGCCGTTAAATTCAATGGAGCCGCCGAACACCCAGCCTTGCTTTTCTGGCTCAGAGCCTGAATGCGCTAAATACCAATAATCCGTGATGCCGTCCGCTTCGTATTTCTCTGCCGTGCGTTTTGTGACGTACACCAAGACTTCGTTCTTGAAATCTCCCAATTTTTCGCCGTCTACGGGGCTTTTCCTGTAACACAAAGGAAGTCCGTCGTCTGTGAGAACGACCATTTCAAAAGGCTCAGAGCAAGTCCAGTATTCATCGCCTTTGTGTTTGTAGTATTGATTTCCGTTTTCATCGTATTCATACCATGTTTCATTTCTGTCGCTGTCTTTGGAATAAATCAGTTTTCCTCTGTCATTGTATTTTTTGACCTCTTCTGCAAACGCGGGGAGCGGGGCGAGCGCGAGAAGGAGGGCGAACGGCAGAAGCGGGCAGATTTTGGCTAGTCGGTGTGTCATTGTGGGTTCTCCGTGTGTTCCGTGCCGCTCACATAGTCTATAGAGCCGTCCGCGCGTTTGGGGTATGTTATTTTCCAAGCCTCACATTCATTAGTTTTTATTAAGTCTTTCAGCTGATTATAAGTCGTTATATCATACTTGCAGAATGTTGCAAAGAAATTCTTTTTGTTGTTCACATAGATGTCCACATAATCGCCGTCAAATTCAAAGATAAGCGTAAACTTTTTCTTGTTGTTGAGGAGTTCCCAGTTCAAGCCCGCATACTTATCCGCGTCTAGATTATCCAACATTCTCTCTTTGGAAATTTCAATATAGACTTTGTTTCCAGAGACTTTCTTTATATCGTAATCGTGGGATGCTATCCATAAACTTTCACAACCTTTGCTTATCGATATAAAGTTGGGATGCCAGATGCCCTCATACCACGGATGCCTTTCGCCTGTCAAATCTTCTTCATATTCAGGATTTTCCAGATAGTAAGGCGCGTATTTGTAATAGGTATCACGGTCTTGCGTGTTGAGGACATCATTAAAAAACGAGCATACCCAGTCATCTTCCCTAAGTTTGTCTATCACAGAAACCGTGTTTTCCGCGCACGAGAGATTCTGGAAAAGCATTCCGAGTAACAGCAGGGCTGGTAGTTTTTTCATTGTGTGTCCTCCTAAAACAGTTTCGCTGCGTCGTATCACATTCCGCGCGGTCGCTACAGGGCGGGCGTGGTGCGTATCCTACTCAAAGCAATCAAAGCGTTTCAATTTTCAGCGGCTCTCCGAGTTCTTCCGCCTTTTGAAGCGCATGGAAAAAGAGCGTGATGAAGTCGTCGCCGTCGCTCGTGACAAAATAGTTCGACAGGTCGGTTATGTCGCCCGATATGTTGTCTTTCCACGGTGGCTGTTTTGATAAGTCGTCAATATCCCAGACGACATCCTTCGGCGGAAAGTCTTTCAGCTTTTTCTGAATCTCCGCAAGCTCGCGGAGCGCGGACGGCACGGCTTCGGGCGCGAGTTCCCCCTGATACAGGCTGTTCATTATGGACGGGTATCGGCTTCCCCACGCTCCGCCTTCAAGTCGGCAGGCAACCGTCGAAAAAAAGGAATGGAGGAAATCCGCGCCCCCTATCACATAGGCATAGAAATGAACTTTGAATATGGTCATTGTGTTCCTCCGTGTGTTTCCCCCATTGTATCACATTTTCGCGCGGTCGCTACAGGGCGGGCGGGGCGTATAACATATATTATTTAGATTCTCATTTTTAAGAATTGTTTTAAACTCATTATAATCCATACAAACCTCTATTTAATTAATTTAATCATTTTTAATAAATCAACTGGCAAACATAATTCATACTGGATTCCACATACAGGCGCTGAATTCCATATATAAACACTTACGTTATCGGCGGTATTCTTTTAAGCCCTTTTTTAATTAAATAAGTGTGTTGGGGGAAAAAACTATAATGAAGCAAGAATTTTATCAGCTCGTAGTCGTTCTATTAAGTTTTCTAAAGCTGATGATTCATTATCGAAAGTGACTTCTGAACCTGTTACACATGAAGCTCTTTCACTAGTTGCATATACTATCCAATTCTGATTTTTTTTTGTCAAAACTAATTCATCAGATCTAAGATTGTTTTCATCATATAGATTATAATTTTTCAATCCCTCTTCATTAACTATTTCCATGAATTCATTTTTTGTCATATATTAATCTCCTATCTTAATAAACCAAGTTCTAAAAGAAAAACTACAGATAATGGAAATTCATATTGTATTCCACAAGCGCCTCAAGTAGCGGGCGTCCACATAACCTTTGTTATGTGATATTTCCTGTCTGAAATCAATTTAATAACTGCATCAACTAGTTTTTGATAGTTTTCTTCTGATAATTTTGAAACTTTTCTTTCAAATGAAAATTTATTCACGGCTCCAATAAGATGAATTACAGCCACAGAATCTTTTGAAAGTCCTGTTTCTTCTTTTTTAAAGAGAATATTCGGCTCGTACTCTGATGGAATCAAATTTGATGTGAAGGGAATGGCGACAACTGTATTCAAATCTTTTATGCCAAGCAAATCATTCTGCATCACAACTGCTGGCCGGATTTTTGAAGGGAGGCTTCCAACAGGAACACCAAAGTCTATGAGCCATATTTCACCATGTGTCATTTTTCAGTTCCTCCCACATGGCATTCATTGAGCTTCGGGAAATGTCATTTTCCATTTCTGTGTAATTTTCTTCGTTGCGTTTATTCTTCAATGATTCAAGCATTTTTTCCATGAGAATTATTGTCTGTTCATAAGAAAGAGAAAGTACCTGTTCTGTAAAATCTGCATATGCGGAATCTGACATAGCTATACCTCTTTTAACAAGTATATCATATTTTTTGTAAAATTGTGCATATTTATTATAAAAAAGTATTGAATTATTTTTCTTCAAATTCCTGAATCAGTTTGATATTTGCCCGGTCTGTATCGGTCAGTTTGTCATCAGAATAATTTTCATCTGGGGTGTACCATGCATATTCATTGAATAAAGCCTGCAAATCTTCACTCTTGAAGATACGGCCATGACGTGCATAAATTGCATTGCGCCAGATTCTCAATGCAGCTTTAGAAAAACCTTCCAAATCTGCCGGTAAAAGAGGCCGCTCAAGCTTTGTGTAATCTATTCCGGCTTCTGCAAAGAAGTCCGGGCTTCCGTGGATTTTTTCAAGTTCCTTGCTTGATACAGTTTCATCTTCTATATATTTTTTTGAACACGATCATAATAAAAAAATCGCCATTTATTATTATAAGTGTAAAATTTAATTCCCTGCCGATTTCTATAATTTATAAATTCAATTGGGGAAAAATTTAATGGAAACGGATGTATTTCAAAGAATAGATATTTTTCCACGGTAAAGTCTTCCATGCTGAAATGAATTCCTGAGCCACCTGTAGCAAAAGAGAAGAATTTATAGTTGCCATCATGAGTAAAATCATATATAAAACCAGATGTTTTCATCACTTGAAATTTTGAAATTTGTTTCTCGAAAATAGAATCTTCATATGGAAATAAAAGATTATTTTTTATTTGAGTTTCAGTATAACAATCATTTGATATTATATTAATTGTTTCATCCGTATTTATTTCTAATATAACAATATCATTTTCCTCTCCATCAAAACTTTCGCATACAATCAACCAATATGACTTTATTCCAAATTGCATGGGAAACTCCAATGCACATATAGCATTGAAACCATTTCTTCTTGCAATATTTAATATTCTTTCATTAGATTCTATAATTATTTTTGTTGCATCTTCTTCTGTCATATTATTTATCCCATCTTCGTCAGAAACTTGGCAGAAAGCATTCGTAAAAAAAATGAGAAGTATTAATATTGTAAAGATATATTTTTTCAATGATATTCTTCTCCAAAAACGCCCAGACAAAGCCTAAAAAAAAGGAGGCCGCCATAGGATAAATTCGTTAGACAAAAAGCATCCCACCTAGATTCTTAGTAATTTTTTTGATAAAGATTTAAATGTGTTATTCATGCAGTCAGACAAATCAGCGCCTTTTTCTGTAATCACCGCGGAACATTCAAAAAGATTTTTTTTAGATTTAGCGTCGAATGCGGTTATGTCAAATTTTGTTTTCATCTTTACCAGCTTTCTGTCAAATGAAGCGGAGCAAGAAGGAATTGCAATGTCAAGCAACAACTCAACGTCGTTATTGTTTAGGAAATCGTAAAATTCAAAATTGCCGCTTTTAAAGTCGATGAAATTCGGGACTTCCAAACTTTTATAAGTTTTTATCTTATTTAATGAAAGCCGCCTTTCAACCTCAGACTCAAGCATATCCCTATACAATGTGTTGTCTTTTTTATAATTATCAAAATTCCCAAAGATTAAAACATTATTGTATTTTGACAAATGAAAATCAGAGCCCTTGGCGCTGCCAATTTTTGTCGAAGCGCAAGCCATGAAAAACAATGGCAATATCAATAATTTGGCCAACGCAAAATATGTTTTTTTCAATTTAATTTTATCCTTATATTCTTAAGGGAAATATCCTTTGTTCCGCCTTCTGTGTCAAAAGAGAAAACAAGAGAGTCAATTTTTTCCAGCTGAACAGGCCTTCGCATTTTCTATGTAGTTTTTTATTTCGAGCAAATCCTCCGCTGCTTGTGGGGAAATCTTTACTTCAAACATCAGAGTCCTACCATCGAACGAACATCTTTTGTGCTAAGCCAGCCTTTTTCTTTTGCGGAATCTTCTCCTTTTTTAAGTTCAGCAAATAAAGCTTTTGTGGCTGTAAGTTTTTCATAATCCTTTATTGAAATCACCGCATAGCAGTCTCTTCCATTTTTTGTGAAAAAAACAGGAGATTCATCTGCGACATCCTGTAATACTTCATTGTAATTTCGTAAATCAGAAACAGGTTTTATTGCTATCATGTACACCCTTAAATAATTCGTAATATATTACGAATTATATCATCTAATATTTTGTAACAATCGTCAAGAGTACAAAAAAACGCGGTTTGACTGCGTGATTTATGCATTGGTTAATATATTTTATGGATTGTAATTATTATAAAATCGTCTTTTCTCCAAAACCAATTATTTGTAGGTTCTATAGTTATTGAATACTCCATAGGAGAGTCATAACTAAAACCTGGTGAAAGTTTATAATGACCCATTTTCAGTCGAACCGATTTCGTTTTTCCAATTTTAAGTCTGCGTATATAGAATTCTTCATCTCCCATGGAACTTACATATATGTGAAATGGAATCTCTATTATTTTACCTTTAGAAATTCCTGTCTCATTATTCCAGATTATTTTTAAGTTACGAAAAAACGTATTTTCCATTTCAAAGAACGAACCGCAAACCTTGTCCTTGTGCTTTTTTACTGTGTAGGAAGCGTCCGCAAACGCAACCGACGACAGCGCAACCGCCGCCGCAAAAATCAGAAATATCTTTTTCATAGTCCTTCCTTTCTGTTACCGTAATCCCATAATACCCATGAACGCGGCGTATGAGCGTATCCGCTCCAGTGAGGCGGTGTCATAGATGACGACTTTTTTTGCGAGGTTTCTTTTTTCTTCCTCTGGCAGATTCCATCGGTCGGGGGCATCTGGTGTTTTTACAAGATAGTCGATTTCAAGCGATTTTGTCGTTGTGAACACCGCTTCAAGATAGTTGGGCATTTGTATGGTTTCCGAGTAAACATCTCCGTCCTTTGCAATGTTATCGTCACAGAAAAACGCTCCCTCTATGCTGTCCAGAGTCGCGCCGTCAGAATCTTCATACTCATCGGTCTTGAAACAAAAATAGGCGTAGTCGAAGAGCGTTTCCGCCTCCGTCTCAAACCTCATGAAATATCTGCCCTGCGCCGGATTATATTGCCACCAGACCGCCACATTCTCATCTTTGCAAAGGCAAAAGCGGAGGGAATCTTCCATGGAGGAAAGTATGTCATCATCTGAAAGCACGGCTTCGCTTCCGTCCGCAAATATAATCCTGATAGTTTTATTCCGTATTGTCTCCGTCCACCCCGAAACTTCTACAGGATTTCCGATAGAAAATGTACAGGCGGCATAAGGGCTGATTTCATGCGAAAGGCTTTCTGATATGGAAAAAAGTTCCCTGTCGTTTTCATTAAAGACCGCATAGGAAAAATCCATTTCCTTTATGGTTTTTTCTGTAATATTACAGAGCACTATGCTGACATCCTCACTATACAGTTCAAAGGTATTTACGGCGACAGGCGTTGCCATGCCTTTATGGACGGCTCTGAAAACAGCTTTTTCGTCTTCCGTGTCATAGAGGTGAAGGTACTTAATTCCCGTTTCCGTGTGTTCCTCCGCCTCAGCCGTCTGCGCAAACGCGGAAATTTGCTCCGTCTGTGCGGACTGCTCCGCCGCTTCGACCTGCGCGCTTTGCGGCGCGTCCTTCTTATTGCAAGACGCGCACGACGCCAGCGCGACCGCCGCCGCCAAAATCAAAAGAAATTTTCTTGTTTTCATAATTCGCCTCCCCTGTGCTAGTATTTTACTGTCTCAAAATTTCCAAGCAGTTTTTCAAGTTCCGTGTCCTGTGAAATGCAAATGCGGTTTACGGTCTTTTTTGAGCAGACGGCTTTTTTCAGCACGGAGCGAGGGTTTTGCAGAGCCTTTTCTGTCGCTTTTTCGCTGGAAAAATAGATGGCGTACAGGTAGCCGTCCTTCGTGTCCTTGTAGGTGGGCAAATGGCGTAAAAACTCGCCAATCCAGTCGGGCGGGGTGATTTCCTGACTGTGTTTTTCCACGACGATGTAAAGCGTGACCGTTTCCTTCTCAGCGCGTTTTGCATTCGGAACGGAGTCAGAAAGCAGACTGAGCAGGACACTTACGCTTTCCGCCTCAGTTTTCAGATGATATGTTTTGCAGCGTTCGTCCTCGTCCGCGCCGTCAGAGTCGGACACGAACAGCGTGTACGGACGCTTTTCATCCGACTTTCTGTTGCTGATTTCGGCATAAATCCTTCGCTTCGTCTTTTCGAGAGCGTCATAATTAGATTCCACAAACTGCATGAGGGGAAAAATCGTTTCGTTCTCATCAAGTGTTTCGGGAGTATATGTAAGCCCCCAGCCAAAATACAAAGAGAACTCCCCGACGGAAATGAGAATGTCATCGTCAAATTCCGCGAACGCGGGGGCAAGCGCGACCGCCGCCGCTAAAATCAAGAATATCTTTTTCATAATTCGCTATCTCCTCTTCCAAAAATTACTGTTTCACATCAAGATAAAACTCAAAATCGGGCTTGCCGAAAAAATCTGACTTATCGAAACTCAGCCGTATTCTGCCGTCGTCAGTAAAGGCAAACGCCTGATTTTCCAACTCCCGCTCATGCCACTCGCGTTCGTCCATGCAATCGTCAAGTCGGCTTTTGTCGAACTCGGTCATTTCGTTGTTTTCGTACAGCTGCCGCACAACCTCGTCAAAAATCTGCTCGCCCGAAAGTCCTGTTATTTGGGCAAGGTTCACGAGCGCGTTCTGGTTGGTGTCAAAAGTAAAGGATTTTGTAAGATACCAAGGCGACGCACCAAAATAATACCAGTAGATAATGTGCGCGGTCAAATATCTGCCGCGGGCGTTCACGCTGCCCCAGCTTTCCACCGCGTTGCAGTTTTTCAGATGGGGAAAATCCGCCTCGTTTTCCCGCAAAAAACGCTTGTCCTTCTGCGCCATTTTTTCCACATAGCCGTTTATTGCATTTTCAAGCACCTTGTATTTCTTGTCGGCGAAACTGACCGTTTCATATTCAAAGAACGAATCGCAAACCTTGTCCCTGTGCTTTTCGACTGTGTAGGATGCGTCCGCATTTGCAAGCAACACCAGCACGAGTGCCGCCGCAAAAATCAGAAATATCTTTTTCATCTTTCGCTCCTTTTTGCCGATTTTTCGCTTATGTTTTCTCTGCCTATTTCAGTTCCACATCAAAGGTAAAGCGGTAGGCTTCGCTGTCTGCAAATTCACCGTTCTCGTCGAACAGGGGCTTGTAGAATCCGCCGAACTCGACGGTCGCTTTCTTGGGAGTCGCGGACAGAATCTTGAACGCGGTCGTCCACCACATTGTCCCCCACAGCGTCATCTTTTTCCGTTCCGCTTCAAGATACGGGGCAAGCGGATATTTTCTGAGCGTTTTCAGGTCGAAAAGATACGCCGCCTCGTTTTCCCCCTCGCCGTCATTGTAAATCAGCAGATTCCCCCAGTGAATCGGCTCGCCGCTGTTTTCGTACCTCAGAATCAGTTTCCCCGAACTTTTTTCATACAAAGAATGCCTGTATGCTCCGTCATAAATCGTGATGATAAAGTAGTTGTCGAAATCAACGCCGTTGTAGCGGTTCATGTACTTGTTCACGAGGAAGTCGCTGCATTCATCTCGGTCGTCTAGCAGGCGCAGCTTCCCGTCCTTTTCAATGTATATCTCCGTGGCTCTTAGGCGCATACCGTTCTCCGTCCGCGCGACGGGTCGGAGAATCAGCCTGTAGCCGCCTTTCTGCTCGTACACCCTCGGCTGTGAAATTTCCCCGTCATATTCGGTAACGCGCTCGCTCAAGTCGATGTCGGCACTCGTGCGCCAGTACGCGTCCTGCGCAGAAGCGGAAAAAGACAGCGCGACCGCCGCCGACAGAATCAGAAATATCTTTTTCATTGTTCGCCCCTTTCTGTTACCGTAATCCCATAATATCCATAAACGCGGCGTATGAGCGTATCCGCTCCAGTGAGGCGGTGTCATCGATGACGATTTTTTTTGCGAGGTTTCTTTTTTCTTCCTCTGGCAGATTCCATCGGTCGGGGGCATCTGGTGTTTTTACAAGATAGTCGATTTCAAGCGATTTTGTCGTTGTGAACACCGCTTCAAGATAGTTGGGCATTTGTATGGTTTCCGAGTAAACATCTCCGTCCTTTGCAATGTCATCGTCACAGAAAAACGCTCCCTCTATGCTGTCCAGAGTCGCGTCGTAAGAATCTTCATACTCATCGGTCTTGAAACAAAAATAGGCGTAGTCGAAGAGCGTTTCCGCCTCAAACCTCATGAAATATCTGCCCTGCGCCGGATTATATTTCCACCAGACCGCCACATTCTCATCTTTGCAAAGGCAAAAGCGGAGGGAATCTTCCATGGAGGAAAGTATGTCATCATCTGAAAGCGCGGCTTCGCTTCCGTCCGCAAATATAATCCTGATAGTTTTATTCCGTATTGTCTCCGTCCACCCCGAAACTTTTACAGGATTTCCGATAGAAAATGTACAGGCGGCATAAGGGCTGATTTCATGCGA
>Ga0310695_10015612_pt1 | contig 10083 bp, 10 predicted proteins | sample RumenRJG_04DNA_FD_203882 | JGI IMG/M metagenome (GOLD analysis project Ga0310695, IMG submission 203882) | Bovine rumen microbial communities from Lethbridge, Alberta, Canada - RJG_04 (v2) (version 2) | ecosystem: Host-associated > Mammals > Digestive system > Stomach > Rumen | place: Canada... | reverse complement strand
CCTGAAGGTGAGTTTTCGCGCAAATATCTCGCTTTGATTTTTCATTACGAGCGAATTATACCAAAAGAATAGAAAGAAAGTCAACAATTTTCACACGTCACGCATGACGAGGACAGAAGCATAAACAGCAATCCCGCGGCCCGCGCCAACATCGTCCATTTTCTCGTTAGTCTTGCCTTTGATTGACACGTCGAGCGTACGGCAGCCGAGCGCCGCGGCGAGGCTCTGCCTCATTTCCTCCACGCGTGGCCTTATGCGCGGCGCTTCGCAAACTATCGTTATGTCGGCATTGCCGAAACTCCATCCCGCGGCGGAAAGCTCCCCGGCCGCCGCCGCGAGCAGTTCCATGGAATCCGCCCCCTTCCAGCGCTCGTCGGTGTCGGGGAAATGCGACCCGATGTCTCCGAGCGCGGCGGCTCCGAACATGGCGTCTATCAAAGCATGCACCACGACATCCCCGTCGGAATGCGCCTTGAGGCCGTCGCACCCGGGAAATTCCACGCCCGCGAGGACGAGCTTTTTGCCCTTCTCGAAAACGTGACTGTCGTATCCGAAACCTATACGGAACACAGGCGAGACCTCCGGCGGAAAAAATTATTTCAGAATGCCGGTCTTCACGAGCACGGACCTGAGCTTTTCGCGTTTGTCGTCGGTTGTCTCGCAGAGAGGCAGCCTGAAAACGCGCTCGATCCTGCCCATCATGGCAAGAGCCTCCTTAACCATCACGGGATTCGTGTCGATGAAAAGGTCGCGGAAAAGCGGATAGTATTTTCTGTGGAGTTCGAGGGCGCGCGCGAAATCGCCGGCGAGAGCGGAGCGCACCATGTCGCCCATCTCGCGCGGAATGACGTTCGACGCAACCGATATCACGCCGGAAGCGCCCACCGCGATCATCGCAAGAGCGAGCGAATCGTCGCCGGAAAGCACAGTGAAATCCGGCACGGCGTCTTTTATCGCCGACACTCTGTCGACAGATCCCGCGGCCTCTTTTATGGCCACGACGTTCGGATGCTTCGCAAGGCGCGCGACGACGTCGAGCGGTATCTCCTTGCCGGCGCGCCCGGGCACGTTGTAAAGCACCACGCCGAGCCCGAGATCCGCGAGCGTCATGAAGTGGCGGTAGAGCCCTTCCGCATTCGGCTTGTTGTAGTACGGCGTAACCTGCAGCGTGGCATCGGCGCCGCCGGCGGCGATGACGGCTTTGGTGAGCGAAACGGCCTCGGCGGTGGAATTGGCGCCGGTACCTGCCACGATTTTCACCTTGCCGGCCGCGTATTCGATCGTCTTCTCGATGACGCGCTGGTGTTCGGCATGGTCGAGCGTGGGAGACTCGCCGCTCGTGCCGACGGTGCAGATGCCTTCAACGCCGGCGGCGGTCTGCGCCTCGACAAGAGCTTTCAGCGCTCCGTAATCGACAGCCCCGTCCGCGTTGAACGGGGTGACGAGCGCCGTGATAGTGCCTGAAATTCCCATAAAATCAACCGTTTGTTTTCTCGAAATCCTTCATGAACGCGACGAGCGCGTCGACACCGGCCTCGGGGAACGCGTTGTAGATCGACGCTCTTATTCCGCCGACGCTGCGATGGCCCTTGAGAGAGCTCATGCCGAGCTTGGCGGCTTCGGATATGAACTTCTTCTCGAGCTCTTCGTCTCCGCCTTTGATGCGCCACGTGACGTTCATGTCGGAGCGGAATTCCTTGAGCGCGGTGCCGGTCCAAAAATCGCTCGAATCGATCACGTCGTATATCTTCTTCGCTTTTGCCCTGTTGAGAGCGAAAAGTTTCTCCTTGCCCGTCTTCTTCACCCACTTCATCGTCTCGCAGAAGATGTAGATGCCCCACGTGGGCGGCGTGTTGTAGAGCGAATTCTCGTCGACATACGTCCTGTACTGGAGCATCGTCGGGATTTTGTCGGTGCCCTTCGCGGCGAAGTCCTTCCTGATCGCCACAACCGCCATGCCGGACGGCCCGAGGTTCTTCTGCGCTCCGGCGTAGAACATGGCGAACTGCGAATAGTCGCGCTCGCAGGAGAGGATGTCGGAGCTCATGTCGCAGACGAGCGGAGCGCCGGTGGCGGGGAATTGCTTGAGCTGCGCCCCGGAAATCGTCTCGTTGGAGCAGATGTGGCGGAACGCCGCCCCTTCCGTCCATTTCCATTCGCCGGCGGAAGGCATTCTCACGGGAATGTCCTTCTGGCAGTCTGCCGCGACATTCACCGCGGCGCCCCTGAGCGCGGCGACCTTCTGGGCCTCCTTGAGCGCCTTTGCGCTCCACGTGCCCTGCTTGCCGTAGTCGGCCGTCTCGCCCGCGCCGAGAAAGTTCATCGGAATCATGGCGAACTGCATCGAAGCGCCGCCCTGCACGAACACGACCGACCAATCGTCGCCGAGGCCGCAGAGTTCTTTGAAAACCGCGACAGCCTCCTGGTGGATTGCATCGTAATCTTTGCCGCGGTGCGACATTTCCATCACGGACATCCCCGTGCCCTTGTAGTCGACAAGATTCTCCTGCGCGCTCTGGAGAACTTCGAGAGGCAAAGCCGCAGGACCCGCCGAAAAGTTGTATGCTCTTGACATTTTGATGTTCCTTTCTTTTGTAAATCGAAGTATTGCGACAATTATACCATATTTACGCCGATTGCGCTTCTTTATTTTGCGAAACGGCCATGGAATGGAATTCGCCGGCGCCCTTGTGATGCCACGAATCGAGGACGATCGCGGCAGAAAAGCCGTCCTTGCGCACCGCAATGCGCGAAACGCCTTTTTTCTCCCAGTCCGAATCGTCGATCTTCGCGATGTCGCCGTAGGAGAAGCGGCGCGAGCGGAATGTGAAGCCTTTGTCGTCGAAATCCACCTTCAGCGCCGCCGAACGCGAAAGGCGCGCGGCGACGACGGCAAACGCGGCGAGCGCGAGAAACGCAAAGCCTCGCTGAGTCTTGATCTTCTGCGCCTTGAACGACTCGAGGGCGAAGCCCTTCTTCGGCGCGGCGCCTTCTATCTTTTCGTAAAGAGCGGCGGCGTCCATGGCCGGATACGCCACGAAAGCGTCGTAAGCGAACCACACGCCGAGACATGCGAAAACGGCCGCGGCGAAAAGATGCCTGAGAAGATATTCCCTGTTGAGAACAAGTTTCATACGTGCGTTTCCTTTCAGTATTCGAGAAGACTGCCGCCGATCGTTTCGCGGAGAATGGAATCGCCCGGCACCACGACCGGCGAAGCCGCCGCAATTCCGTCCAGCGTTTCGAGAAGCTGCGCCACTTTAGCGTCGTCTGGATTTTTTATGCGCTCCTTCTCGAGATGCCCCTGCGCGAACGGCTTGAGAATCGAAAGCTCGTAATCGAGAAACGAGTTGAACTGCGCATTTGCGAGATGCCTGAAAGGAAGTATCCATTTCTCTTCGCCGGCAGTCACCTTCGGCCACATCTTCAGAGTCTCGCCCGCGGATATCTTCCTGTACTGCCCGTCGCGCACTATGCGCCTGAGAAGCCTCACGTCGCGAGAAGACAAGGACAGGCTCCCGGCGAACTCCGCATCGGGTTTCGGCTCGACGAACACGCCGAAAGTCTTGACGCCGAGCCCCGGGAGAAGCTCCGGGTTGAGCGCGTGAAGCCCTTCGAGTATAACCACTCCGTCTTTGTCGAGACGCATCGTCTCGTCGGCGTCGTACGGCTCGTGCGCTATGAAATCGAATCTGTGCCGCGGGATTTCACGCCCTTCGAGGAGAGCGCCGAGCCTCTCCGACAGAAGAGGCCTGTCGACGCACTCTATCGTCTCGTAGTCGAACTCGCCGTTCTCGTCACGGGGATTCAAGGCGTTGCCGACGAAAAAGTCGTCGGTCGAAACGTATTCCACCGGGATTCCGTCGGCTCCGAGCTGGGTGCAAAGCCTCTTGGCCGAAGTGGTCTTGCCCGCGGACGAGCCGCCAGTCATCAGCACGAGGCGCACGCCCGGCTCGGCCGCTATCGCATCGGCCATCGCGGCTATGCGCCTGTTCTGCCGCGCTTCGCAGACTCTGACAAACTCGGGGAAATCTTTCGATTCCACGATTGCATTGAGCTCTTCCGCCGTCACTTGGCATCACCTCCCGGCTCTTCCGCAACAGACTGTATCGCCAACGCCAGCTCGTGCGTCTCTCCCGACCCGAGAGAGCGCCCCGCCTTCGGCCACGACGTCACGGGTTCTACGCACACGAACCTGCGCCAGTCGTCCGGGCCGAAATCCGGCAGCCTGCCTTCCGGCCCCGGATTCCACACAACGGCTTTCGTGTTGCCGCTCGAAGCCATTGCCACGGCCCTCCTGAGCCCTGGATCTACAACGGCGAACTCGTGCTTCGGCGCAGGCGGCAGCGAAAAGACGTGGTCTGTCGCCGCAGTCATGGCGAGATCGCCCGAAAGAACATGGTCCGACATGTCTTCCGCATAGACGTACGGACAGCCGGCGAGCCCCTTCACCGTCACGCCGCCGCGTTCGCGCACGAGCAGATACGGGTGGAACCCCGCCGTGAAATCGAACGCCGCATCCCCCGTATTCTTCGTGACAAGCACGAGATTGAGCTTCATCGAAAGCGTTATGCGAACCTCGAGATCGAAATCGTGCGGCCACACTTTTTTCGTCTCTTCGTCGGAAACGAGCGCAAGCACGATCTCCGTCATCTCTTCGGTGTATTTCGTCGACCGCACCGCGAAAGGCATCATCCTCGCGAACCCGTGCTGGGCCATGCCTTCGATCGAAAGCCTGCCGAACTGCGGCCAGCACACAGGCACGCCGCCGTGAAACGACTCTCCTCTGAGATAATCGCGTTTCGCCGGGCGGAAAATAGTTTCGGAATGCCCTGTAGGCCGGTACGAAAGGACGTTTGCGCCGAGAAGCGCCACCGTGGCCGTGCCGTACATGTTGGCAAGCACCGCCTCCGGATATCCGCAATGGCCCGTGCGGAACGCTATCCTGCCCGGGGCTCCGAATCTTCTGTCGAGTTCTTCTATCGTCATGTCCGTCCTCCTTGCACCTTTCAAATCGGCATTTTCCTCTTCGCTCCCGGGATGTCGCGCACGAAACGCGGCAGCGCGAGCCCGCCGATTCTTTCGGCGCAGTACCTCTCGATTTCTCTTGCTTTCGCGAGAGATACGCGAAACCGGTCTATCCCCGCCACGGGATCGCACATGAAAACGTAATAAGGGCGTATGCGCGACGCCGAGAGCGCCTTGAGAAGAGCGAGCATCTTCTCGCCTGAATCGTTGATGCCCTTGAGAAGGACGCTCTGGCAGCTTACCGGCACGCCCGCCTCCACGAGAAATTTCGCCGCGCGGCGCGCGAGCGCGGTAAGCTCGTCGGCGCAGTTGAACTGCGTGTTCACCCACACTTTGCCGCAAGCGCCGAGCCTGCGGGCGAGTTTCTTCGTTATGCGGGCGGGCTCCGCCGCAAGCGCTCTCGTGCATACGCGAACCATATCCACCTGCGGGAGAGCCGCGAAGGCGTCGACGAAACGCATCACATCGTCGTCGCAAAGCGTCAGCACGTCTCCGCCGGACAGAAGCACGTCTCTCACGAGCGGATGGGCCTTGACGTAGCGAACCGCGTCTTCGAGCCTGCCGGGAGCGTCCGCGAGCTGCGTCCTGCCGAGAAGATGCCGTCTCGTGCAGTGACGGCAATGCATGAAACATCTGTCGGTCGTCATCACGAGCACCCTGTCGGGGAAACGCTGCTTGAGGCCGGGGCACACCGCCGCTTCGGAAAGCTCGCCGAACGGATCTTCCGGATAACGGCCGCTGGCATCGTCGGTCTCGCCGGCCGCGCTCGTCTGGAGCGCGAACGCGGCGGATTTTTCCGCAAGCCGTTTTGCGTAGGCCGAAGCGTATTCGGGGAACGTCATTTCCCTCCTGTCTCCGGCCGCCCGGCCGTCTTGCGCGAATTGAAAATGTTCATAGCTCTTTCAAGCCCGTTGGCGACAACGGCCTCGCAGGCTTTGACGGCATCGGCCACGGCTTCGTCGGCCGCGCGGCGCGCATCCGGGCCGAACTTGCCGAGCACGTGCGCCACGACGTCGGAGCGGTCTTTGCCGACACCGATTTTGATGCGCGTGAAATCGGCCGTGCCGAGGCGTTCTATTATGTTTCTGACGCCGTTGTGCCCGCCGCACGAGCCGCCCTTGCGTATGCGCAAGCGTCCGAGCGGAAGATCGATGTCGTCCTGCACGACTATGAGATCGGCCGCGGTCGCGTTGGAATACTTCACGACGGGCGCAACCGAATCTCCGGAAAGGTTCATGTACGTCATGGGCTTGACAAGCACCGCCCTCTCGCCTGCGAGAGAACCCTTGGCCCACATGCATTTGAACGCCTTCTTCTCTTCCCACGCCGCCCCAATGGCGCGGGCGAGAGCGTCGACGGCCTCAAAACCGACAGAATGCGGAGTATTCGCATACTCCGCACCCGGGTTTCCAAGACCGACGATTATCTTCACTTACGTCACTCGTGGTTGAAGAGGTCGTTGATCGACGCGTTGTTGTGCGTGCGCCTGATGGCTTCGCCGATGAGCGGAGCCACGGAAAGCTGCGTGAGCTTGAAAGGCAGCTTCGCCGGATCGAATCCCTCCCGAAGGGGGATGGAATCGGTGACTACGAGCTCGTCGAGCTGCGTCTCGGTCATGAGGCGCTCCTCGCCTTTCGCCGTGAGCGGGAAATGCGAAACGAACGCGTGAACGCTCTTCGCACCGTTTTCGCGGCACATCCTGGCCGCGGCGGAAAGCGTGCCGCCCGTGGCCGTCATGTCGTCGACCATGATGACATCGCATCCCTTTACATCGCCTACGACGCTGAACGCATCCACCGTCGAATCTCCAGTCCGCTGCTTGGCGACGATGGCCAGACCGCACCCGAGCTTGCGGCTGTAGCCGTATGCCGTCTTGGCCCCGCCGGTATCGGGCGAGACAACGACGGGCTTCGCCCAGTGCTGGTCGCGGATGTACTTGAGAATCACGGGCTCGGCCTTGAGATGGTCGAGCGGAATGTCGAAGAATCCCTGTATCTGGTTGGCATGGAGATCCATCGTGAGCACGCGGTCGGCTCCGGCCGTGGTGAGAAGGTTGGCGACGAGACGCGCCGTGATCGGCACGCGCGGCTGGTCCTTGCGGTCCTGCCTCGCATAGCCGTAGTACGGCAGAACCGCCGTTATCCTGGCGGCGCTTCCGCGCTTCATCGCGTCCATCATCACGAAAAGCTCCATATACGCCTCGTTGGGCGAGGGAGAGCCCGACTGTATGATGAACACGTCCTTGCCTCTCACGGGATCGATCACCTGGCAGAAAGTCTCCCCGTCGGGAAAATGCTTGATGTCGATCTTGTTGAGAGGTTTTCCGAGATAACTCGCGACCTTCTCCGCGAGCGGCATGTTAGCCGTCCCGGAGAAGACCATGAAGTCGTTGTCGAATTCCATGCGTTGACCTCGAAAATTCTTAAAGCCTCAATCGGCGCTCGGACGGACTTTGCCTTCCTTTATGCGCTTGGCGACGACTTCTTCGGCGATGTTCTTCGGAACAGGCTCGTACTGCTTGAAGATCATCGTGAAGGCGCCGCGGCCCTGCGTGACGGTGCGGATGGCGTTCGAGTAGCCGAACATCTCCCCGAGCGGGACCGTGGCCTTGATGAGCTTGACGCCCGCGCGGTCCTCCATGCCCTCGACGCGCCCGCGGCGCTGGTTGATGGAGCCGTTGGCGGCGCCCATGTACTGCTCCGGCACGGCGACTTCGACGTCCATCATCGGCTCGAGCAGCTGGGGCTTCGCCTTGAGGAACGCCTGCTTGAAGCACTGGCGCGCGCACTCGATGAACGCGAATTCGTTCGAGTCGACTTCATGGTAGGAACCGAAGTAAACCGTCGCCTTGACGTCGACCACCGGGAAGCCGCCGAGCGGACCGGCCTCGAGAGCCTTCTTGATGCCCTTCTCGACAGCCGGGATGTATTCGCCGGGGATGACGCCGCCCTTGATCTCGTTGACGAACTCGTAGCCCTTGCCAGGCTCCTGGGGTTCGAGGCGGAGACAGACGTGCGCGTACTGGCCGCGGCCGCCCGACTGCTTGACGTGCTTGTACTCGTTCTCGACCTTGGCCTGGATCGTCTCGCGGTAGGCGACCTGCGGGGCGCCCACGTCGCAATCGACGTTGAACTCGCGTTTCAGACGGTCGACGATGACTTCGAGATAGAGCTCGCCCATGCCGGCGATGATCGTCTCGCTCGTCTCCTGGTCGTAGGTGACGACGAATGTCGGGTCTTCCATCGCGAGCGCGTGGAGAGCGGCGCCGAGCTTTTCGTTGTCGCCGCGGCTTTTGGGCTTGACGGCGACCGAAATGACAGGCGCCGGGAAGTCGATCGACTCGAGCGTGATAGGATGATCGGGATCGCAGAGTGTATCGCCGGTTCTCGTCTGGGTGAGGCCGACGCACGCGACGATGTCGCCGGCGCGGGCCTCGTCGAGAGGCTCCTGCTTGTTGGCGTGCATCCTGAAGAGACGGGAAATGCGCTGCTCCTGGTCGATCGTGGAGTCGAGAAGCTCGCTGCCGAGCTTGAGAATGCCCGAATAGACGCGCACGAACGTGATCTTGCCCATGTTCTTGTCGGACATGATCTTGAACGCGAGGCCGCAGAACGGCGCATCGTCGCTGACGGGACGGCGCTCTTCGGGATTGTCCTGGCTGACCGCGTCGCCCGTGTCGAGCGGCGAAGGCAGATAGTCGCAGACTGCGTCGAGGAGAGGCTGCACGCCCTTGTCCTTGAACGCGCTGCCGCAGAAAGCGGGAGTGATCGTCCTCGCGAGGCATCCCTTGCGGATGGCCTTCTTGATCTCGTCGACCGTGAGCTCCTCGCCCGCGAAGAACTTCTCCATCAGGGCGTCATCCTGCTCGGCCGCGGCTTCGACCATCTTCTGGCGGTATTCCTGCGCCTTTTCGAGATATTCCTCGGGGATGTCCTTCTCGATGACCGTCTTGCCGAGGCTCTTCATATCGAAGTAGAGCGCTTTCATGCGCACGAGATCGATTATGCCGTCGAATGTTTCGGCAGCGCCGATCGGAATCACCATCGGGACGGGATTCGCGCCGAGCTGCGTCTTCATCTGCTCCATGACATTGTAGAAGTTGGCGCCGACGCGGTCCATCTTGTTGACGAACGCGATCTTGGGCACTTTATACTTCTCGGACTGCCTCCAAACCTGTTCGGACTGCGGCTGGACGCCTCCGACCGCGCAGTAGAGGGCCACCGCGCCGTCAAGGACACGGAGCGAGCGCTCGACCTCGGCCGTGAAGTCCACGTGTCCGGGAGTGTCGATAAGGGAAAGGCGGTAGTTGCCCCAGGAAACACACGTTGCAGCGGACTGGATCGTGATGCCGCGTTCCTGCTCCTGGACCATGAAGTCCATCGTCGCGGCGCCGTCGTGCACTTCGCCGATCTTGTAATTCTTGCCCGAATAGTACAATATGCGCTCCGACGTCGTCGTCTTGCCGCCGTCGATATGGGCCATAATGCCGAAGTTGCGCACTCTTTCGAGCGGGATATCTCTCTTTGCCATCTTTATCTACTCCTTTGGTTTGGAAATATTTGCGTATTATACATTATTTCCTGTCATAAAACAAGCGTTCTACGGCCAACGCACGGGGAAACGGTCAGGGCCGCAAAATTTCGACTCCGCCGTCCGCAAAAACACGCACAACGCTCGAAGGCACCCCGCCCGGGCTTCTGCCTCCGTCGACGACGACGTCGGCAAGACGCCCTACTTGCTCCACGGCTCTCTGCGCGTCGACGGCGGGGCTCTCGCCGGAAATGTTCGCGCTCGTCACGCGCAAAAGCCCGCCGCACTTTTCGAGAAGTTTTCTCGTCCATTCATGATCCGGAACTCTGAAACCTTCCGCCCCGACGACGAGCGTGAACGCTCCGGGCCATCGCGCCCGCGCCATCTCGGCCGCCTTGCCTGTTATCCCGCCGGCGAACGCCGCAGCAGCCTCGAACCCCGAAGCGAGAAGCGCTATCGGCTTGGACCTGTCGCGTCCTTTTATGGAATAGAGCCGCTCTACGGCATCCGCCTTGCCGGGATGCG
>Ga0310695_10015610_pt1 | contig 10084 bp, 8 predicted proteins | sample RumenRJG_04DNA_FD_203882 | JGI IMG/M metagenome (GOLD analysis project Ga0310695, IMG submission 203882) | Bovine rumen microbial communities from Lethbridge, Alberta, Canada - RJG_04 (v2) (version 2) | ecosystem: Host-associated > Mammals > Digestive system > Stomach > Rumen | place: Canada... | reverse complement strand
TTATTGACATAGAAACTTACAACCGATGGCTCTGTAAGCGGTGGAACTTCAGTTATTTCATCCTACACCAGCGGAAACAGCGGCGGATTTAGTCCTGGTGGCGGATTTGGCCCTGGTGGTGGAGGCCGTCCCGGTGGTTGGTAAAAATGTCCTTTAATTTTTCAAAATTTTTCAAAATATCGCATGCGATATAAAATAATTGTATTACATTTGTGTCGCAAACGATATAAATACTATTGATATGAAAAGGATTTATGATTTTAAGACACTGAACAACAAAGGTGTAGAGACTGATTTGGCTCAATATGAGGGTAAGGTTATGATGATTGTGAACACTGCATCAAAGTGCGGTTTCACTCCTCAATACGATGGATTGGAAGCTCTTTATCAGAAGTATAAGGACCAGGGACTGATAATTATAGGTTTCCCGTGTGACCAGTTTGCACATCAGGAGCCGGGAAGTGATGCTGAGATTGAGGAGTTTTGCCGCATAAATCACGGAGTGACATTCCCGCTTATGAAAAAGATTGATGTTAACGGCCCATCAGAACACCCCGTATATACATACCTTAAAGAGGTTGCTCCCAAAGAGGAGTATAAAGGTCTCAAGGCCAAGGCCACACAAAAGATGCTCAAGACCCTCAGCAAGAGCGTTGAGAAGGAGAGTGACATACTTTGGAACTTTACCAAATTCCTGATAAACCGTGATGGATCAGATATAAAGCGTTACGCGCCAACCGTAACTCCCAATGATATTGAAAAAGATATAATTGAATTTTTGAAATGAAAGAGCAGCTCAAGCTGGATAACCAGCTCTGTTTCAGGCTGTACACCGCATCGCGCCTTCTCACTCAGGCCTATCATCCGCTCCTTTCAGAGCAGGGTTTAACCTATCCGCAGTATCTTGTACTAATGGTCCTGTGGGAGAAGGATGCGCAGCCGGTAAATGACATAGCCAAACGTCTTATGCTGGAAACTAACACCGTAACCCCGCTCCTTAAGAGAATGGAGCTGCAAGGTATCCTTACCCGCAGCAAAGGCCAGACCGATGCACGTCAGGTAATAGTGACTCTTACAGATAAGGGACAGAATTTGCAGAATCTTTTGACCGATGTACCAATGAAAGTAGGCAGTGCGGTTATATGCAAAAGCGTAAACCCCGATACTTTTCCTGCATTGTTTGGTATGTTAGATGATATCATTGCAAAACTTGATAATCAGGCAAATCCTCATGAGGCTTGATTTCCATAAACTTACCGTAGATGATCGTGAAGCTGTGCAGGCAATAAGCCTGCGGGCCGGACGCCGTAACTGCAACTTTACCTTTGCAAATCTTTTGGGTTGGCAAGGGTGGTTCGGGACCGAGGTTTGCGTGCTGAAGGATGCTGTAGTGCTGCGTTTCAATATGGAGGGAGAGCGTGCATATATGCTCTGTATGCAGGGTGTCCCGTCCTGTGAACTGCTCCGGGCATTATGTGAGGACTGTAATCAAAAGCTTATACTGTTAGGCCTGGAGGATGATGCGGCTCTACAGTTACAGCAGAACGCCTGCCATGAGGGTATCAATATTAATGTGGAATCCGTGCGCGACCAATATGATTACATTTATAACCGCACGGATCTGGCATCGTTGCAAGGAGGAAAACTCAAAGCCAAACGTAACCATGTAAACCGTTTCAATATTCTGTATCCGGATTATGAGTATCGGCCTATTACGCCTGATATGTTTGATGAATGCCGCAGGGTGGTTGCTTTGTGGCAGGATGAGAAGGAGCATGAGAATCCGTCATGGGGTGATACTTTGCAGGCCGAGCATGATGTGATGGAGACCATTTTTGCCCATTGGGATGAACTGGGCATGCTGGGCGGCAGTATCTATGTGGATGGCCGCATGGTGGCATTTACATATGGATCGGCTGTGACCAATGATACGTTTGACGTTTGTGTGGAGAAGGCTGACCGCAATGTAGAAGGTGCTTTCAGCGTCATAAACCAGCAGTTCTGTGCCCATCTGCCCGAGCAGTTTATCTATGTGAACCGTGAGGAGGATATGGGACTTGAGGGTCTGCGCAAGGCCAAACTGTCTTATCACCCCGAGATGCTGCTTACATATAATGTGGTAACCCTGAATTCGTCTTATACGTTGCAAAGAATGACTCCGGCCGATGCCCCGTTAACCGTGGATTGGATTACGCGGCAATACGGATTTGACCGCAATGAAGTTGAAAGCTGGGTGCGCGACCTGCGTTTCAACTGGCCTCTCAGCGTAAAGGCGGTTGATGACAAAGGCGATGTGATAGGGCTGCTAAATATGAGCGATTACCGCATTGAAGAGGAGACCGCTCAAATCCAGAAGGATAATCCGGAACTTCTGGCCAAGCTGAATAGCCTACGTTATACGGCCGTGTTCTCATTCATAGTTCGTGAAGACTATCGCGGAACACGCCTCAACTACGACATGATTATGGAGATCATGCCTGAACTAAAGGCACGATACGATTTCATTTTCATACCCGTCCTGCACCGCCTTAAGACCCACATTTACTGGCAGCGCTGGGGTGCTACTGAGTTCTATCGCGACTCAGACTGCGTGTATTACCAGCTGAAAATGGCACAATAGGGACTGTCCCCTTTGTGCCATTATTTTGCATTGGGTTTGCCCGGAGTGGGAGTGCTGGTGTAGGCAATCTCGCAAAGGGCGTCATTGTCATTGCCGTCGGGCAGACGTACCAGCGAGTAGGATGGGGCTGCTGTTGCGCCCTGATTCATGCCGCGAGGCATGCGCATCTGCGGGACTTCGGCCAGGCAACCACCTTGTGTCTGCTCTCCTTCAAGCACAGCCAGATCCGGACGGGCAATTGTGCCGTTGGCGCTTGAGTTGCTCTGCTTGGAACCGTATATTACAGCATCAACCAGTACATCTCCGTGATACAGCGCAATGGCACCTGCACGGGTGGAGTAGGTGTAACTGTAACTGCCATCCTGTGCCAATTTAGCTGCGGGTCCCGATATTGCATCGCCGCTCATGTGGTCATACTTGAGGGCTGGGGTGAACTCAATGCCTGTTCCGAATGCCCATACATCAATACCTGCTATCTGGTCAATTGTAAGCGGTTGGTCAATCTCCACAACGCCAGGCTCAAATGGTTGCATACGCTGGCTGAGGCGTCTGGGCTGGGGCGTAGCTGAAACCCTTACAATCTTAGTGATTTTACGGACCTCCTTTCTCTGACCTGTGCCGATGATAATCTCCATTCCTTCTGTCAAGTTTGAATTGACCTCCAGGTTCAGAGTCTTGTCACCAGCCTTGGCCGGTCCTACAAGTGTAGTTTGGGTACCGGGAGTGCCAACTTTTGTAATTGTTACCTCCTCATATTTGCCGCCCAGGTCAATGCCTATCTTCTGTCCGGTCTCAAGACCTGCTACCGATGTTACGGGCAGATTAGTGCTTCCAGCCTTGAACAGATGCTTGGGGTCTGTTGATACGGGGATGAATATGTTGGTGAGCGGTGCTGCATCAAACGCCAAAGCATCGGCATTGGGACGAAGCACAAGGAAATCCTTTGCCTTGATTACGGTGCCTGCAGGCAGACGAGCTGCACGCACTGGAGCCCATCCGCTGCGTGTTATCTCAACCTCCCATCCGGACAGGTCAACAGGCTGGTCTGATGCGTTGTAAAGCTCTATGAACTGTTCACTGCCCAGGCTTATCTCATTGATACTTACCGCTGCTGCGCTGCGTACTCTGATTGGCTTGATTTCTGTCTGGCCATTGAAATCGGCACCTACTTTGACAAACAGGGTCTGGTCTGCATCAGGACCGGTAATCCTGAACTTTGCCGCAATCTCCTGGCCTGGCATTATCCGTTCAAATTCTTCCGTATAAATACAATCGGAGTTCCAGTCATTAGGAAATTCCATCCAGACTCCAAAATCAGTTATGGGTTCTTTAGTGTTATTGCGGAATGTCACTACAAGTTCCTGCGATTCTCCTTTCCGGAAAGTGAGCAGGCGTGTGGTCTTGAGCGTAGGTTCTGCATATTTTGCCGCGGCAATGTTTGCCTGTACAGCCTTGACTGCCTCAAATGAAGGATAACCAGCCGTAATGGCTCCCTCATAGAATGTACCGGCCGATCCGTTGCCGTTGTCACCACCGTTGGCCAGCAGCAGGCCTCCTTTCTTGCTCATGGGGAAATAGACGTCATTTGGATCAGGCGATGAAGGACGCTCGCCTTCATAGAATGTCACAACATCCGGCTTGGTGGCGTCACCGCCGCGCAGGTCCCACTTGTTCTGACCGCCACCGTTCACATAAGCCGATACAAAACGCCAGTCGGTAATGCTGGGTACGTCATTCTTCTTTGCGTTGAAGCCAGAGAACAGGCCAGATTCCATATCGGCCATAATCCAAGGACCGTCACCGTTACCGCTTCCCCAGTTGGTGGAAGTGCCAAAGTATGTGGTCTCCATTGTGCCACGTCCTACAGCCTTTCCGTTAGTTGATGAGTTTCCGTAGTCAAAGCAGCAGCCGCTGTCATAGTGGGTGCCATCCACCACATAATAGATGCCCTCAGGTTCGTCATTGATTGGCATATATGAGGCGTTGTTGTTACGCAGTCCCATTCCGGGCATGAAATAGGCACCATATACCTTGTGGCCGTCAAGTGTTGCCGGGGCCATATCGGCTATGGGCAGGGTGTTGAATTCACCCTTGGCCGGGCCCTTAAATGTGCCGGGCGAAGCCTGTATCAGGTCATTACCATGACCGGTCTGGTCATAAATTATGCTGATATATCCGATGGTTCCTTCCAGGAAAGCATCCTGTGCGGCTGCATCGGCATAACCGCCGTCAATGGTACCTATGTCAAGTGTCTTGCCGTCAGAGTCACGCACCACCTGATATAGCGGTCCGTCATACTTGGAATACAACTTTCGTGTGGTGCTGTGCGCAGCCACGCATTCAGCGCCATACTTCTCATAAATATCACACGGTCCATTGACCTGGCCGGCACATCCGGCCATCAACACGCCTGTAAGCAGAATAATGCAATGTTTCATATTTGGTTGTATTTGGTTTTACTTGCAGTTGATTATGCAAATATACAGAATGGCACAGAAGGGACAGTCCCCATTGTGCCATTTTTTTAGTATTTTCGCGGTGTATGAAAACAATATTCCTGATACTCTTTGCAATTATTGTGGCCGGGCTTGCGTATGAGGTCTGGCACATGTGGCGGCTTACTCCGGCTGGATTGCCCATGAAACTTGCTGTTACGGGCCTTTTTGTGCTGTGGTTTGGCATCATGATGGCCGGATTCCTCTATACGGAGCGTTTCTCTGTGAGGTTTGCCACATTCCTCTATGAGGTGGGAAACCCGTGGCTGGTTGCATTCGTGTATCTGCTTATCATATTCATTTTGGCCGATATCGCATCGGTGTGCAAGATCCTACCTAAATCATATCTGCATGACAGTGTAATAGGGTTTGTAAGTGTAGTGGGAGTGATTACAGTCCTAATGACAGCCGGATGCATACACTATCATCACAAATACCGTGAGGAACTGACCATTCATACCGATAAGCCAATAGACAGGCCTATGACCATAGTCCTGGCCAGTGACCTGCATATAGGCTACCATAACCGTAATGCGGAACTGGGGCGGTGGATAGACCTGATGAACGTCGAGAATCCGGACTTGGTGCTCATAGGCGGCGATATTGTGGACCGTAGCGTAAGGACCGTCTTGGAATGCGGTTTTGCCGATGAGTTCAAACGGCTCAAGGCACCAATCTTTACCATTCTGGGCAATCATGAGTATTACAGCGATGTTGATGGCTCACGTAGGTTCCTGAGTGATGCAGGAATCACTCTGCTCCGTGACAGCGTTGCAGAATTTGGCAGTTTACAGATAATAGGTCGCGATGACCGCACAAACCACAGGCGCAAACCTTTGGGCGCATTGGTTAAAGATACGGATGCATTCACAATCCTGCTGGATCATCAGCCGTATCACCTTGAGGAGGCAGAAAAAGCAGGCATAGATTTCCAGTTCAGCGGACACACTCACAGAGGCCAGTTCTGGCCATTATCATGGATTACCGATGCCATGTACGAGAAATCATGGGGACACCACAAACGCGGCAACACCCGCTACTACATCAGCTCAGGCCTGGGAATCTGGGGCCCCAAGATCCGCATCGGCACCCGCTCCGAATACCTTGTCCTGCACATCACCAATTGATTCATGAGATACGGGTCACTAACCAGACTTCTTACAGTTCTTGCATTGCCCATTTTCATTGACACTCTGCTTGTCATGACATTGGGTGCGGCCGATACCTTCATGCTGAGCCGATACTCCGATGAGAGCGTTGCTGCGGTGGGACTGGTCAACCAGCTGATCAACATTGTATTCATCATCTTCCAGGTAATTTCGATGGCCACATCAATCCTGTGCTCGCAGTATGTGGGGGCGGGGCAGCGCGACCGTGTGCTGCAGGTGATGGGGGTATCGGTATTGTTCAATTTTCTTATCGGACTGGCTTTCAGTGCGTTCCTGTTTGGCGGGGCATCGGACCTTCTTAATATGATGGGTGCGCGTGATGAACTTTATGCGGAGGGGTTCCCGTACATGCGTATTGTGGGCGCGTTTGCATTCTTCCAGGCGGTGTCGCTGTCGGCTGCGGCGGCCCTGCGGAGCGTTGACAAGGCTCATTATCCCATGTTCGTATCGGGCCTGGTCAATGTGATCAACATTCTGGGCAACTACGCACTGATATTCGGTAAGTTCGGGCTACCGGCAATGGGTGTCCGGGGTGCGGCAATATCTACTGTGATTTGCCGCGCGCTTTCATCGGCCCTGCTGCTGTACCTGCTTTACCGCAAATATATAGAACACCTGCCCAAGGGACTGTTCCGGCCATTCCCTTGGCAGGAGGCCGGCAAACTGTTCAAGGTGGGCATTCCGTCGGCCGGCGAGCAGATGTCATACAGTCTCTCAATGGTAGTTGTGACCTATTTCATCAATTTCCTGGGAAACGATGAACTGGCCACACGTACCTACGGACAGACCATAACCACATTTGTATTCCTGTTCTCACTGGCTGCGGCACAGGGTGGGGCCATTGTTATTGGGCATCTTACAGGTATGAAAAAGTATAACGCCGCGTTTGCCCTGGGCCGACGTGTACTGCGCATTTCGGTTGCCGTCACTTTTGTGCTGTCATTCACCACGGCCTGTTTTGGTCATACCATATTCTCCATGCTGACCGATAACGAGCACATTATACGCATGGGAACCATCGTGCTCTGGATAGATATAATGGTAGAGGTGGGCCGTGCCATAAACTTCTTCGGGGTGAACTCACTCCGTGCGGCCGGTGACATCTATTATCCTGTTACGGTTGGCATGATAGTGTGCTGGACCGTTGCCGTGGGCGGCAGCTGGGTACTGGGCATCGGCATACATGGAGGTCTTATTGCCCTATGGTGTGCCCTGATCCTGGACGAAAACATACGCGGACTGATTTTTATCCGCCGATGGAAATCCCGCCGCTGGACCACCAAAAGCCTGGTTTGACGCTATAGTTATCTTACCGGTTTGATGGCTTTTCTCTTAATTGTTGGTTAGTCATGTCTGTAAGGTTAGTAATTATAAACGTTGAACCATGATTATCCCAAAGGTATGAAAAAACAGAATACCTTTGTGCATCAAACAATACCAACATGCAGATAATCCGCGCAACCAGAACTCCCCAGCAGGCGGGAGCGTACTACGTCCGAATCCAGGCCATGGCCCGCAAGCACAAGATAACCCTTGATGCCGAGTTTGACGAACACGACACGCCTCAGACCAAATACATAGTCATTGTTGATGACTACCTGCCCATAGCAACCTGTCGTCTGTACGCCATAGACGAGACCCATATAAATCTGGGCCGGGTAGTGGTCCTGCCCGAATATCGCGGCCAGGGACTGGGACGTCAGGTGGTTGAGGAGGCCGAAAACTGGGCCCGCGAACTGGGCTTCAAAACCGCAGTCCTGGATAGCCGCGACAATAAAGTGGGCTTTTATGAGAAACTGGGTTACACCAAAGACTGCTGCTGCCCCGTAATCAAAGGGGACACCTTCTGCTGTGTCCGCATGACCAAGAAAATTTGAGGTGACAAATAGGAGGTTTCAAGGCTGATTATTTCCGCTTGACTCTTTTTTATATTCAGGACGCAAAGGGGTCATTTCTCTTTGCGTCACTGATAATCGCGGTCAGGATACTCTGTGGGGCAATAGCAACAACATGTTTCTTGACAAGCGTGAATGGGCGGCGTATCTTTGCATCATCAATCAAACAAAAACTCAAATGGAAGTAAAAGAAATCTTGAAGAATCTGCGTGAAAAAAACAATCTCACGCAGGAGCAGATGGCAGAACGCATCAATGTTACACGTCAGGCTGTGAGCCGATGGGAGACAGGACTGACACAGCCCAATCCCGAGTTACTGAAGATCCTGTCACGCGAGTTCGGCGTATCTATCAATACACTCCTGGGCTCACCTCAGACACTCTATTGCCAGTGTTGCGGAATGCCGTTGTCCGATGATTCCATGATAAGCAAGGAGCCGGATGGCTCATTCAATGAGGATTACTGCAAGTGGTGTTACACCGATGGTAAATACACATATGACAGTAAGGAGACTCTGCTGGATTTCCTGATGCAGCACATGCCCAATCCTGATAACCAGCCCGATTCACAGCGCCGCGCCTTCTACGATTCCCACCTCTCACAACTCAAGCACTGGAAAAACTGATGCAAAGGCACCTGACGCAAAGGGAAACGACCCCTTTGCGTCACTTTCAGCGAAAAAATTTTGCTGAACAAAAATTTTTCGTTTCATTTGTAGCGAAAACATTTCGCTGACGCAATTAAATAATTTGCTTATGAGACGTCTGACCAAGAAAGAGAGAGTCATAATGGACTACTATTGGACCTACGGGCCCATGTTTATCCGCGAGCTTCAGGAGCACTATCCTGATCCTAAACCATCATTCGGTACGCTGTCCAACCAGGTGCGTACGCTCCAGACCGACGGCTTTATGAGCCACAACGCCTTTGGCACAAATTATCAGTACTATCCGATTGTTGACAGGGAGCAGTACAGCAAGTCCGGCATCAACGGTATAGTCGATGAGTTTTTCAGCAGTTCTTACTCAAGCGTGGTTATGTCATTCGTAAAGGATGAGAAACTGTCGGTTGAGGAGTTGGAACGGATAATTAAGGAAATCAAAAAACAGTAATAGTCATGAGTACATTCCTTGTTTACATATTAAAGGTGGCGTTGCTCACAGTGGTATTCGTTCTGCTGTACCACCTGCTGCTGAGGCGTGAAACGTTTCACCGTACTGCACGCATAGTCCTTGTATCATCGCTGGTTATCTCTTATATACTGCCGTTCTGCGTAATCACAATCCACAGGCCGGCGCAAGTGGTTGAGAACCGTGAAGTTGCTGCAATTCAGACTCCTGCTGACGTCCCCGCAACTCCAACCCGCCATACTGTCCAACCGGACATACAATTAGGAGAGAGGCAAATCCGCCAGGAGCAGAACCCGATAAAGGAATCTGCCGGAACACAGGCTCTGCCACAACAGGAAGTACTGCAAGCGGTTGTGCTGCCTGATTCAAACCAGTCTCTGTCTATTCCAGTCCGCAGGCATATAGACTGGGTATCGGTATTGATGATTTTCTATGCGTTAGGGGTGGTATGTCTTCTGGTTTTCAGACTTCTGTCAGCTCTTAAGGTGAATGGCATAATAAGACGTAGCCGCATAGTAAAGAAAAAGGATGGTTGCAGGGTAGTTCTGTCAAGCGAAAACATCCGTCCCTTCAGTTGGATGAATTATATAGTTCTGCCGGAAGATTATACGGAGCTGTCGTGTGCATCGGCAGTAATACGTCATGAGTACTCACACATATCCCATCATCACTCCATAGAGCTGTTGCTCTTTGATGTCCTGTCGGCTTTCCAATGGTTCAATCCCGCAGTCTGGCTGTTAAGACACGACCTTTGCTGTGTTCAGGAGTTCCAGGC
>Ga0310695_10015609_pt1 | contig 10084 bp, 11 predicted proteins | sample RumenRJG_04DNA_FD_203882 | JGI IMG/M metagenome (GOLD analysis project Ga0310695, IMG submission 203882) | Bovine rumen microbial communities from Lethbridge, Alberta, Canada - RJG_04 (v2) (version 2) | ecosystem: Host-associated > Mammals > Digestive system > Stomach > Rumen | place: Canada... | reverse complement strand
TGGCGTTACGGTTCCTAACATCTCCTACCACCTCGGACGTATTTTCATCCAGGACTACCGGTCACAGTATCATTCGTTATCCACATTGGTGATGGTAAAGTAGGAAGGGTCTAAAGGAGTTTCTTCATCTCTTCCTCGTCAGGGAGAAGGTCCTTCAGTTTCGCCTGATCGGTCTTGTATGTAGCAACCCCCATCGGGCGGTTGTAATCCTGCAGCACGTATTCAACGAAGGTTTTGTCGGCGTCCTTGCCTTGGCAAGAATAGCAATATGATGCGTGAAACCAATGCTAAAGAAGGCCGCAAGAGGAAGTTCTGCTGCTGAGAAAGCCATCAGATCTTTCTCGGAATCAATTTTGGCAGTTGCAACTGCCAAAATACCCTCCTCTCCCAACTGCCGATAGAGAGTAAATCGCAGTCTCCACTAACGCTTCTCCGCTCTCATTGACTTAATCTCAGCATTAATCTCATCCTCGGTAAGTCCAAGTTGAGCGGCAGTTTTCTGCGCCTGCTCAATCAGCGAATAGAACTCATCAAGAGAAGGATCCTTAACGGGTTTAAGGAGGATATTCTCGTTGTCTGTTACAACCAGAAACTGTGTGCCTTCCCCAAGACCGAGTTTCCTGCGGATGGCTATAGGAAGGACAATCTGTCCTCGCGATGACATTGCTGCGATAGTTGCCATAATCTCTAACCTTTTAAGAAAAATAAGAATTACTTACTTTTCCGCAAAAATAAGAAAGAAAAAGTATAATTACAAATAAACTTCCGTAGGGGTGGACAGGACAATGAGTCCCAGGCCGATAAGCAGCCAAATAATGGGTCACACGCAAAAAATTGTTTTTTTGTAAATCGCTGGACATATGCATCGGGTTACATCTATGCAAAGATACCCCACTTACCCAGTTTCTACAAATATTTATACCCGGTGATGCTTATACTTCCCGTCCTTGGGCAAACTCACCCGTTCATAGCCATTGGGGGCATAGTCAGGTCGTAATATGCTGTTGATGATTGTTCTCGTAATGCTTCTTTTGCAAGATTATCATTGATATGCTAAAAAAATGTCAGGGTTATGCTAAAACTCGCTTGAAAAAGTGTATCTTTGCATAGAAAACTCGCTTGAAAAAGTGTAATATGCTCAAAAGAAAGATAGAATCCGTTCTTCGGGACTGGAAAGCCAAGCCCTCCCGCAAACCCCTAGTCATAAAAGGAGTTCGTCAGTGCGGCAAGACTTTTTCTGTCCGGCAGTTTGCTGGGGAGAATTATATCCACGTCGTCTATATCGATTTCTTCGAACAGCCAGAGGCCAAGGTAGCATTCCAGAGCTCCAAGAAGGTGGACGACATTGTAATGAACATCACGGCCATCGTCCCAGGTGCCACCTTTATCCCGGGGCAAACCTGCTTGATTTTGGACGAACTGCAGGAATGTCCTGAAGCCCGCACCGCACTCAAATTCTTCAAGACCGACGGTAGATACGATGTCATCTGCACCGGTTCGTTGCTTGGCGTGAGCGGATATGGCAGCAAGGACAAGAAGAAAGACAAGGCAAAAGGGACATCAGTTCCTGTAGGCTACGAGACCATCGTAGAAATGAACTCACTGGATTTCGAAGAATTCCTTTGGGCAAACGGCATTACCATCCAGATAATCGATTCCCTCAAAGAGCGACTTGAAACCGAGACTCCGGTACCGGAAGCCATCCACAGGCGAATGTCCGACCTTTTCCTCCAATACATAGTAGTAGGTGGCATGCCGGAAGCCGTAAATACCTTCCTCGATACCCATGACATGGGGCAAGTTCTCGCGGTGCAGCGCGGAATCGTTGACGAGTACAAAGACGACATGGTTAAATACGCTCCGGATGTGGATAAGTCCAAGATTCGCGAGTGTTTCGAATCCATCCCGCGCCAGTTGGCCAAGGAGAACAAGAAGTTCCAATATGCAACTATCCGCAAGGGAGCTCGTGCCTCCCAGTATCTGGGTAGCCTCCAATGGATAGAAGATGCCGGCATCATTGTGCGCTGCTATAATCTTGCCCAGACACAGCTTCCGCTCGATGGCAATGCCGAGGAGGATGTGTTTAAAGTGTATATGCGGGATACCGGTCTTTTTCTCTCTATGCTTGAACAGGGCACACAGGCCGATGTTCTTCAAGGGAACCTACTTGGCTACAAAGGGGCGATTTTCGAAAATATCATTGCCGACGTCTTCACCAAGATGGGGCGCGGGCTATATTACTACCACAAGGATTCCGGGCTTGAGGTGGATTTCCTGATGCGATACAAAGGGCTGTGTACTTTAGTGGAGGTGAAGGCCGCCACGGGTAATGTGAAGAGTACCAGGACTATCCTGAAGAACAAGGGTATCTACCACGTGAACAGTGCGCTCAAACTGGGAAACTATAATGTGGGCCGCAGTGGCGAGATACTCACGCTGCCGCTTTATATGGCGTTTTTACTGACGATGTATTGAGATCCTGATTGGATCACACACAAAATTCCGTTGACATGCAATCAATTAACTTGTGCGGTAACGCTATTTTCGCTATATTTACAACCTGACTAAAAAAGACCTGTCAGATACAGAAGACATCACGTTTGTATCATGACGACGGCTGGCGATACCCAATCGTACTCCAGCCGCAACCCGAAGTCGTGGACCATTAAGGCCAAGGCTCATGCGGAGGACGACTGGACGACGCTGGTCACCGTGGAAAATGACGCGACCATGGCGGCGGGGACGGCAAGAAGGAATAACAATTTTCTAAACTCACATTTATAAAACATTCAAACAAAATATTCAAGAACATGAAAAGAAAAGACTATCAGAAACCGACGATGAACATCGTCAAGTTGCAACATCAGACGCATCTGCTGGCTGGCAGCGGTGAGCCGTCGATGAGAAACTCCATTGACGGCTGGGGCAACGGCGGCGAGGATAATGAAGAACTGACTATTTAGCCCAGTTGCCTACTCTTCAAGACATGATACATCAATTTTTAAAAAACTGATATGACAATGAAAAGAAATAGTTTCCTTTATGCCATTGCAGGCATAGCAGTATGGGGCCTCGCCTCGTGCTCCAGCAGTGACAACATGCATCCGGAGCAGACGGACGGCAGAGTGCCCGTAGAGTTGACCAACAACATCATCGGAGCCGTGACCCGCGCCGCCACGACGCTTAACGAGTCGGCCCTGACCACGGGCGACATCACCGTGCGCACCAGCGAGGCCTACGCCACGGCCTACACCTACACGGCCGGTGCCGAGGGAGCCATGACCAGCACCGCCCCGGCCTACTATCCTGCAGGCGGAGCGAGCATCGACATCGTGGCCTACAGTCCGGCCAATGCCAACGACGGCACCAGCGAGACCTTCACCGTCAGTGCCGACCAGTCCAGCGACGATGCCTACATAGCCAGCGACCTGCTGTGGGCCAAGGCTGAGAACAAGAACAGTGCGAGCGGTGCAGTGAACATCGCCTTCGCTCACAAGATGGCGAAGATTATCGTCAACGTGACGGCTGGCAACGGCATCAGTACCATCCAGAGCATCACGTTGAAGAACATCAAGCGCCAGTGCACCTTCGACTACGCGTCGGGCGCAGTGAGCGACGTCGCAGAGGTGAGTGGGGCAACCGACGTGGCTGTCACCACGGGCGGCACGACCGCCAGCAGCATGGGTGCCGCCTGCATTCCCGCTCAGGACCTGATAGGCGACTTCATCGAGATTACGACCGACAAGGGTACGGCCACCTACAGGCTCTCCAGTGCCAAGCCCGTCAGCGCCGGTAACTACTACACCATCAACCTGACGCTGAACCTGGCTGCCGTCGGCACCACCAACACCATCGAGGCCTGGAGTGACTATGGCTCTGTCAACATCCTGCCCACTGGCGGCGGGTGGACGGTCAGCGTGAGCGGCACGTACACCTACACCGGCTCGGCCATCGTGCCCGCTGCCGCCGACATCACCGTGAAGGATATCAGCGACAATATCGTCAGCAGCAGTGATTACGGCGTGTATTGCAATAACAATATCAATGCCGGCGAGGCCAGAATCATCGTCTATGGCATCAACAGTCATGCAGGCTCCGCCGCCACCGGCACGTACACCATCGGCAAAAAGGCCGGAACTATCGGGTATGCTACAACCGACATTAGCAAACGTTACGGTGATGCCGCCTTTATCAATACATTGACTAAGAATGGTGACGGAACGGTGGCTTACACATCGTCAAACGAAAGTGTAGCCACAGTGGATAGTGACGGAAAAGTGAAAATCACTCAGGGTGCCACAAGCGGGTCAACTGCTACCATCACGGCTACGGTAACGCCGACCGACAACTTCACTTTCGAAAATCCATCAGTCACCTATACGCTGACGGTAAGCAGTGCCGCCTATACCATTTCTCAACTAAAGACAGATGCCGGCAACGGCTCAGGCTCCGAGCACCTCGGCTATGAAGTGTGGAGCAATGGCGACCTGATACATAAAGATTCTGGAGTCACACCAACGGATGGCAGTGCTACAAAGGTAGGCTATGTCGCCTACTTGTCCTCCAACGATGTTGATACTGGTGTCTCAGGCTCGCGCATACTTGTGCTTTCCGCTGTTGATGTAGGTAATAAGACGTCGTGGGGGCCTTCGAAATGTTCTAGTCACACTCTATCAAACAATAGTAGTTTGTGCGGTTACAGCAATACCTCTACAATGGTGAACTGTACTAATGATCATTTAGCAGCCAAAGCAGCATGGAACTACAGCGCAGCGATACCAAGTGGCGGCGCTACGCCAGCTCACTGGTTCTTGCCGTCTTTCAAACAGTATGAGGTCATGATTGCAGCATTTGATCCTAATGTTGTTAATGATAAGGACAACAAATCTTTTCCAAATTTCAAGAACAATATGGACTGGGAACAAGATTCATACTGGACGAGTACGGAAGCCAGTACAGTGTCATTCGCCCATGCTTTGTATGCAAGTGGTTATCGGGATGGAGATGATACCCCCATCTTCATAGCGGGAAATGATAAATCAAGATCCTTTCACGTCCGCGCCTGCTTCGCCTATTGATTTTATATAAGATTTTGAAGGATTTTGAGCGCAGCGACCCCAAAAACAATATTGCAGTGAAGAAGTAAACTTATCAGAAGCCCGCAATGCGGGTGGTGATGCTCCAGCACCAGCAGCACCTGCTCAGTGGCAGCGGCAAAGGCTACGAAGTCATCGGCCAGGCCGCACTTGACCAGGAAGGTCTGCAGACCATGCGTGCGCTTGCCCACAACATGGCCTGGCTGCTGAAAGCAACCGGCGGCAAACCTGCCCCAGGCCGCGGCGATGAGCCCTGGGCCCCCATGCACTTCATCAGGTAGTACGTGCCTCTCTCTAATACCGTATAATCGTTATGACCAACATCACCAAACTCCTTTGCTTAGGCCTCTGCCTCTGTGCAGTTGCCTGCGGAAACCCGTCACAGAAAGCGTCTGACACTGAATTTACCGACAGCGTAGCCGAGGCTCTCGCATGTGGTGGACAAATCGATCTGGACCAGCTCCAGTGGACGCGGGAGCCTGCTGCCTGTGAAATGAAGGACGATGTCATCTCCATTACTACGGCCCCTCACACGGACCTTTGGCAGCGGACATACTACCATTTCCGGAACGACAATGCCCCGGTGCTTCAGATGAAGACCAGGGAGAAGTTCTTCAGCTTCGTGGTGAAGACGGACTTCACACAGAGCCATCAGCGCTTCGACCAGTGCGGCATCGTGATGTACCTGGACAGCGACAACTGGCTTAAGGGTTCCGTCGAGTTCGAGAACGAGGAGTTCCAGCACCTTGGAAGTGTGGCCACCAACAACGGTTATTCCGACTGGGCCACTACGGCCATATCGGCCGATGTAAAGACGATGTGGTACCGCCTTTCCCGCAGGGAGGACGACTTTTGCATCGAGTGCTCCACCGATGGAATCAACTTCAGCCAGATGCGCGTCTGCCATATGTACGCCGCCACCGACGAGATCAGCTTCGGCATCTACGCCTGCTCCCCGGAGGAATCCTCTTTTACGGCCGTGTTTACGGATATGAAGATTACGGAGTGCGCCTGGAAGGCCCACGACGGCCAGCAGCCGGATGAGGAGTAGCTGGTAAATTCGAATTTAGCGGTATGGGGCTATGTCTGCAAAAAGCAACAACATGTTTCTTGACACATGTTCATAGACGCTGTAACTTTGTACCATCAAACAAATGATGAAGACTATGGAAGTAAAAGACATTTTACGGAATCTGCGCGAGAAGAACAATCTGACTCAGGAACAGATGGCGGAGCGCATTAATGTAACCAGGCAGGCAATCAGCCGCTGGGAAACCGGCATGACGCAGCCAAATCCCGAATTGCTGAAGGTCCTGTCCCGGAAGTTTGGAGTGTCAATCAATACGCTGCTGGGCTCGCCCCAGACACTTTACTGCCAGTGCTGCGGGATGCCGTTGTCTGACGATTCAATGATTAGCAAGGAGAAGGACGGTACCTTCAATGAGGATTACTGCAAGTGGTGCTATGCCGACGGGCAATTCACTTACAAGAGCAAAGAGACCCTGCTGGACTTCCTCGTTGCACATGTGCCGAATCCTGAGAACCAGCCGGAGAGTGAGAGAAGGGCGCTGTACGACAGCCACCTATCCCAATTGAAGCACTGGAGATAGTTTTCATTGGCGACAAAACTCATAAAAGCCATCCGGAAGGGTGGCTTTTGGCTTATCTGGGCAGGGAGAAAATGGCTTGAAGCTTGGCTGATTCGGTTGCGAGTTTGACAGGGTTTTGGCGCTTTAGTTTCTGGAGGTTCAGCAGCTTCCATTGGATGGAGGGATACTCCTGGAAGTAGCCGAAGTCGAAACTGTCCCAGTCTGGCTGGCCTTGTTCGAAGCTGACGAGGAAGGATTGGTCGGCCGGGGTCATCAAGGCGCAGACGTCTTGGATGAGCCTGGCTCGGGTTTGTTCAAACTCTTCGTAGGTAAAGGGGACATCGGTCATTCCGTTGAACTGATTGACCAAGGCGTCGTTCTGGTCTATGAGGTTGGGGGCGAAGGATTCGTGGAGGGGGCGGTCACTGCCGAGGAGGCAGAAGAGGAGGCCTTCCCGTGTGGATTCGAAGGGATACTCCATGTACTTGACGTCGAAAAGGTCCCGGGGATGCTGGCGGGAAAGGGCCGCGGCAATCTTGCCGCCGTAGAGGAGGGTCATGGGCACGATAACCGCCTCGCAGTATAGGCCAAACTCCTTCTGGGCCTTCTCGCAGAGCGGTATGGAAGTCTGCAAGTCCCCGCCGATGATACCGCGCTTGGTCTGATTGACTTCAACCTTGACCTGCTTCCCCTGGTATTCGCAGAGTAGCTTGCTTGTGGCCAGTTTTGGCACGATGTGCATGCCGCGGAAGGCGCGTTTCGCCTTGTCGGCAATGCTCATCAGGTGAGCGTTGATATGCTCAAGACTCTCCTCCCTGCCCTCAAGAGGGATGTAGGTGAGGTCAATGTCAACCGAGTAACGGGGTAGGTCCCGGACAAAAAGGTTGATGGCCGATCCGCCGTGGACCGCGAATACCTTTTCGTCCATAACGATGGGGAGGAGCCTGAGGAGGACTTCCACTTTCTCTGCGTATTCTCTATTCATATTCGGCAAGTTCTGTGGGGATGATTATCTGATATTTATTGTCGAAGCGCCCGGTTGCAGAGATATTTCCTGTTTTCCGCAATGCGTCACCCAATTTTAGCGGAGTTGACAATTTTAAGCAACTCATGAGTCTCGACATCGTGTTCAGTTTTCAGTAACACGGATTTGTGTCTGTGATTATATGGGTTGACGTAGTTGATTTCGTAGATTTTGCCAGCTAGGAACATTGCTCTTTTAAGAGAGATGTTTGAGTCTGCTGCTTTCAGTAGCCGTTCCAGTTCCAGCATTATCGTGTATGCAACGAAGCAGATGCAGATGTGCGCCTCGATTCTGTTGAAGAGCCGGTGATACATCGGGCGGATGTCCAGATCGGTCTTGCAGAAGCGGAAGGCCCGCTCAATCATGAAAAGGTATCCGTATTCTTCTATGACTCTGTCATCGGACAGTGTGCTGTTGGTCGTATAGCCCTTGTATCCATCCAGCCGTTCATCTTTTGCCACCTTCTCGTAGTCGATTTTGATGGTGGCGTCTCCGCTCATGGCGAGAAAGCGGTTGTAGCCGCGATTGTTCAGCTTGTCCTTCGTCAGTTTGTCACTTCTGAAGCGCTTCTCGAGCCGTCTGAGGCCCCTTTCGCGGTCTGCAGCGTTCTTCCTTGCACGGGCGTCGCTCATCGTCACGACCATTCGCCTGGTCGCTGTGAGGGGAATGCTGGTACTCTGTCCATTGGACAGGTTCAATGAAGCAATCTGCTCTTTGAACTGCTCATTCTGCGAGCGTATTCTCGCCCCCAGGATGTATTCATATCCACCTTCCTCCAGGTCTCGGATGTTTTCCTTACTCAGGAGTCCGGCATCCGCCACTACGATGGGCTTCGGGAAGCCAAAGCGCTTCTGCAACTTCTCGATGATGGGGATCATCGTATGGCCTTCGTAGGTGTTGCCAGGGTGGATCTCGTATCCAATCGGATTGCCTCCAGGGCCTACCAATAGACCAAGAACGACCTGTGGATTGGCATTCTTGCCGTCCTTGGACCATCCAGGGATACGGATATCGTCCTCACGGGACTCGAAGTACATCGTGGTCGTATCGTAGAAGACTACCGCTACGGTGCCGCCCAGAACACGTTTTGTCTGGTTGAAGGTAACCTGCTCTACGTCATGCTTTACGTCGTACGCCTTGACCTTCTGCTTGGCATCAGGCCTCCGGCAAAGCTCGTCAAGGAAACGATACACTTTGTCCGAGTCATAGAACTTGTGCATATACCCGGAAAGGTAGTCCAGTGTGCGCAATTTGCTGCCAGGCTTGTATAATCGAGTCACCACCAAACTCTTGAACAACTCGTTATCAGACGTCTCCACGCGGCCATATCCTATCCTGTCGAAAAGCGCCCCATAAATGAGCTCTGGCCCCATCAATGTAATCTGCTCTTGGTAAAGGTTCTCGAAAATGGCGTCATACTCAATCGCATTACGTACTCGCTCAATACCTTCATTCTCAAATAGGCCTAGACTTTTGCTATGCTCGTCAGCCCATTGACGCGCCTCTTCGCAAAGACGTGATATTTCCCTTTCCTCGGAACTCGTCCCGAATGTCTTAATCAAACGGTTGCTACGACCAATCTTTGCAAGCACCTGAACGGAGATGCTGCCACTGCGATTGCGATTCTTTTTGACGAACATAACGCAAATATAGCGAAAATGTCCCGCGTCACCCAAAATCGCACCAGTGGAAGACGCAACTAATTGAAATTCAATTGTGAAATTTAAAAACGATGATTAACGTGCGGAAAACAGGAAGCGAGGGGATGAGGGAACTCCTTTCCCGGATGGATCCCAGCATCCGGGCCCGCCTGGTGGGAGGCCTTTCGGCCATCCGTCAGGAGGAGGATGCCTCCAGAAAATCCATCATGGCGGCTTTCCCCATGCTCACCCCCGCTCAGGTGACCATCTGCCAGCTCATCCTGCAGGACAAGAAACTGGCCGAGATTTGCAAAATCACCGGAAAGAGCGAAGGAAACATCACTTCGCAGCGCTCCCGCATCCGCAGTATCCTGGAACTCGGTCCCGATGATGTACTGAAAGATGTGCTCTCGGAACGTCTGAAAAGCTACCTTGAAGCCTCTTCAAATTAGTCAAAATGGCTTCTTAATTCTCATTTCGGATTAAATTTTGACCCTTAAATAAAATTAGTCAAAATTATAACAACCATTCTGTCAAGCACTTAAGTGGCAAAATACCCTTAAGTGCTTTTTTGCATAATTATTTGCGAGTTTCATACTTTTGATATACTTTTGCACCCGGAAAAAACGTGACTAACCTGTTTTCCGCAATGCGTCACCCAATTTTAGCGGAGTTGACAATTTTAAGCAACTCATGAGTCTCGACATCGTGTTCAGTTTTCAGTAACACGGATTT
>Ga0310695_10015608_pt1 | contig 10085 bp, 3 predicted proteins | sample RumenRJG_04DNA_FD_203882 | JGI IMG/M metagenome (GOLD analysis project Ga0310695, IMG submission 203882) | Bovine rumen microbial communities from Lethbridge, Alberta, Canada - RJG_04 (v2) (version 2) | ecosystem: Host-associated > Mammals > Digestive system > Stomach > Rumen | place: Canada... | reverse complement strand
GAGAGTGACAGAGTTCTTTCCTTCCACAACGACGCCCTGCGACGCAGTGGACTCCATCTCAGCATTGTTGACGGTGATATCAGCTGTGGAATAAATGACAGGAGAGCCTGTTCCGCTGGTTGTATAGGATCCGCCGGTCACGGTAACTGTACCGCCTCCGCGGTCAGAACGGATCGCCGCGGAGGAATTGCCGCTGGTATTAATGGTCAGGTTCTCTGCCTTCATGGTGCCGCCTCCCGTGGTCATGATTCCGCCGGAGCAGTTGCCGCTGGTCTCAATATAAGAATCCGACACATTCACAGTTGTGCCTTCTCCATAGCTGAAAACAGCATTCGCATGTGTGCCGTTGGTCTCTACGACCATGTTGGAGAGCGTGAGCGTTCCGCCGTTTGCCGCGAACACAGCGGCGTTGTCTCCGTAAAAGTCTGCCTCATCGCCCTGGCCGGAATCACCTGTCTTGATGACTGCGGTGCCGGACCAGGAAGCCTCTTCGCCGTCCGCCGAAATCGCGTGGCTGCTGTCCTCACTGTTTTCAACAGTCTCTGTTGTCTCAATATCTTCCTTTGCGGGACCGGTCTGGATGGAAGCAGACGCAGCGGTTTCCGTAGTATTTGCAGAAACATCTGCCTCCGCCGCTTCTGCTGTGCTGTCGGCCGCCGTCTCCCCGGACGCCTTCTCTGTTGCTTCTGCTGTTGTATTTTCTTCCGCGGTCTCTTTTGTATTCTCAGCCACAGCCTCTGCAGTTGTCTCTGCCGCCGCCCGGGCGTCCCCGCCCGCACTGCCTGTCGAAGCAGAACTGCAGGCTGCCATGGATGTCACCATAGCTGCCAGCGTCATACCTGTTATCAAGAATCTGAATTTCCTTCTGATTTCATTTGCCTTCATAAATGCTTCCTTTCCGCATTTCAGTGTAAATGCCTTCGTTACTGATCTGTTCACGCCCTGTCGAGGGCGTGAGCAGTAACTTGCGAAAATCGCATTCCAATGCGCTTGAGCGCGCGATTTTTGCCGTAAAACTCGGGTTTCGTGCCAGCCTGAAAAGTAACATGCCGTCTTTATGTTTTCTGACTGATTACTTTTTGGCTTTCATTTTCTGCATTAAATGTATTTACGTGCACTGTTGTTCCTTCGTGCATGTAGGCATCTTAGCAGTGTATCCTTATCTGAACCTTAGAAAAAACAGAATGAGCAGATTGTTTTTTCCGGGCAGAGAGACAGGAGACGAAGAACCGTCCCCTGTCTCCGTTCCCGCCATGTCTCCCCAAAAAAACTGCCCCCGAACATGTTCAGGGGCAGTAACTTATATGGCTTATGAAAAACCGGCCGGCGGAACCGTCCGCGGGTTCATCACTTCTTCTCGTGGTAAACCTTCTCGGTATTGACGTTCCAGATATTGGACCGGTCCGGATTGCCGCTGCGGATATTTTTGACAGCCTCGAAAGAAGTCATCATGGAGTGGTCCAGATTGTTGTAGCGGTGCTGGCCGTTTCGTCCAACGCAGTAGAGGTTGGGAATCTTGTCGAGGTAGCGGCGCAGGCGGTCGATCTCATCGTAAGTGTCAAAGTAAGCGGGATAAGCCTTTTTGACATGCTCGACATGGGAGTCGATCGCCTCGTCCTCGCTCCCGATCATGCCGATCTTCACCATCTCGGAGATTCCCATCTTCGCGAAGTCTTCATCGGACATGGTCCACATCTCATCGCCCTCGTTGCAGAAATACTCGAGACCGACCCAGACGGTGTGCTCGATATCTGCCACCATGTAAGGCGACCAGTTGTTGAAGATCTGGAAGCGGCCCATTTTGACACTTCTGTCATGTACATATACCCAGTTGTCAGGGACGATATTTCCGATTGTCGAAATACGGGTCTTGTTTTCCAGCTTGAGGCGGGGCACCAGGACACCGACAGTGATGTAATCGCGGTAGGGCAGTCCGGCTGCAATCTGCGCGGGCTTTTCGGGGACATTGTTCATGCCCCCCACCAGATCTTTGATCGGCATCGAGGAGATGAAAATATCACCGGTCTCTTCGAAAGTCTGACCGTCCCGCTCCCAGGTGACTCCTGTCAGGACACGGCCCTTGCCCTTGTGGATCTTTTTCACACAGGCATTCATTTCAATACGGCCGCCCTTCTTGAGGATCTCCTCAGCCGTGATCTCCCAGAGCTGGCCGGGGCCGTATTTGGGATAGCTGAATTCCTCGATCAGAGAGGTCTCGACCTCTCCTCCCTTTTTTCCCTTGAGATGAGCAGCCTTGCTCACCGCGTCCTTGAGGACTGCCATCACAGACACTCCCTTGACACGCTGGGCGCCCCACTCCGCCGTCATTTGTGAGGGATGGCGGCCCCACAGGTTCTCGGTGTAGTGCTCGAAAAACATGGAATACAGCTTTTTGCCGAAGCGGTTGATATAAAAGTCCTCCAGGGAGACCTCTTTGCGCTTGTGCACCATGCTGCCCAGATAGCTGAATCCGGCTTCAATCGTCGTTCCCAGCCCCATGTTGGTAAAAGTCTCCGGCTTGAGCGAAATCGGATAGTCATAGAACTTGTTGTTAAAAAAGATACGGGAGATCCTGTTCCTGCGCAGCATGACCCTGTCCTCTTTCTCGGGATCCGGTCCGCCCTCGGTCAGCGTGCAGTCGCGGAAAAGCACCTTGTCGTCATATGAGGGCTGGCCCTGCAGGGGCAGCATCTCATCCCACCAGGCGTTGACTTCCGGCATCTTGGAGAAGAACCTGTGTCCTCCCATATCCATCCGGTTTCCTTTATAATTCACAGTCTTCGCGATACCGCCGACCTGGTTTCCCTCCTCGAAGACCACCACTTCATATTCGTCCGGTGTTCTCAGAAGTTCATAGGCAGCTGTCAGGCCGGCAGGCCCCGCGCCGATAATGATGACTTTTTTCATGAGGTTTTCCTTTCAGGAGTATTGAAATTGCTCATGGATACCCGCCGCGCCCTTTCACGACCCCGCTCCCCGGAACATATGCGGGGCGGCGCCGGCAGGCGGATTTATCCCATGGGAGCCAAGAGATACTGTATTTTATAAAAGAGCTCGGGATTGAACCTGCGGACAGGAATTGCTATTCCGTCACTGAAGACACTCAGATAATTGACAACCACACAGAGCGCTGTCAGCACCAGAATGATCTTTAAATAGGCGAAATACCCATGTTTGTCTGTCGTTTCCAGAATCGTCAGGATCGCCAGGATCGCGGTCAGCATAAAGAGCCATCCGTAATCGATCATATATCTCTGAGAAATACCTCCGATCTGCACGTCCAGTTCGACCAGAAGGGCGGCAATCCCGAAAGCGGTCGCTGCCAGTCCGAACACCTTCTGTGCCCGCATCTTTTTTCTGATGCGGAAGATCCAGAAGCAGAACAGAGCCAGCATATTCAGGGCAAAAAATCCGCCGATCATCTTGTCCTTGAACATATATCCCTGAAATCCGGTGGTCACCTCGACGCCCGTGATAAAGGGAAACTGGGGCTCGATATGGAGCGGCTGGACAAGTTCCTGAAACAGGACCGGAATATTTCTCGTGATCGAATAGGTCTTTTTGGTAAGGTCGGTTACGGTCAGGTTGTAGTCCGCCCCGAAATCAAAGGGACTTCCGAATCTCGACTTGTTGAGGATCATCTGCAATAGTCCCACGGGGATAAACGGCAGGATGACCGCCCCCGTATTCAGCAGGCTTTCCTTTTTGGGAACGAAAAATTTCCCTTCGCGGATCTGCTCCCAGAAAACAGGGAAGGCCAGGATCACAGACAGGATCATGGTCGGTCTGCATCCCAGTGTGAGGGCGATCAGGAGCGATCCGATCACCATCCTCATCCTGTGGGGATTTCCTTTCCGGTCAAAGCTCCGAAGCCACAGTGCCAGTCCCGCGATTGAAAAGACCAGCCCGTAGATAAAGGGGACACTGTAGACCACCGGGAATGTGACCAGATAGATGACACCTGAAGCGAACACAAATGTCATCGCGAGCAGCAGGTAGATCCCGAGACTTATCTTTTTAAAATATTTCCGGGCCAGCACATAAATCAGGTAAAACGATGCCAGCCATAGCAATACTGCCATGCCCTGGACCGCTTTCCAGGTGGGCAGGGCTCTGCCTGTCACCAGCCTGACCGGAACAAAGGATAAAATCGCGGGTACTATACCGAAATAGACATAGTATCTGCCGTTATAATATGCCACATCCCAGAGGACCTTCTCGTCATACTGATCCGCCAGGGCATCTCTCTGAAATCTGTCATAGGGGTTTCTCATTCTCGTGAGGTAGCGGGGCGGACGGATGTCCAGCCACGTGTGCCCCTTGAGCAGAGCTTCCGCATATAGCTCATACTCCTTTTCCTGATAGTCCCGCTCGTCACGCAATTCCCTCCACACAGTGGGGTCCGCCGCTTTCGCGGCAGAAGCCGTGGCAATGATGTTGATGAGCAGGATCGCAGCCACCAGAAAGCGCTGCCGCCCCTCCCGCAGATTGAGGCGGGTCGTATAGACCCAGGACCTCGGTCCGAAAATGACCAGCAGCATGCCGATCAGCCAGATCAGAAGGACCCTTCCCGGATGGAAAAACAGGGGCACCCGGACATTGAGCCGGACCCTGTGGATATGAAGTTCATCCCCTTCCTCAGCGTTAAAACTGATCCGCAGGCTGCGGGTGGTTCCGGCGAAATGAAGCGTTACATATCGGCTCTCCGGCACACCGCTGACCACAGTCCTCCCCTGCAGACTTCTAAGATCCGCATTGGCACTGTCCGTGAAGAGAATCGTATAGTGGACATCCGGCGCAGCCGGGTTCACAACATTCAGATAAAGTGTATCAACTTTCTCGTTAATATCCCGCAGGCTCAAATAGGCCTGTTCCTCATCCGTGACAAGATATGTCCCGTATTCTGTCCTCTCCAGTCCATCCCCCAGGGAAACAGTAAAACCGTCCGACTGCCCGCTGTCCGCCGACTCTCCGGAACCATCCTCTGAATCAGAGCCGTACGGCTCCGCGCTCCCTGCCGACACAACAGCCCTGTCCGTCATTTCCCTGCCGCCCGGGCTGTGCCAGTGGCCGTAATTGAAGAAGAAGAGTTCCAGCAGAATGCAGACCACAAGGATCACCGCTGCCCACAGACCATATCCGGTCAGCATGGCACGCAGGGTAGCCGGCCGTCTCTGTAAATGTCCGTCTCCTCCAGGAGCAGCATGTTTCCCGGATTCCCGGCCGGAATAATCAGGATTCTCCTGTTCTGTTCCGTCATCCGGGAAAGCTGTGTCTCCGGTTTTCTCCCCGCTCCCGGCATCCGGAGTTTCCGCGAAGTCCTGGCCTGTCCCATCGGACGAGGACAGAGAAATACCCCTGGGGTTTCTGACTTGCTCTTCTGAAGGCTCATGAAAAAAAGGAGAGCCGCTCTCAAACTCATCTTCTCCGTACAGAGTTTCCCCACTCATCCCTTCCGCGGAGTCAGACTCGATTATTTCATCATCTTCCAATTTATTGGCTAATTCTTTTAAACCAGGTATTCTGAATTTCATATGCACTCACATTCAATTGATACAGACCTTGAGCTGTCTTAAAGCTGCTGTCATAGGATAGCATTTTATTATAACATGTTTTCCGCTCCCATGACCACCGCCCGCCCTTTTTTTCCTCTTTTCCCCTTTTTGCTCTGTTACAGTTCAGGCCATGCTGAAAACAATACGCCTTTTGTGCATCACAGTTTCGGCGGGACGCTCCCGCTCCGTGAAAAACGCAGCGGATACTAAGCTTTTTGCTGCGCCAGAGCTTGCAAAAAGCAAGTACCGGCGTTTTTCAAGGCCCGCCTCTACAGCAATGCACAAAAGGCGCTCCAGGAATCAGGTGGGCCTGAACTGTAACTTTGCTCTTTCCCCGTTACTGATTTGTCCAGGCCCCCTCGAAGTGCATGGAGTTTTTTCCCACTGAGATAAATACAGCGGACCGCAGCCAGAACAGAGGGAAGATCTGTCTGCTTCCCCCTTCAGGCACAGCCCGCTTTTTTGTATCTTCACGCCAGTATCATTTTTTATCAATGGATACCGTGACTTCAGATCATGTATGATCACTTCTCCGGTTTTTTCCTGTTTTTTACTTCTCCGTTTTTCTGCCGGCGTCTTCTGTTCCCGCAGAATGCTGCCCGTTCTGACCGTTCTCAGCAGCTCCTGTTCCAGCAGCATGCTGACCGGTCAGGTCTGTCTGCTGAGGGGCAGTGGTCTGTGTTTCCTGCTCTGCCGTACCGGGAACCGGCTGTGACGGCTGTGACGGCTGCGGCGGCTGCACCGGCGTTCCTTCCTGAGACTGCCCGGGCATTAGATCCCGATGATTGTTTACATGCCGCCTAAAGAATGAATGTCCCTTTTTCCGGGGTTCTCCGGGCGTTTCGATACCCCCGGGCATTCCGGTTCCTGTCTGTGGTCCTGTAAAAGGATATCCGCCCCTGCTGTTCTGTGCGCTCTGCATTTTTGCCAGCATCTCCGCGCGGCGCCTGCGCGATCTGCCGGACAGTTTTACGATCGCGAAAATAATGATCCCGAGCATGATCAGGAAGGGGAAAGTCTCTACGATCCACAGAATGAGCTCCTGCCAGAATTCCACAAATCCGCTGATCGCCCTGTCGAAAGCCTGCTTCAGTCTCTCCCCGTAAGTGTACTCGACGACCTTCTCTGAATACTCAAACACCTCCTGCAGGCTGATATATACAGTGGAAAAGTTCACATCCCGGTCCATATCTGAGAGCTGTGTCTTCTCATCGTTGAGCTCGCGCTCGACCTGGGTAAGTCTCTTCTCAACCGCGATCATCTCCTCCACGGTCTGGGCCTTATCCATCATTTTGAGAAGACGATCCTGCTCAATCTCAAGCGCTTTTCTGGAAGCGTCGTGCGTCGCGTACTTGACACTGATATTGCGGGCATTGACAGAGGTGTCTGTCACCTGGCCGTCATTTTTGAGATCCTCCATAAAAGCGTCGAATTTGTCCGCCGGAATCCTGGCCGTGACGTTCATATTTCTGCGTGCTCTGTCCCTGGATGATGCCGGCCGGTTCCTGTAATACCAATAGGGATCATCATTGGACGTGACTTCTTCCTCTATGAAGCCGCCGTATTTTGTAATCTTTTCGTGAATACTCCCGGCAGATTTCTCATACTCCAGAGACTGCAGCGAGATGCTCCCGGTGTAGACGACCTTGCGGCTGGAGGACTGGCTGCCCTCCGCAGCAGGACTGTCCGGATCCGATCCGTTGTTGCTCCCGGAGGCAGCTTCGCCTGTATCCGATGAGCCGTTTCCCCCGGCATCCGGCTCCGCGGCACTCCCGGCACTTTCAGAGGCATAGTACATTTCCTCACCCGATTCAGCGTCTTCCTCTGCGGAAAAATCTCTGCTCGGGGCGGCGGCATACTCCGGCTCCTCCGCACTCTCATATGACTCTTTGCTGCTTTTCGACGCCCCGCCGCAGGCTGTCAGCAAAAATATCAGCAGTAAAACGCAGACAGCGCCCTTTTTCCGGATCGATCCGGAACGGCCTCTCACCTTTCTGTCCACCAGCTCTTTTTTCATGGTCATTACCTCATTCTATATGTCATTGCCTTTTGTCCGAAAATAAGAATTCTTCACTAAATATCATATGCCGCTTCTTTTCATTACTTAATATCATATGCGGGTTCTTTTCATCACCATAATATCATATGCCGGTTCTTTTCATATGGAAAGACGCAATCCCTTTATGGCGGTTACTGCCCGGCTCACAATTGCCTGACCCGCTATGGCAGGGCATTTCCTCCGGTCTGCCTCAGCAGGGACTTGGCGGCAGCCGCAGTTCAGCCCAGCAGATCAAGCAGGTCTTCCCTGCTGATCGTACTGCTCGCGATGTTTTCTCCAGAAAGTATGTCTTCTGCCAGCTTTTTCTTGTTTTCCTGCATCTCGAGAATGCGCTCCTCGATGGTGTCCTTGGCAATGAGTTTGTAGACCGTCACGACACGGGTCTGTCCGATCCTGTGCGTGCGGTCGGTCGCCTGATTCTGGGCCGCGACGTTCCACCAGGGATCGAAGTGGATCACGACATCCGCCCCTGTGAGGTTGAGGCCTGTGCCTCCGGCCTTGAGGGAAATAAGGAAGACCGGGACAGTATTTTCGTTGAATTCCCTGACCATTTCGATCCGGCGCTCCTTGGGCGTTGCCCCGGTGATCTTATAGTAGTCGATTCCTTCTTTTTTGAGGTCATTTTCAAGCAGTTCCAGCATGGATGTGAACTGTGAAAAAACAAGTGCCTTGTGCTCTCCTTCGATGACTCCGCGGATCAGTTCCATGCAGACCTCCCGCTTGGCAGAGCCGCCGTCGTAGTTTTCCAGAATGAGCGATGGATCGCAGCAGATCTGGCGGATTCTGGTCAATTCGGCTAGAACCTGAAGTCTGTTCCTGCGGAAATCCGACTCGCTCCTTTTGCTCATATCTGCTTTCATGCGGATGACCTGCCCGTCGTAGAGCTTTCTCTGTTTTGCTTCCATTCCGGCATAACGGACTTCCTCGAGTTTTTCGGGAAGGTCGCGCAGGACGTCCTCCTTGCGCCGGCGAAGGATAAAAGGCGAGACCATACGGCGCAGGCGCTGCATGGTTTCTTCATTTTCGAATTTGACTGCCGGCTGTTCAATGTCTGCCTGAAAGCGCGCATAGGAATACAGAAATCCGGGCATCAGATAGTCAAAAATACTCCAGAGTTCGCTCAGCCGGTTCTCGATCGGAGTGCCGGTCAGGGCGAATCTTGTCTGCGCGCTGATGAGCTTGACGGATTTGGCCGCCGCAGTCGTGTGATTCTTGATATATTGTGCCTCGTCGATGATCTCAAAGCGGAAGCTTTTTCCCTTGTAGGAATAGATATCCCGCTTCAAAAGGTCATAGGAAGTGACAAGGACGTCATATTTGCGGTATTCCTCAATGATCCTGCTCCGTTCTTTTTTCGTACCTGTCACCAGGCCCGTTCTCAGCTGAGGAGCAAATCTGCGCAGTTCCTCTCCCCAGTTGTAGACCAGAGAGGCCGGACAAACGACCAGGGATACCCGGGACCCGGCCGGGGCGGGAAGGTCCCTGCTGTCCAGAGCCCGTCCATCCTGCACATCAGGAGAGTCCTTGGTATTCATGGTATTCACGGGGACCAGGGCAGCCCCGCTGTCCCCGGTGTCCGGGGCATTCTGCGCCTCCTTGTCCGACAGCAGGACAGTGATCACCTGAAGAGTCTTTCCCAGACCCATTTCATCCGCCAGGATCCCTCCGAATCCGTACTGATCCAGGGTTTTCATCCAGCGATAGCCTGCCGCCTGATATTTGCGCAGAGTGCCCCGCAGGGAGACAGGCACTTCATAATCCGAATCTTCGACAGTCTTGAATTCCTTGACCAGTTTCCTGAACCGGGTGTCGCGCTCGGCGTAGACATCCTGCATCTGCTCCAGCATTTTGTCCAGATAGAGTGCCCGGTAGACCGGGATCTGCATCTTTCCGCTGACAAATTCCTCCAGGGAGACTCCCATGGTCTCCATGATCTCCAGCAGCTGCTCGACTGTCTCGTTCTGGTCCAGCTTCAGGAAATCGCCGTTTTTCAGACGCACGAATTTTCGTTTTTTCTGATACTGATAAAAAATATTGAGCAGTTCTTCCTCCGAGAGGTCTTCCGAGAGAACCCGCAGGTCCATTAGATTGCTCTCTACGGAAACGCCCACGGAGAACTTCATGTGCCGGCGCAGGCCCAGCCTGCGGAAGGACTCGGTCATGCGCACCTCTCCGCAGCTCATCAGCTCCTCCAGGCCGTAAGCAAGCAGATTAAACAGATGCTCCTCGTCCCCCTGCTCTATGATCAGCACACGGAGTTCCTCAAACACAGTCGGAACATATTTGAGGATGAGGTCCAGGGCCTGTCTTTCCTTTTCTCTGTCCCGGTACAGTTCGATTCTGCCGCTCCAGGCCATACCATCCACTATATCCAGGATCGTGTGGATCTGCATGCCGTAGTGCACATCCGGCCGGCACAAAACCACGCCGCCCTCTATATCGAAATAGAATACAAATACCGGGTCCGGAGG
>Ga0310695_10015605_pt1 | contig 10085 bp, 12 predicted proteins | sample RumenRJG_04DNA_FD_203882 | JGI IMG/M metagenome (GOLD analysis project Ga0310695, IMG submission 203882) | Bovine rumen microbial communities from Lethbridge, Alberta, Canada - RJG_04 (v2) (version 2) | ecosystem: Host-associated > Mammals > Digestive system > Stomach > Rumen | place: Canada... | reverse complement strand
GCTGCCACAATCGTTTCCTTTGGCAGCTTCTCATTCTCACAGTTCAGAAGATAGACTATTGCCTTGTTCGCAAAGCGGTTTGTTTTCATCGTATCCCAATCGGCAAGCCGGATGATCTCCGCTGTACTGATAGCCAATCAGAGTGCTGCGAAGTCCTAAGTGTGAGTCTATCACAGAGGACAGAATAGAGTCGAATTTGTCCAAAACGAAAAATATTCCGCCAAAAGCGGTGATTTTCTCAGATTTTTGTTGTACCTTTGCCATGTCATTGATGATTTTTGCTTGTCTTGATTTGCAGCACTAAGGTAAGTGAAAAATCTGACATGGCAAAATCCTGGGCAACTTTTTGTTGCTCAGGAACTTATAAAAATAGTTAAACTAAAGTGCTGCGGAATTAAGGACGAATAGGAATCTCTTACAACCTGCCACCGCTGCCATACTGGCACAACAGAGCGGCTTCCACAGCTATACCACCTTCAGCATCGCTTTCAAGAAACATACCGGCACCACCGTCACGGCCTGGATGAAATCAGAAAGCATGAGTGATAAATAAAAGAAAGAGTTGCTAGTTTGCAACTCTTTCTTATTAATCTATACGATTCCCGAGCCTGCCGAGGGACGCGCCAGCCCCCACCCTCGCAGCATCGCAAAGTAATCTAACGACTCCGTGCCATTCTCCTGAATCGCCATCGCTATACCGACAGCCATCCAACGTTCGGGCTGATCCGACGGGATGCCGATCGGTTCATCGGGCGGGATCTTCGTCAATCGACTCACGTTCTCTATATACGTTGCCGTCAGATTCTCCTGGGGCGGTGCCCATTTATTGACAATCATCCTTATGGTATAGAGCCTATACTTATGATAATAGGTACGCGTGAGTAGATAGAACGCTGCTCTCCAACCATATTCTAAACTCTCAAACTGACAGAAATTCGCATCTGTTTGTTGGGCTCTCAGCCCCTTCCACTCATCCTTCGCCGTGCGACGGATATTCAGTGGATTGTTGTTTCTAATTCCTCTTGGTAACATAACTTCTTTACTCTTTTACTTTTTTACCCTTTTACTTTTCTTATTTACATTAATTGGTGTACTATTGGGGAATACAATCCTGTAGGCAGCATCCAGGGCTCGGAGATTGATCTGGTAGAAACTCCTACCCGTCCTGACCGCAACAATGGCCCTCAGAAACTCCCGATGCTTACGCGGATAGAGCGATGGCGACGGCAGTTCGTCCCAGCCCGCCTGTTCACACAGATTGCAGACTTTCCATATAAAGTCATCGAGTGAGCGAGGGCCATACAAGCTTGCTTGCTGATGGCCGAGCGCGAGATGACTCGCCAAAGGCAAGGCATTGGTAGCCTCCTGTTCGAACCACTCTTTCAGCACATTCCGGATACAGAAGCGTTTATACTTCCTCCTGAGGAGGTGCTTCGTTGGCACCAGCATCCGCCAGAGCAGCACGAAGCAATCCTTATTGTTTTCAATTTTCATTTTGACTAATGACTAAAATGACTAATGACTACGTTTTTCTATAATTCGAATCTTCAGTCAGGACGATGAGACCTTGTCTGCGCCAGTTCTTTAGCATTTGCTGAACACAGTTCTGAGTCACATCAGCCCCCTTCACAGCCACAGAGTGCTGCATAGCCTGTTCGAACGAAAATTGCTGATCCAGACGCTCAAAGATTGAGTCATTCTTGCCACGCTTCATCCTTTCTCCATTCAGATTGCCTACATAGTTACGACTTCTTGCTGCGATCTCAATGCGGTCACGAAAGAAAAGTAAGGCGTTCTCCATCAGCGAGTCGGCAATGACTTCATACAAATCCATCATCTGTGGTGTCTGCGTCTTCAGCAACATCTCCTTCCAAAGATTAGGATGTTGTTTCAACTGAGCCTCGGCACCGTTCATGCCGTGTTTATGGATCAGTGTCTCACACACCTTACAAAGCATCAGGCAGCAGGTCATACGTTGTGTCGTCACACAGATACGAATACGTTGACGCGCTTTCGTCCGATCGTCATTCTTCATCGCTTCCAGTCGTATTTTCTCCAACCACCGACGACCACACTGCTCCAGTTTAGGCAACACGACTTCACCATGCATCAAAGGCAGTAGATGGGCCACTTGCTGGATGCGTTCCAATTGTCGACTGTTCAATATAGGCGGAGTATCCTCCAATGGTGTAAAGGTGTTGTCAGGCGTTCTTGCTACCGCGATACGGCTCTGGAAGCCATCCGTATAGTTATTCACCACGCGGTAAAGGGCATCGGGCGTACCGCACATCGTGACATTCCATAACAGATGTTTGATATGCACTCTTACTGCATCCACACTCTTGGCCTCACGTTCATATTTAGAACCATCGTAACTCTGACGCAGCATTACCGAAAAATCGCTCATCGTCGATTTCCACTTCTGTGCTACCGTATCGGCCTCGGGGGTAAACGAGAAGGCATGCTTGCCCTCTGTATTGGCCAGTCGCTCGGCGAGGTTGGCAACGGTGTTGTTCAGTGTCAGACAACGCACGGGCAACTTTAGTTCTTCGGGTTGATCTTTCTTATTCTTCGCCGCCAGCTTCTTGGCGCACCATTCGTCCTCCTGTTTCTGGTACATCTCGTCGAGAGCTAATACTTCACTCATCCACGCCTCTATCACAGGATCGATATTGCCCTTTCCGCTAGCAAAATCACCAGCAATATAAGCGATGAGATTCAATCCCCGTTTCTGACCGTGGACGTCGAGCTTTACACCTGTTGCCAGCGCACCGATACAAGGGCAGACAGCCGTCACTGTTGGCATTGCCAACTGCGGGCCTACTGCCTCAATCGACTCCTTCACTCCCTGCGGCATCTTTGGGATTTTTTGCAACGGACTAAAGGACTCAAAGACTTTTTCTTCATCATCATCACACATTGGGGACAGTCCCTGTTCTGAAAATCCAGTCCTGTCAGTCCTGTAGTCCGCTGCCAAAAGATTGAGGGTGTTGCGGAGGCGCTGCGGGAAACCGTTAAACTCCGACGCAAGCGCACTTTTGATCTTCGCGCGTTTCTCTTCCAACGGGAATCCATCGTAACAGGGAATCACTTGGTCGAGCCACTCGAAATTCTTACCGCAGATATGCCTCAGGTCACAAGCCAACTGATAGGTCAGTGTGTCGCGGTCACCCTCAGTAGGTTCAAAGCCCTGGTTATTCACCTCCCAATACTTCTTCAGAATATCCGTAAACGGAATGCCGTGATAGTCTTTTGGAAATTCTTTTTGCAGCGGACTACAGGACTTAAGGACTTTTTTAGAAGTGGGAACAGTACCTGGCGCTAATTCTGCAGCAGAATCAGTCCTGTCAGTCCTGTTGTCCGTTGCTAAATTAACCTCAAAGATCGCATCATCCAGATAAATCAGTTCGGCTTCCGTTGTGGTGAAAAAGACCCTCGTGATGTCCTTCGCGTCTTTGTCAAACTCCACACCGAGCAGATCACTAGCCCATTTTAAGTTGCCCTCCTGACTCATCTCTGGCCGACGACTGAACACCAGATGATAACCTTCTCCGCGTGCACTCTCTTCCAGCATCCTTAGTCCCAGTTCGTCCTTTTTGGCGAGGATGCGCTCACGAACAGCCTGCATCTCATCCTTGGGTATGTGGTCGATGTCCATCCCGACAGTGGTGCTCATCGTCTTCGATCCTTTCAGCGTACCATCTTTATTTGGCAGACACGAGTAGTTCATCTGAATCAGACGGTTCTTCTGTCGGGCATCGCTTTCGCGTACCGTATTTAATATCTGGCGTTGATGCTCGTTGTTGCGCTTACTGAGATACTCCTCTCTGGTGTGGATGGGGCGCATGAATTTCACCCCATCCTGCTTATAGATTTCAAATACACTCATCGGCTTTAATCCTTTACCAGTTCTCGAATCACCTTCTGCGCAATCTCACTCGCCTGGCTGATCAGTTTCTCAGGTAGTAGGCTCACCAGTTCCTCTTCGAGCATAAACACGAAATAATACATACCGTTAGTCCCTTTCGACAGCGAACTATTGTCTTCCCTAAAGATCGGTTTGTTCCTCACGCGCTTGGGCAACTCGGTGATATACATGTTACCGTCTCTCATCAGTTGCACCTTGCATCTGGCCGTAAAGTCCTCCATCACCGCATCTTCACAGCATTCAAAGTCAGCTGTGTGGAGTCCGTTCTCCGACAATCCGAAGGTCATCATACCCTCTAACGTTTCCTGCCTATTAATTGTCTTTCTACTATTCTTTTTCATTGTTATTTTCTAATCAGTTCCGTTGCTACCACATCCATAAACACTTGCCCATTGTACTCACGACTCTGGAATCTCAGCGTGGCGATCACCAGATCGCCCTCACTGAACTGGATCGTAGCCAGATTACCCAAGGCACTCACCACATAGCAGTTCTCATACTTGCCACCCAGTTCCTGAAGCACCAGCGTCCGCTTGTTCAGCACACCGCCCTCGGATTTCTCACTCTTCACAGTAAAGCACTCACCGCACTTCACCACTCTTAAAATCATTTCTTTCATTGTCTTTGATCTTTATTGTTATTTTTATTTGTTTATAATTTACTGTTCGCGTACATTATAATAGTTATACAAAAATCTCTTGTAACCAGGCTTCAGGATGCTGTGCTCATCCGCAATCCAGGAATAGCAGATGTCCAGAACAAAATCTACAGATGGGCAACCTGTCGAGTGCGCGATGTGCTGATAGGAGAAGATCACCAAGTCTTCTGCCATTTCCAACTGCATGTCGGCATGGAACCCCATCAGTTGTTGAACCAACATCCCATAAAGCTGAGGCGATACCTTATTCGCTAAGGTCGTCATTTCACGCTCAGCACTGGGGTTCAGTCCGAACTCACTACGCAAGTCCTGGTTCTCTACTCGAACTTTTCTTGCGATTCTTTTCACCATAAAATTCTTTTTCTTCATGACTTTAAAATGTTTAAATGTTAATACTAAAATTTTCTGGTGCAAAAGTAGACACAACAAAAAACTCTGGCAAAGAATTAGTATGCCAGAGTATGAGTTAGTATAACTTAGTATCAATTTAGTATGGACGATACTAAATCTTAGTAAGAATCTGCTTGAAAATAATGTCCCATAGTGTCTTACAGACCTCCTCAAACGGGTTGTGCTTCATCTCAAAATACGGCTTGTCCTCTATAACAAGCTTGGAGAAGTTCGTCATCGTGGTCTGACCGATTTTCAGACTCTCCTGACAATTCTGGGGCGTAATCTTTGGGGCGTAATCTGCAAATCCCTTTTGAGAACAACGCATGCCAAGCCTGTCTCTTAACACCAGATAGACGCCCATCCAATGTTGTTTCTGCCAGAAAATGGCTTTCCCAGTATGATCGGTTATGCCCATCAATGCTTTCATGGCTTCACGGAGCCACGCTTGTTGGGTGCGGTCATCCTGCTTATTGAAGAAACTGCGGATTCTATCTTCTTGAGATTCAGATGAAGGCATATAGGTGCTCGCAGAAGCCTCCTCCTGATTCAATTCATCCATGTCCTGATGCAACTGGTTCATCTGCACATTATAGTAATATAAGGCGATGCGCTGGTCGTTGGTCAGTTTGTCGAAGATGCGATACAGGTACTGCTTGGCCAATGGGTAGTCGATCATGAACTTGTTGCCCTCCCAATAAGAGTAGCGTCTGAGTTTGGCAGCTGCGTCGATGAAGTTGGCCGACAACACCTTGCCTCGCGACATCTCCGACTTGAGAAGGTCGAGTCTGACAGCAGCAATTTCTTCATCCGTCGGCTCATCGTCGTAATCCATGATACCAAGGTTCAGGATGTCGGCAGTCAGTTCCGCCTGGTATTGCTTATATTTCTTCATCGTGAGTCTGAGTTGTCGTGATTTCCAGATATCAAAGGGCGTTTTCTGACAGGCTTCGTAACTCTTCATGAGTTTCTTGAAAAACGCTTCGCTATGACTCTCTCCCAACTGGAATATCTTCATCGCCAACTCAGCCATCAGATCCACCATCTGCCGTATTTTCTTCTTCAAAGCGACAGAATCGGCTTTCGGCAGGTCGGCAAACAACTTGTGATTCAGCCAATACTGCGGAGCGGTCATCGTATCATAATTGGCTATCAGCACGTTTCTGCAGGTCAACGTCCGCTCGCTGTTCACCAGGTTCGTCAACTTCACGCAGATCGCATCCGTCAGATCACTGACACTGCAGCCACATTTCGCGATGCCGTCTACGTCCTGTTTGTTCAGTTCATCGTACGACTTCAGCATATTGTCCAGTGTTACGATATAAGCCAACTTCTTAACTTTTCCCAGACTATCTTTGTTTTTATTGTTATTCATTTCTGTTTAGTAATTATTTTATAGTTCAAATATTTAGTAAAAAGCACACACCATCCCATAGACATCAAACACAGGTTCAATGCCTAAAAGACTAACTTTGCACTGATATATCTCAGTGCAGATACTAAGAATTGGGGGAGTTCTCGCGGAGAGAGCCGTCTTTTAAGTATGCTGCCCAACAACAATCACCAAGGGCGCTTTTGGTTTCTGGTTTCATAGATATCTCGTTCTATTTTCACATCGGGGACGGTCCCTTTTTGCAAATCTGAGTGCAAAGATAGTGTAAATCGAATGAAAAACCAAATTAATTTGAGTTTTTCTGAGATGCAGCCTATTTTCGTAAGTATCCTGTAACATTTTTCGTAACACGTGTTATAATTTATATACGTCACATAACCAACCTATGAAAAACAAATCTCCTTAAATTTGCAAACGAAATCCATTAAATACGACGATTATGAGCAAAGAAAAGAAGCAAACACTGATGCAGCAGATGAAACAGATTCTGCGCAAGATGAATGATAACGACTTAAAGCGCGTTATCAACGAGGCCAAGTTCCAACTGGCTTTCGGCAGAGAGTTTATGAACAAACATTATCCACTTTAAACATTTTGAACTATGGCAAAAGAACTTGTATTTTCAATTGGAGGGAACCTATATGGTTCTGCTCCTGTCAAACTGGAGCGTAAGAAACTCTATGGTTGGAGTAATATGGTGGCTACTGATAAGCAGAACGTCACTTGTATCTCTGCCTATCTATCACCCGACGATGCGCTTGTAATCCCATCAGGTGCTTACAAACAAGGTACTGTTGATGATGAAGGCCGTTGGGTAGAGAAGTCTGAACTGAAAGCCTGCGACAGTGAGAATGGTATGGAGTTGAAGGTTGTCCCTTCTTCCTTCGATGCCCCCATCGCTTTGCATGAAACCGTTCCTGCAGAGGAGTTCCTCGACCATGAGTGGGACTCAGTCTATCAGTTGGCTAACACCGATCTGGCAGATGCTATTGGCGACAATATCTACATCTTCCCCTTTAGTTATCGTGGAGGATCCACCTGTAATGATGGCTTCCTCATGCGCACAGAGGCAGGCCTCTTTCTCTTCTCTGGCAGTAAACTTGATTATCCGATGATCACCCTCGCAGAAGAAACCATCATCGACGACTTTGAAGATGAAGTCGAAGAGGATATCGACGAACTTGATTTCAGTATGATGTAGAACCCTATAAATATAATAAGGTATGAGAAAGATTAATATTTCCAACGAGTGTCGCAGAGATGCAGAAGTAGCCTTTGGCAACATCTCCAAGCGCACGAAGACTGTATATAAAACCATCTCTGGCAGTATCGGCCATTCCGAGCGCAGACTCAAATCCACGATCGAGACAGAACCAGATGCCCTGTTGCAGCAATTTGCAGATTCACTTCCAGAGGCTCTGATGGCTGAGGATCCTGAGATCGATATGGAGAAAGCCGGACTAAAACTCGAAGGTCTCCGTAAGGTTTATCTTACTCCTGAGAAGAAAGTAGCCTATGGTGTAACCCTCACTGAACACCTCTATCATCCTGATGGTACTGAGAAGGGCACCAAGCCTGATACCACCGTCCCCAGCAATATCGCGATAGATGGTATGCCCATCCGCTGGACAGGCAAGATGATTCCCAAAGATAAGGCGATGCGCACGTTTGTCTTCAAGAAGAGTTATCAGGTACGTCATGTCAACGGACTGACCTACGATTTCCTCTACGATATGGCCAAGAAACTTGATGAGCAGCAGGTGATGATGCTCGTAGGTGGAGGTCAGAAGGGCGTTTCCCCCTTGGTTATGAGCAATGGTGGTACCCCTTATCGTGCTTTCCTCGAAGGTCGTATTGATGGCGATAGTTATGCCCTCATCCTTCGTCTCACTCATCTTGAACTCAAGAGTTTACCCAGTAAAGAATCCTAAAAACAATCATTATGGAAAAGAATAATATCCCAGCCGAGAGCCGTCAGAAGGCTATCGACTACAAGAAGAATATCGCTGGCAAGTTTATGCTGGTTGAAGGTGCAAAAATCAAGTCACGTGTGGATGGTTCCGATTTCTGTGTCACGCGTAAGATTGATGGTCATCTGCAGTGTTTGTTCTATCAGGATGGCACCGCTTATATGCTCAACTCAGGAGGCAATCAAATCGCAGACGATCTGCATTGCATCCATACCTTTGCTGAAGCTATGCAGCAGGCAGGCGTTTCCTCTGCTGTTGTGGCTGCAGAACTTTTTATGCCCAAACAGGGAGGTCGTCCCAGATGTGCCGATGTCAAACGAGCCCTCGCAGATCCAGCCCAGCGCAACGAACTCCGACTGGCTCCATTCGATATTATCGAAGTGAATGGCGAGCCTTGGAAAGTCGACCATTACAAGCATACCCATGCCCAGCTCTGTAAGTGGTTCCAGGGTGATGATGTAATACCTGTCGATATGATGACTGCCGAGTCTCTCGAAGAAGTGCAGACCATCTACGACGAATGGGTAGAGTGTCAGGGCGCAGAAGGACTAGTCATTCATTCCGATTCCCATATCATCTGTAAGGTGAAGCCTCGCCATACAATCGATGCCGCTATTGTGGGTTATACCACAGGCGACAAGGGTGTGCGCGATTTGATGATGGCTGTTCGCAGTGAAGACGGCCTCTTTCAAGTGTTTGCTGTAGGATCAGGTGGATTGTCCGATGAGGCCCGTCTCAGTTTGCTCAATCGTCTCAGTCAGCAGCATGTCGAGTCGCAGTACATTCTTTCCGATTCGCGAGGCATCGCCTATCAGATGGTAAAACCTGAGAGTGTCTTTGAACTCAGTGTCATCGAACTGGTGGCCAAAGGCAACGACGACAAGGTACGCACCAATGCCCTACTCACCTTCGACGATCAACAGGGCTGGCTGATGAATGGCATGACACCAGGAGTCTCTGCTTTCGGCCTTGTCTTTGAACGTGAGCGCGAGGACAAATCCCCTACTCCTTCCGACATCCGCATCTCACAATTGACAGATCTCTGTCCCTTCGAGGAACAGCATGCCACGATGGGTAAACTCGAGAAGAGTCAGTTGCTGGAGCGCAGGGTATTCCGTAAGATCTCAGGCGACAAGATCATGCTCCACAAGTTCCTCATCTGGAAGACCAATAAGGAGCGTACAGGTCGTTATCCTGCCTATATCTTCTTCCACACCGACTACAGCAGTGGCCGCAAGGATATCCTGAAGCGCGACATGAGTTACTCATCCGACGAGCAGCAGATCCGCAGCATCCTCGCATCAGAAATGGAGTCAAACATCAAAAAAGGTTGGGAGGAAGTAGCATGAGTCAAATTGTGAAAATGAGAGATGTAAGGTTCGGAGTCGAACTTTTCGAGAATTACCACTCTATGACAGCCCTTGACGATCTGCTCTGCAGTTACAAAGGGCTGCCCAAGGGGGTAAACTATATGATCATTGGCGACCCGGGCGTTGGTAAGACCACAGTCATCCTCGACCTCATAGCCAATATTACTCGTCATACCAAAGGTGCTCGTGTACTCTTTATCAGTGCTGAGATGAACGAGATCGACCTAGCCATCTATGTGAAGCGTTATCCCAAATTCGGCAATCTGGACATCATGTTCGTAGAAGCCGATTTCGAGGGTGAGAAGAAGCATCTGCAAGAGATAGAAGAAGTACTGGAGAAAGGCTGGGACATCGTGGCTATCGACTCCTTCCACGA
>Ga0310695_10015604_pt1 | contig 10086 bp, 7 predicted proteins | sample RumenRJG_04DNA_FD_203882 | JGI IMG/M metagenome (GOLD analysis project Ga0310695, IMG submission 203882) | Bovine rumen microbial communities from Lethbridge, Alberta, Canada - RJG_04 (v2) (version 2) | ecosystem: Host-associated > Mammals > Digestive system > Stomach > Rumen | place: Canada... | reverse complement strand
GCGTAAACAGTCTGATAGCGGTCCGGATCATCCAGACGGGTATGAATATAAGGAGGCAGCGGCATTTGACCGGTGCGAACCACATAAGCATCCAAATCACCTTCAAACCGCAGAAGCCGTCGGGAGCCATCATATTGTTCAACAATTTCAGCCGTAAGGTCGTCTGAAAAACGAATCTTTTTCCCCGTAAAAAGACGCTTGCCGCCTACCAGTGTTTCCCACAGATTTTCTTCCACACGGCGCAGCAGCAGCACCTCCACCCGGCCGCCGGTTTCATCCTTGATGCCATAAATCCGGGCCGGAATGACTTTTGTCTGATTGATCACCAGCAGATCCCCGCTGTGCAGATACTGCGGCAGATCATGAAAAATACGGTGCTCCCGTTTTCCGGTAAGGCGGTCATAAACAAGCAGACGGGAAGAATCCCGCGGTTCGGCAGGCGTTTGCGCGATCCGCTCCTGAGGCAGTTCATAATCAAAGTCAGATGTTTTCATAAAACCAGTTAGTCTGTAGCTCTTTTCAGAAAAGTTGATTTTGCTGAGGCATATTCTTTTTGTCGGATTCGGGGAAAGCGATCCCCAGATGCTCATAAGCCTTCCGGGTAGCTGTTCGTCCCTGCGGTGTCCGGTCGATCAAGCCAAGCTGGAGAAGATAAGGCTCCACAACATCCATGATCGTATCGGATTCTTCACTGATCGAGGCTGCAATCGTATTCAATCCCACAGGCCCGCCGCTGTACTTTTTGATGATCGTATCCAAAACCTTGCGGTCGACCTCATCCAAACCCAACGCATCAATATCCAGGAGGTTCAGTGCCTGAACCGCGGTCTCCCGGTCGATCGTCCCGTCTCCGCGCACCAGGGCATAATCCCTCACTCTGCGGAGCAGTCTCAAACCGATACGGGGAGTTCCGCGGGAGCGGATAGCCACTTCCCGTATCCCGTCCTCTTCATAGGGTGTATTCATTTTTTGAGCTGCACGGGCGATGATCTGATCCATGGCAGGTAAATCGTAATAATTCAGGCGGTAGACCGCACCAAAACGGGCACGCAGAGGAGCACTCAGCAGGGAAAGCCGGGTCGTAGCCCCAATCACCGTAAAACGGGGCAGCTTCAGGCGGATCGAACGGGCTGTAGGCCCTTTGCCGACCATAATATCCAGCACACAATCCTCCATGGCGGGATAGAGGATCTCTTCAATCGCACGTCCGAGCCGATGGATCTCATCAATAAACAGGATATCGCCTTCATGAAGGTTGGAAAGGATGGCGGCAAGATCACCGGCTTTTTCGATGGCAGGACCGGCAGTGATTTTGATGCTCACTCCCATTTCATTGGCCATTACATGGGCCAGGGTCGTTTTTCCAAGGCCGGGAGGACCGTAAAACAAGACATGATCCAAGGGTTCATTGCGTTTTTGCGCGGCAGAAAGCAGGATCGCCAGGTTTTCACGCACCTGATCCTGCCCTGTCACCTCCGCAAGACGCTTCGGCCGCAAAGCCTGATCAACGCGATCATCACCGATACCCGCTGCGGGATTGATTAGTCGTTCTTTTTCCATGAACTATATTATACAACGAAAAACCAAACATCCGCGGAGTGTCTGCCGTCTTTGAGCACTACCCGCGGTATTTCAAAATGAAAGTAATCAGCCCTGTGCCCAAAAAATCATGTTTTTCGTTAAAATGATACAATTTATCAAAAACAAACAAATGGATAACAAAATCCATAGACTAAGACGAAATCTGCGAGGAAAAGCATGAAAGAGATCATCCAACGCGTTAAAGGAACCCGTGAATTTTATCCGGAAGATATGGCCTTCCGGACGTGGCTTTACAATCAGATGAGGGCAGTTTCCGAATCTTTTGCCTATCAGGAATATGACGGTCCGTTTTTGGAAAAACTGGACCTCTACGCCGCCAAATCCGGAGAGGAACTGGTAAAGGAGCAATCCTTTGTCTTTATGGACCGGGGCGGTTCAGAAGTAGCCCTGCGTCCGGAATTGACACCATCCCTGGCGCGGATGGTCGCACAGAGACAGAACCTGCTGTCCTATCCCCTGCGAATGTGGTCCTTCGGTCCCTTCTGGCGCTATGAACAGCCGCAGAAAGGCCGCACCCGTGAATTTTTCCAATGGAACATTGACCTGATCGGAGTCAAATCCTACCAGGCAGATGCCGAACTGCTGGCGGTCTGCGCCTCCTTTTTCAAGCGCGTCGGACTCACGCCGGATCATGTCCGGATCAATGTCAACAACCGCCGCCTGATGGATGCAGCCCTGGCAAGGATCGGGATCGAAGGGGAGGAAAAAGCCCTTGCCTTCCGCATGATCGACCGCCGGGACAAAATGCGCAAAGATGCCTGGTACGAATACGGAAAAGAAGGCGGAATGAGCGTCGAAAAAATCGATAACCTCGTCGCGCTTTTGGAGAACAAGGAACTTTGGAAGGAATCCGATGAACTGAAGGACATCTTCGCCCTCCTTGACAAGATGGGACTCAGTGATTACTTTGCCTACGATCCGGAAGTTATCCGCGGGCTGCTGTATTATACAGGAACCGTCTTCGAAGCGCGCGATCTGGCTAAAGACGGCCGTGCCATCCTTGGCGGCGGACGTTACGAGAATCTCGTCGGAGAAGTCGGCGGGGATCCACTGCCGGGTGTTGGCTTTGCCATGGGCGATGTGATGATCCGTGTCGTATTGGAAAAATACGGACTTTACCCGGAGCTCAAGGTTCAGCCCGCTGATGTGATGGTCACCTGCTTTGATGCTGCCGGCTTGCCGGACTCCTACGCCATCGCCATGGAGCTTCGTGATGCGGGCCTGAATGTGTCCTGCTACCCTGAAAGCATCAAGCTGGACAAGCAAATCAAATATGCGAACAAGATCGGCGTGAAAGCGCTGGTCATAGCAGGTCCGGATGAACTGGCGGCAGGGAAAGTAACTATTAAGGATCTCGTGAACCGCACCCAGCAGACGGTAGAACGTTCACAAGCAGCCGGGTGTCTGAAGGCCATTTGCTGAAGAGCCTGACCATACAAATATCAAGATCAAACAGAGGACGTTGTCAACAGCGTCCTCTGTTCATATGTCTGCCAGGAAAGGCAGGAACTTCATTCCGCTCCCGTCTGCACTCCAACCATCTCTGCGGGAACCGTATACAGTTCATTCACCATTTGGCTCAGCACATCAATATCATAAAATGGACGATAATCATCCATGACATAAGGCTTCATGACATAATTCCGGTGCTGATCGAACCCGGGGACAAGGATCTCGATCCTCTTCCCGTGATCCGCCAGTTCCGCATCGACCGGGATCCCGCTGTCAATAATTTCACCCTCCTCATTGAGCAGCCGGGCCCTGCCGGATGAAATAAGAAAATCGTATCCGTCGGCAGTGTTGAGAAAACTGACCGCACAAGCCCCGCCGCCTGATTGTTCGCCCAGGATCGGATAACCGGCATCATGCAATATGGAAGGGAACAGATTCCCGCAGGAAAAAGAATGCCTGCTGGTCAAAACTGCAAAATTCAGGTCAAAACGGACCTCCGCGTCCCGCTTATCGAACACACCATCAAAATTCCGGTCCGTCTCAAATACCGCGGTATTCTTTTGCCCGGTCAATACATTTTCATAATGCAGTTCGCTTTTCCCCGTAATCAGTGAAACCATCGCCATCACCAGATCCGCAGAGCCGCCCATATTGGCCGAGATATCGATCACCAGATTGCGGACTTCAGGATCCTCCTGTGCCCGGTATAAAGCATCAAGAAATATGACCATTGCGTCATTGTCAGTATTTTCCAACGTCGGAAACGGGCCGGTTCCGGCATAATAAGCATCCCAGGCCTCCTGATTGCGGGCATTGAACGTGTTGAACACACATACAGCAGTATCCCCTTTCTTTATATAGGTGGTCCCTGTACCGTAGGCATTATTCCGGATCTGCTGCAGACCGATCAGGTCGGCATTTTCGTCTTCGACGATTTCCTTTTCATGGGAAATTGACCCATACATATCGCTGACAGTTCCCATCAGCTCCGCATATTGATCGTAGATCTCCCCTGCCTCATCCCGTGTGAGCACACCAGTCAGATATCCGGGCTGCATGTAAGTATGCCCGCCATCATAAAACAGCGCATACAGGCCTTCCATACCTGTGTAGAATTCAGCCGTATTCGTCGATTTCAGGTATCTTTTGATCATTGCACCGGTCTCCCCGAAATCATCCAGCGCCTCATCCAGCCCCTTGAGGGCCATTGCGGCATGGATCGGTTCCCGTCCCGGCCGTCCGTAGAAATGGTCCAGCGCAAAACACAGCTCGTGATAGGTGAACAAAGCCAGATCCTCCGGCCGGGTTTGGGAAACCAATCCCGCGAAATAGGACGGATCGATCACATTCAGGGTCATATCAAAATTGCTGTAGTTCATGACGATTTTTTCGCCATTAAACCCGGAATGATGGTAAAACAGGTCGGAATAGATATCGGAAATCACCGCAAAGGGAAAATAGACCTCATTTCCGTCACTGCGCAGGTCAATGTGGTACGGCTCGAAATCAAAACTGACCGGAACCACAGCCGGTTCCGATTCAAGCCGGACAAACCTGACAAACGGCATTCCGTCATAATATGAGTTCGGCATACCATCCTGCACCAGCCCCATCAGGTTCGTAAAGGCTGACATATCCTCAGAAGAAAAGGTGTTTTTGAGCGTATCAGCCACAGCCTTTCCGGTCGGACTTGTCAGCTCAAAAACGCCCTCCGAAACCATTTCAACACGCATTTCAGCCTCCGGCGTCCACAGCTTCAGGTAATCCGCAGCCGAAATATAGGCAACATTCGGCATATCGTCATAAAACCGCAGCCTTGCTGTGCTGCCGTCCATCCCAACATTGCGGACGACCGGCACTTCCCTGTCAGCAAACGAATTCTCACCGGCAGCAGCCGGGGCAAATCCATTGAGGTAAACTGTCAAAAACAGCACGATGATGAACAATTTCTTCATAGCAAACCATTTCTTTCCCGGTGCCCTTCTGTCCCGCAAAGCCATCTGGCTGAACTTTCACGCACCACACCACGTATCAATAATAAAAAAAAGCAGACAGTCACAGTTTATCTGAACCATCTGCTGCTTTTTCACTAACCAATATCATCAGTTCGTCAGAACCGGGCGGAATTTGTAACCGTAAAGGATCACGCCCCGTTCGTTTTCATCCTCTTTCAGGCGGCGGGTCACCATTTCCACGGGCATACCGATGCTCACCGGCTCATCCCCAAGGTCAGTCAGCTGGGCTGTCACTACGGGGCCCTCTTCCAGCTTGATCAACGCGATCGAATAAGGCGTACTCTCCCGAAATCCGGCAGGGGCATCATTGATCGACGTGTAGGAATAGACCTCTCCCTTTCCGCTGAATTGATATTGTGTTTTCGCTTCCAGACCGCAAACCGGGCAGACATCGCGGGGCGGGAAAATTTTCGCGCTGCAATGCGGGCAGATTTCTCCGGTCAGTGAATAGCGTTGTTTTTTCAATCTCCAATGACGAGGTGCTTCCATTTATTTCATCCCTTTCTACTTTCAACATTGGAGAATTATAGTGAAAAAAGCTATCAAAAACTATCAGATAAGCAGATTTCCTCTCAAAAAGCTTCCTTTTCCGCATGAGAGACCAGATCGACCAGCCACTTCCCGCTTTTGTAACGGAGGAACATGATGATCAGCTTCAGCACCTCTTCCGTGACCAGACCGAAGTAAGCCCAGTAGACAGGAAGTCCGAAACGGAAGGCCAGCAGATTCGCGAGTGGGATCCCCACCAGCCACATGATCAGAGATTCCGCCAAAAGACAGAATAAAGCCTGGCCGCCGGGACGCAGAATGCCGATAATGATCGTGTAATTCATAGTTCTCATCCATGTAGTAAATGCTACAACGATCAATAAGTTGACGGCAGATGCTTCTGCCTCCGCCGAAAGTGTATATAGTCCAACAATAGGGATCCGGAACAAAAACAGGAGGAGCCCCGTCAGCACTGAGGCGCAGAAAGAAAGACAAAGCGTATATCGGGCATAGCGGCGGGCCTTTTCCATCTCATCCGCGCCGAGCAGATTTCCGATCAGCACCGCGCAGGCATCACCCACGCCGATAAATAATGCCTGGGCGATATTGTCCACCGGATTCACCGCACTGTATGCGGCAATAGCCGCGGTCGAGATCCCGGCATACACAGTCGCATAGGCATTGGTACCCAGTCCCCAAAGTGTTTCATTGACGATCACCGGCGCACCCTTGCGCAGCACCAGCATCACCAGCGGTCTGCGAAAACGGAACATTTCGCGGAACTTCGCGGCTGTCGGGAGGGCACGGGAATAAGTAATGAACACATACAGCAAAGCCTCTATCAAACGGGCGATAACAGTCGCTATCCCGGCTCCGGCGATTCCGAGAGCAGGCAGGCCGAGCCGGCCGAAAATCAGCATATAATTCAGCAGTGCGTTGATGCACAGGGCACAACCGGAAATCAGCATCGGCGTTCGTGTGTTGCCGGTACAACGCAGGGCACCGGAATAGATCTGCCCGATCGGGAACAAAAGAAATACCGCAGAAATGATGCGCAGGTAAACAATACCGTTTTCGATCACAGCCTCGTCTTTGGAATAAATGAGCAGGATCTGCCGGGGGAACAGATTGGATACGATAAGGAATCCTGCACCGACCAGAAAACCAAACATGAACTGGATACCCATCACATGGTGGATGCTTTTCAGGTCCCGTTTACCCCAGAATTGCGCGTTCAGCACGTTTCCCCCGGAAATGGAACCGAAGATCACCATACTGAAAATCAGATAAAACTGGTTCACCAGATTTACCGAAGCAAGGGCAGCATCACCGAACGACCCGATCATCATCGTGTCGAGCAGGTTCACAGAGTAAGTGATCACCTGCTGCAGGATCAGAGGAAAGGCGATCGTCATCAGCGTGCGAAGGTATTTTTTATCCCGAAATATTTCTGTGATCAACATTGACTTTTTATCGCTATCGTAATTCACTGTCTGATTTCAAACAACAGACCCTATTTTATCATGAATAAGTGCCGGATAAACTATAAACATAACCATATCCGAATCGATCCGATTACCGATAGTTCTGACACACCTTTCTCGGCGACAGACCCGATGCAATGAGCATCAGGCACGGGGATTGAGGCGTGCAGCGGGTCTGTCCTCGATCCAACATGCCCCGGTAAACAACCATAGCACCCCATCACATCCTCAGCGCTTATTCCCAAGAAGCCAGCCCGCCTTCGAGAATCAATCTCATCCCCGAAAAACACTTTCACCGGGACAGAAGGCATCGGGTGAAGGTGTCCCTTTGTCAGTGTTCTATCAGGACATGGGTAATACTTTAGCTCAGGACATGGGTAAGGCGGGAGGCCCGGACCAGAAGGGGGCCGGTACCCCGGGAGGACAGTCCGCGGCAAAACCACACTCTCCTGCATCAGCCACAGAACCTTTTTCCAAACAAATGCCGTTTTCCCATCAGCCCCGCTCATCCTCCTACGGCGTTCTTGAAGCGGTTACCGGCCTCTGCGGGGCCAGGCCCCGTTGTGCGCTGCTTCATCAGGAAGATATCATAAACGATAGGGTGGGGTGGGTTCTTCTTTGGCCGTCATTCCCGTGTGGGACAGGAGGTACCAGGTGCAAGGTGTCCCTGATTCCGATAAATCAAAGGGACACCTTCAACCGGTGCCTCTTGTCCCAATTGGGTCTGAGTTGATTGTCAGGCGGCGTGCAGGGGTCAGCCTTTCATAGCGGCTTCGCGGTATAACGTGACTGTCCCCATGTGCCTCAATCAAAACCGGCAGCTGAAGACTTAGAGGCGTTTCGCGTTTTTCTGGATGAAGGCCTGGGCACGCTCGTAATCCGGGTGACTTTGTTCCAATTCGCGGAATTCCTTTGTGTGAGCCATGCGGCGTGAACCGCTGGTCTTGATGCCCAGCGCTTTATGGAGCAGCTCATGATACATGACAAAATCCAGCACATAAGCAGGTACGTCAGGCCGGTCCAGACCTCGGTTGATCATCAGAATATCTTCATTGACATTATAGCTGCCCATTGTGGAATGATTGACCCGCGGGGACCAGTGGATCACCTTCGGCCGGGCTATTTTGCCGCCGAAATTCCGCTGATTGCAGGCAGAGAAGACCTTCTCCAGGTCATAATACCGTCCGCGGGTCTGATTTTCATGAGTCGGATTGACTTTGGTCTGCTGAAAGTGGAGGCTCAATTCCTTCCATTGACTGCCGCGTCCCTGATATTCCGCGATGAGCTGTTTCAGGTCGCTCCAACGGTGGCGTTTGACAGAAGCCGCAAAGCGTTTGCAGTCATATTCGGTCATATAATCCAGAGCTTCATGGAGCTGGATCAGTGTTTTCCAGCCTTCCGGTTTGATCCCATACAGCTTGGAGGAATAGGGATAGATCTCCAGTATGAACTTTCCCTTCCCCAACTGCAGTTCCAGATGACCGATCAGCCGCCGGCGGTGCAGCAGATTCAATGAGTAATTATTCCAGTCCGAAAGCCAGCGGATCCAGGCATTGAAAAGCAGATAATAATTGCTCAAGCCCTTTTCATCCTTTGGCAGGCTTTGCTCAATATTGACGATCAGGTTATAGGTTTTTACGGTTTCTCTTTCGAGCTGATAGTTTTCCGCAGAGGCGGTCTTATTCAGGATCGCCTGCAGCTGCTCAGTGATCTGTGCGGGGGAAAGGGAAACGGATTTTCTTTCGGTCATATCGTAAATGTTATTCCAAAATATAAGTTTACTTTGCTATTCTTATGGCAATCGGCAGTGAGTGCTTCGCAAGGCGCGGCTCGATCACTCGTGTGCTGGCAGAAGCCGCTGGCCGCGCCGGATCTTCAGGGGCTGCCGCCCCCGTACCCCCGCCCAGGCAGTCTTCACCTGTCTCAGTCAAAATCAAGTTCAATATCAAAACGTCTGCGCCATTCTACCACGGTCTTCAGCCATTCAGCGGCAGCTTTCACTCCCGGTTCCGGATATTTTTTGACAAATTCATTGATCCGGTTGAGCCCCGGAAGGTCCATGAGGGAAAAAACCCGAGTCATTTCGCGGAACAAAGCGAAATCCCAGCTGCGGACACTGCCCGAGGCATTGCAGCCGTAAAGGAGGGCTTCCTTTTCGTCATACCATAACCCGGTCACCGCGGCTTTGCTCCCAAGGGAGAGAACCGCCTGCACCGCACCAACTGCCGGATCAAAAACACAGACCCTGCCATCCAACGTGCCCATCACATAAAGCTCGCCATCGCTGATCGGGATGACCCGGCGCGGAGCCATTCCGCCGGCAGAGAGGTTTTCATAAATGTATTTCCCGCTGTGCAGATTAATGAGCGAAAAGGACTCCCCGGCAGTGACCATCGCCAGACGGTTTTTACTGTACACTCCGGCGGCAGCCAGTATCTGACTGCTGATCTTTGCACCGGAAAGGGGCCGATTCCCGCCAATATCATAAACCGCACAGGAACCATCCATGGAGATACCCGCCAGATGGTTTGTCTGTTCATCATATGAGGCACGGGAACAATCTTTCAATCCGATATCAAAATGAGTGAGTTCCGCGCCGCCGGGAAAGGAAAAGACATGCCCGGCTCCGCTGCGGCCGACCGTGATCAGTCTGCGGTCATCAGCCTGCAGAAAGAAATCCGCGACAGGAAGCCCGGGAAAAGAGATCGTCTTGACAGACTGTCCGCCCGGAAGGGTGAACACAGTGATCCCGTCACTTCCGCAATCAGCACAAAGATATTTCCCGTCATGGCTGATGACAGCTTTGCGGAAGCTTTGATGATTGGAAGTGATGCGGAAGGGTTCCGAACTGGGAGAGCGTTTATCCCATACCAGGATACGGCGGTCAGAGAAAACAGCCGCAGTAAAATTTCCTCCGCCGCAGACGCTCACAGCAGTCCCGCTGTTTTCGCAAAGCCGCTCGTGCACCGGGATCGGAGACAGATCCTTGCCGGCTGCAGCTTTTGCACAAAGCTCTTCGAAGAATGCTCTCTCGTCAGCCTGTT
>Ga0310695_10015601_pt1 | contig 10088 bp, 11 predicted proteins | sample RumenRJG_04DNA_FD_203882 | JGI IMG/M metagenome (GOLD analysis project Ga0310695, IMG submission 203882) | Bovine rumen microbial communities from Lethbridge, Alberta, Canada - RJG_04 (v2) (version 2) | ecosystem: Host-associated > Mammals > Digestive system > Stomach > Rumen | place: Canada... | reverse complement strand
GGTCGTGTTTTCCGTACTGACCTCGCATAACCTGTCGCAGTGGGTGAAAGAGAACCTGACAGTGACGGTGATGCTGAAGGACGAGGTGACGGTGAACGAGGCCAAACTGCTGTGTAGGGATCTGTACCACCGTCCGTATTCCAGGAACATCGACTACATCAGCCGTGAACAGGCGCTGAAGGAACAGTCGGAGGCCATGGGCTCCGATCCCTCGGAGTTCTTAGGGACGAACCCCTTCTCGGCCACGCTGGAACTGCAGATGAAGTCGGACTATGCCAATCGCGACTCGCTGAAGTGGATTGCGGCAGAACTGAAGAAGAACCCGAAGGTGGCCGACGTGGCCTATCAGGTGGATCTGATGGACAGCGTGAACCGTAACCTGACGAAGATGAACCTGCTGCTCTTGGTGATAGCGGGATTGTTGACCTTTGTGTCGTTCGCGCTGATCAGCAACTTCGTGAGACTGAGTGTGTATTCCCGCCGCTTCCTGATCCACACGATGAAACTGGTGGGTGCCTCCTGGGGATTCATCCGCAGACCCTTTATGAAGCAGGGGCTGGTGGTAGGTATCATCGCAGCAGTACTTGCCATTGTGGTGTTGGGTGGCTGCGTCTATGGCCTCTACTATTATGAGCCGAACATGATGGTGCTTATCACCTGGCGCGAACTGGTGATCACGGCTGTGGCCGTGCTGCTTTTCGGTATCATCATCACGAGTGTGAGTGCATATATTTCAGTGAACAAGTTCCTGAGGATGACTCCAGGCGAATTATATAAGATCTAATGATGGATAAGAAAGATTTTGCATTTGATAAGATGAACTACCTGCTGCTGGTAGTGGGGATGATCATCGTTGTCATCGGTTTCCTGCTGATGACTGGTCCTGCATCGACGGAGACGGCCTTTGAGCCGGATATCTTCAGCGCGCGCCGCGTCAAAGTGGCACCGGTAGTGTGTCTGTTCGGCTTTGTGTCGATGATCTATGCGGTCGTAAGAAAACCAAAGAATTAATAATAAAAAATATGGATTGGATTGAAACCGTTATAATTGCTATCATAGAGGGACTGACGGAATTCTTGCCTGTTTCTTCGACAGGACACATGATTATCGCGCAGAACCTGTTGGGTGTACCTCAGGGCGATCCCTTTGTGCATGCATTCACCTTTATTATTCAGTTTGGTGCCATCCTCTCGGTGGTGTGCCTCTACTGGAAGCGCTTCTTCCAGTATGATCATACGCCTGCTCCTGAGGGCAGTTCTTTCTGGCAGAAACTCAAGCATAAGTTCTATTTCTACTGGCTGCTCTTTGTGGGTGTACTGCCTGCAGTGGTTATCGGACTGCTTGCCAAGAAGTCGGGCTTGCTCGACTGGTTGCTTGACAGCGTGGAGGTTGTGGCCATCATGTTGGTAGTGGGAGGTGTGTTTATGCTCTTCTGTGACAAACTGTTCAATAAAGGCAGCGAGGAAAATCAGGTGGATGAGCGTCGTGCTTTCAAGATCGGTCTCTACCAGTGTATCTCCGTGATCCCCGGTGTGTCACGCTCGATGGCCACCATCGTGGGTGGAATGACACAGGGATTGACCCGTAGGCGTGCTGCCAAGTTCTCGTTCTTCCTGGCTGTGCCGACGATGGCAGGTGCTACGTTGCTCGATCTGCTTGACCTGATGAAGGAAGATACGGCTTGGGCTACGAGCCATAATATCACGATGCTGCTGTTAGGTTGTGTCATCGCCTTTGTCGTGGCGCTCTTCGCTATGAAGTGGTTCGTTGACTATCTTACGAAATATGGCTTCAAGGCTTTCGGTATCTATCGCATCATAGTAGGTGGTATAATCATCATATTGTTGCTGACGGGTCATTCACTTGCAATGGTTGACTAATGGATTTCCAGGAAGGAGCCTATATATATATCAACAAACCCTACCGGATGTCGAGTTTCGGTGCATTGGCGCATATCCGCTATGTGTTGTCGAAGCGACTGAAGGTGAAGCGTGTGAAAATGGGGCATGCCGGTACGCTGGATCCGCTGGCGACGGGTGTGCTGATACTTTGTACGGGTAAGGCCACCAAACAGATTGAACGGCTGCAGCAGCACACCAAGGAATACACGGCTACGCTGCAGTTAGGGGCAACCACCCCCAGTTACGATCTGGAGCACGCGGTGGATCAGACTTATCCGACGGCCCATATCACCCGGGAACTGATTGAGCAGACACTGCAGCAGTTTGTGGGTGACATCATGCAGCGCCCACCGCTATTCTCTGCCTGTAAGGTGGGAGGCGACAGGGCGTATGAACTGGCTCGTCAGGGGAGCGATCATCAGTTGGCTGCCAAGCCGGTGCGCATCGATGAGATCGAACTGGTGAACTTCGACCCAGAACAGATGCAGTTGCGCATCCGTGTGGTCTGTGGCAAGGGCACCTATATCCGTTCACTGGCCCGTGACATCGGTGAGGCCTTGGGCAGTGGTGCCCATCTGACAGCCCTCTGTCGGACGCGTGTGGGCGATGTGAGGATTGAGGACTGTCTGACGTTCGATGAGTTTCCTCAGTGGCTGGACAAGGTATTGGAAAAAGAGTAAAAAAAAGAAAATAGATCATAGAGAATGAAATTATCACAGTTTAAGTTTAAGCTCCCGGAGGAGCAGGTGGCACTCGAACCGACTTTTCATCGTGACGAGTGCCGACTGATGGTGGTACACCGCAAGAGTGGAAAAATCGAAATGACCAAGAAAGACGATGAAGGTAATGATCTGACCGACGAGGAAGGTAACCCGATCTATCTTGACTTCAGGAATATCCTGGACTATTTCGATGAGGATGACACGTTTATCTTCAACGATACGAAGGTGTTCCCGGCTCGTCTCTACGGCACGAAGGAGAAGACCGACGCCAAGATTGAGGTGTTCCTGCTGCGTGAACTGAACCCGGACCTGCGTCTGTGGGATGTGTTGGTGGAGCCTGCCCGTAAGATCCGTATCGGCAATAAACTATTCTTTGAGGAAGACGGTCCGATGGTGGCTGAGGTTATCGACAATACGACCAGTCGCGGACGTACGCTGCGTTTCCTCTATGACTGTCCGCACGACGAGTTCAAACGTGAACTCTTCGCCTTGGGTGAGGCTCCGCTGCCCCGTTATATCGTGGATAAGCGTGAGGCTGTGCCTGAGGATATGGAGAATTTCCAGACCATCTATGCCAAAAACGAGGGTGCTGTAACGGCGCCTGCCAGCGGTCTGCACTTCAGCCGTGAGTTGTTGAAGCGCATGGAGATCCGTGGCATCAACTTCTCCTATATCACCCTGCATTGCGGATTGGGTTGTTTCGATCCCATCGAGGTGGAAGACCTGACGAAGCATAAGATGTCGTCGGAACAAATGTTCGTGAGCAAGGAGGCCTGTGAACTGGTGAACAAGACGAAAATGAACGGTCACCGTGTGTGTGCTGTCGGTGTGAGCACTGCCCGTGCCACGGAGACGGCTGTCGGTACTGATGGCTACCTGAAGGAGTTTGAAGGCTGGACTAACAAGTTTATCTTCCCGCCCTATGAGTTTGGTCTGGCTAACGCCCTGATTGCGAACTTCTATCATCCTGAGTCAACGATGATGATGATTCAGTGCTCATTCGGTGGCTATGACCTGGTATATGAGGGTTATAAGAAGGCATTGAAGAACGGCTATAAGTTTGGCTGCTACGGCGATGCCATGCTGATTCTGGATGACTAAACATCATGTATATTTGGGACTGGGGAGTAATCTCGGCGATCGCGAGGCGGTGCTCCTACAGGCCATCAAACTGATCGATGAGCGGGTGGGGCAGGTGCTCCGCCGCTCTTCATTTATCGAGACAGAGCCCTGGGGCTTTGAGTCGGAACACCGATTCCTCAATGCGGCCGTCTGTTGCGAGACTGCACTCTCGCCGCGCCAGGTGCTGCAGGCTACGCAGCAGATAGAACGGGACTTAGGCAAGCGCAAATGCCATGCCACAAAGCGACAAAAAGAAATCAACTATCAGGACCGTCCTATCGATATTGATATCTTACTTTATGACGACCTGATAGTTGATGAACCTGATCTGAAGATTCCTCATCCGCTGATGCATCAGCGTGAGTTTGTGATGAGGCCCCTGAACGAGATCAGAGAACCCCAATCACTTTAGAACTTATAGTCGAGACCTACGCCGATCACATGGTTGGTGCGGCTGTAGATCTCTGTGCCAGTATAGGGTGTACCCTGATAGTTGGCCTGTGTCTTGTTGTAGTTGCTGTAGAGTGAGCAGAAATAACTCACGTTCAGACGAGCCTTCTCATTGATATTCCAGGCACCGCCACAACCTAATGACCAACTGTCGCAGGCGAACGAGGTGTTCTGCTGATACTCGTCGGAGAGACCGTAGTCAGTGCGCTGACCACCGCAACTGATGGTGAACTTCTTGTTGATGTCGTACTCTATACCTGCAAGGAATTCGTTTGTGCCATGTTCCAAGGTCTTCTGACGGTCACCAGCCATCTTGGCGTGCCTATCATCGAAGAAGTGGTATTCAAGTGCGGCACGAAGTTGCGGGGTGAAGTTGTATCCGACGGCCACAGCCAGCAGTGAGGGCATGTCGTAGCGGGTCTCGGCACCGTCCTGGTAAGCGGCTACCTTGTCGCCAAACTGTTGAAGGGCGGTTGCACCTTCGATGTAGGGCACCTGTGCGGCCGTTTGTGGATCCGTGTTCTTGATGCGTGCTGAGAGCGTACGGGTGTCGTTCTCTGTGGCAATCTTGGTACGGAACTCATAGCGGGCACTAACGGTCAGGTTCTCATTGTGGTAGTCGAAACTCACAATGGGAGCAAAGCCCCAACCACGCTGGATGCAGTCGAGTTGCAGGTCGATGAGGTCGATATTATTAGGAACGGCCGTCATATTCGCATTCACGAATCCGCGATTGTAACCATCGTAGTAGTTGGCTCTGATGCCAATGGCAGCAGAGAAGTTGTCGTTGATCTTGCGCGTGATGTTAAACTGAGCGCCGTAGATATACTGCTTACCCTTCATGTTGGCACCGTAGTTATACTTGTCAGGCATCATACCGGCTTGTGCCAACATGGCACGGATGGGTACTTCGAACATGGGGATGCCTTCGTCGTATTTCACGAAACCACCGCTTCCCACGATACCGATCATGGCGGAGAATGCCCAGTTCTGTTTCTTATAGGCAGCGAAGAGGGCCGGCACGATGGGCGCAGAGGCTATACCGTTGTACTTCTTGTCGAAATTAGAGCCCAGGAAGCCGGGAACACTGCACTCGATGTCACGGTTCTGCCAGGGTTTCTGGAAGTTGAGTGAGAGTTGCCAGCCCTCATGACCCCAGGCGAGACCTGCGGGATTACTGTAAGCAGCGTCGATCTCCGTCGTGGCACCACGTGCAAACATACGGTCGAAAGCAATGTGATAGTTTGTGTTGGTCATCAGTCCACCTGCATGGACGGTGCTTGCTGTGGCGAGTGCCAGCAAAGCAGAAAACAGTAATTTTCTCTTCATTTTATACTTGTTCTAATGGTTTCAGGGTGCAAAGGTAGCAAAAAAGCCGTTAAAAACCGATAAAATGATGAGAAAATTACGTAAAAAGAACAAAATCGTTTACGCAGTCCGTTCGTTGAAGCGATCAAGCAGCCACTGTTTCTGCTCGGCAATGGTCATGTGAGAGTTGTCGAGTTCGATGGCATCATCGGCCTTGCGCAAGGGACTTACCTCACGATGAGAGTCGATATAGTCGCGTTCCTGCACGTTCTTCAGAATGTCGTCGTAGTCGGCTGGCATCCCCTTAGCCTTCAGTTCGTCGAAACGGCGCTGGGCACGTACCTCTGCACTGGCGGTGACGAAGATCTTTAGTTCTGCATCGGGGAAGACGGTGGTGCCGATGTCGCGTCCATCCATCACGACCCCCTTGTCCTTACCCATCTGCTGCTGCTGGGCTACCATCGCCGTACGTACGAAACCGACAGCCGCAATGGGACTGACATGGTTGCTGACTTCCAAAGAACGAATGTCGTCCTCCACGCGTACATTATTCAAATAGGTGTCGGGACGTCCTGTCTCAGGATTGAACTTGAAACTGATCCGGATGTTAGGCATCTCCTGTTCCAACTCCGCTGTCTTCACGCTGCCATCGGCATTGAAGAGATGGTGCTGAAGTGCATAGAGGGTGACAGAACGGTACATAGCGCCCGTATCTACGTAGATGTAGCCCACTTCGCGGGCCAGATCCTTGGCCATCGTGCTCTTTCCGCATGAACTGTGGCCGTCGATTGCAATAGTTATTTTTTTCATAATGCGTAAGATAAATTAATCAAGATGGATGAGGCACTGACATGGTATTTGCCATATGCCACATGGAGTTTGAAGCGCTCCAGTTGAAGACCTGCGCCGGCTGAGAACCCTGCGCCGTGGGAGGAGGCACCTTCGCTGTCGTTGATTTTCATCTGATCAGCCCGACGGAAGTTATAGCCCGCAGCAATATAGATATTACGTCCCAGCAGGACGTCGGCTCCCAAGGCGAAATGATGGCCGAAGCCTTCGCTCCAGTCGTTCAGCCGACTGAGTGTGGCAGAGAGTCGGAATGGGGACTGTCCGATCCGTTTGGTCGCTCCTATCTGCAGATCCAGGGGGATACGTTCGAAATGGTCGTCGTAGGCTTTGACCTGTCCGCCCAGATTACGTGCCACAGCCGAGAGACTGAGGTCGATATTCTCGTTGAAGTAGTTGATACCTAAGTCCACGGCTACTGCCAAAGCATTATAGCCTGAGATGTAGGACGTGATGAACTTGGCGGTGATACCTCCGCTCAGTTCGTTTGTGAGGGCATAGGCAAAGGTGCCACCCACGGCAATATCACGGGCAGAGAAGGTACCGAGATCTTCGCCTTCTGGCGTGGTCTGTTTCATCTCGCCATAGTCCATATATTGTGCGGTGACGCCCCAGGTGCTTCTGTCGCCAGCCCCTTTCATAAAGGCGGCACTGGCGGTCTTGGCCCCTTCCATGTAAGTCATGAAATTCAGGTTGATGCTCTTGTCGCTGACGCCATTGATCAGGGCTGGATTGTGGAAGATCAGCGCAGGATCGTCGTCGGTCAGTGTGATGTTATCGCCGCCGACTGCTGCCACATGGGCACTGACGGGCAGGCGGAGGAAGTTGTAGGAGGTGGTGCTTTCCTGCGAGAAAGCAGCGGGGAGCGAGGCTTGAAAGGTGAAAAGTATTAGCCATAGCCGTAAAGGCAGATGACCATAGGTTCTGCTTCTGCATGACGCTCTATATGTTTCACTTTTCATTCCTTTTTCCTTAAGTTGTGCGCAAAATTACGAAATAAATCTTAATTTCTTAACCTTTTCACTCCTCACTTTTCACTTTTCACTTCTTTTTTATATCTTTGCACCCGATTTAAGAATATAACGGCGGAATGCCGGATTTATTATGGAAGTCAAGAAAAGTCGTGGGGCAGATCTGGAGAACCTGCGGGCGCAAGGGTTCCTGTTGGGATTGGTCGTTGTGCTCGCAACCTTGTTCGTGGCCTTGGAATGGAACAGCAACGACAGTGGTTGGGCCTTCTTCGAGACGGATGACGACCTGGAGGCAGAGATGGAACTCTCTCCACTGAAGCGTGATAAGGATGAGATCCCGATGATGCTTCCTCAGGAGCAGCAGGTGGAACAACCGAAATCAGAACAATTACGACTGGTAGAAGATGACGTGGAACTGACCTTTGAACCTGAACCAGTAGAACGTCCAGAGGAACAGAAAGATCAGAAAGCGGTCGATGAGGATAAGCCCGAGGTCGTAGATATGTATAACGAACCTGTGGATTTCCGTGTGGTGGAAGACCTGCCGCAGTTCCCAGGAGGTGCCTCGGAGTTTATGAAATGGCTGACGAAAAACCTGAAGTATCCGGCTTCTGCCCAGAAGAAACAGATCAGAGGAAGGGTGGTGGCCCAGTTTATCGTGAATACTGATGGTAGTGTGAGCGATCTGGAACTGACGGAACATCTGGAGGCTGCCTGTGACCGTGAGGTGTTGCGCGTCTTGCGGATGATGCCCAACTGGCAGGCAGGTGTGATGAATGCCAAGCCCTGTCGTACGAAGGTCTGCATACCAATTGTGTTTAATCTATAAAAAATAAATATGTATCAATCAGAAGAACTACTGAAGAAGGTAAATGAGGCGCTGGATGGTTTGGCTTATGACCGTCAGCCCTATTCCTTGTATGAGCCCATCAAGTATGTGCTCGCTATCGGCGGCAAGCGTGTGCGTCCGGTGTTAATGCTCCTGGCCTACAATCTCTACAAGGACGACCCTGAGCGGATCATGACTCAGGCTGTCGGCTTGGAAACCTATCACAACTTTACGTTGTTGCATGATGATCTGATGGACAATGCCGATATGCGTCGTGGTCATGAGACTGTGCATAAGCGTTGGAATCCCAATCAGGCCATCCTCTCAGGTGATACGATGCTGCTTCAGGCCTTTGAGCGTATCGAGGATTGCGAGGTAGATAAGGTGAAAGACGTATTCGCTACCTTCCTCGTAACGACTTATGAGGTCGGTGAGGGCCAGCAACTTGATGTGGAATTCGAGACCCGTGATGACGTACGGGAGGAAGATTATATTGAGATGATCCGTCTGAAGACCAGTGTGCTGATTGCCTGTGCTGTCAAGATCGGTGCCATCTTAGCAGGTGCTTCTCAAAAGGATCAGGAGAATCTCTATAAGTTCGGTGAGCAGATCGGTCTGGCCTTCCAACTTCAGGATGACCTGTTGGATGTGTATGGAGACCCGAAGGTGTTTGGAAAGAATATCGGTGGCGACATTACCTCGAATAAGAAGACCTATATGCTTATCAATGCGTTGAATCTTGCTAACGATGCCCAGCGGAAAGAACTCCAGTACTGGGTCGCTGCCAAAGATTTCGATCGTAACGAGAAAGTGAAGGCTGTCACGAAACTCTATGATGAGATCGGCATCCGTGAACTCTGTGAGCGTAAGATGGATGAGTGCTATAATCGTGCGCTGGAGTACCTGGCAAAGGTTAAAGTGTCAGAGGAGCGTAAGAAGGAGTTGAAGGCTTACGCTGCAGAGATGATGACCCGTCAGAGTTGATGAGATTCGTTGACACCCACTGCCATCTTGACGGCGAGGAGTTCAGAGACGATCTTGAAGCCGTTGTCGCCCGTGCCCGTGAGGTTGGTGTAGGCGCCATCGGTATCCCTGGCATTGACCTGGCTTCGTGCGACACCGTTATGGAGATGTGCAGGAGGTATCCAGGTTACTGCTATCCCATGTTAGGCCTCCATCCTGAAGAGGTGAAGGCTGACTGGCAGAGCGTTCTGGCACAAATCAAACCAAGACTTAATGATCCCCAGGTGATAGCCATCGGTGAGGTAGGACTGGATTTCTATTGGAGCCGTGAGTTTGAACAGGCCCAGTTGGCTGCCTTCGAGGAACAAGTAAAGTGGTCTGTGGAATGTCAACTTCCTCTGATGATCCACTGCAGGAAAGCGCAGCATGAGATGGTGGCTATCCTGAAACGTTATCAGGATGATCTGCCAGGTGGCGTGTTCCATTGTTTTACGGGTAATGAGCAGGAGGCCAAGGAACTGCTTCGGTTTGACCGCTTTGTGCTGGGCATCGGAGGCGTGCTGACTTTCAAGAAATCGCATCTGCCGGAGGTTTTGCCTGCCTGTGTCCCTCTTGGCAGGATTGTGCTGGAGACGGATGCACCTTACATGGCACCTGTTCCGATGCGTGGACAGCGAAATGAACCAGCCTATGTGGCGCATGTACTACAGCGCTTGGCAGAAGCATATGGGGTGGATGCAGAGACGGTGGCGAACCAGACGAACATGAACTGCGAAAAAATATTAAATATATGTGTGTAATCTGCGGAATATGGGGTAAAAACACTACCTTTGCATCCGCTTAATGTAAAAGGAGAGGTGCTCGAGTGGTTGAAGAGGCACGCCTGGAAAGCGTGTAGCCGGCAAAACTGGCTCGCAGGTTCGAATCCTGTTCTCTCCGCAGAATAGGTTCAAAGCGATTTTAGGAAAAACGCTTT